>TARA_R110002110_G_scaffold17467_4_pt1 | contig 16780 bp, 13 predicted proteins | sample TARA_R110002110 | Tara Oceans TARA_R110002110 (sample SAMEA4397330) | marine metagenome | biome: Polar Biome; feature: [SRF] surface water layer (ENVO:00010504); material: water (ENVO:00002006), including particulate matter (ENVO:01000060) such as... | depth 5 m
AATTCAATAAAAAAGTCCGCTATTTCTAACGGACTGCAAATGTATAGATTTTATCTCTCAATCAAAACATTTTTTCAAAAAAATTTTCGATTAAATATATGTTCTTATTTTTTCTTTCCTTTTTACCAGCAATCTCTCCAAAGATTCAGCCGATAACTCAATAGCCTCCTCAAACGTCTTGCATTGTTTTTTTACCATAAAATCATCACCAGGGACATTCATCTTCACCTCAGCGACCTTATTTTCCTTATCACTTGTCTTTTCAACTTTTAAATAGACATCTGCAGAAACCACCTTATCGTAGTACTTCTCCAGCTTATCCATTCTCTCTTGAACATAACCTACTAATTTTCCGTCAACAGCAAAGTTAACTGCGTGAACATTTACCTTCATAATCAATTTTTTTAATGGTTAAACACTTTTTGAATCGTTACTTATTCCTCGGATGCGCCTCTTCATATACTTTCTTAAGCTCTGACAAACTACTATGCGTATAAACTTGTGTAGAAGCCAAACTGGAATGTCCTAACAATTCTTTCACTGAATTTAAATCAGCTCCGTTATTTAATAAATGAGTCGCAAATGTATGTCGTAAAATATGCGGACTTTTTTTTACCTTTTCGGAGACTGGACTAAAGTAAGAATTTATTAACCGATACACAAAGGAATCATTTAATTTTAACCCTTTTTTTGCAATAAAAAGACAATCAAAATCCTTAATGCTTTCTATACGAGATCTCTCATCAAGATACAAAGTAAGCTGCTCTGATATAATAGGCAAAATAGGCAGAATTCTTTCCTTATTTCTCTTACCAAGAACCTTTATTGTACTGTTAGCAAAACTAATATCGCTAATTTTCAAATGAATCAGTTCTGTTCGCCTAATTCCGGTCGTGTAAAACAAGTCTATTATTAACTTATTTCTAACCTCTTCAAAACCCACAGGACTATCCATACTCCTTAACACCTCCGACACTTCTTTCTCAGAAAACGGAATCTGGAGTACCTTAGCTGTTTTTAACGCCTTATGCTTTAGCAGCGGACTAATTTGTATTTGCTTTATCTTTAATAGAAACTTATAGAAAGCCTTTAAGGAAGCCATCTTTCTATTAACGGAAACATTCGACATACCCGCATCCACAAGTGATACGATCCAGTTTCTAATTTGACTGTAGTTTACCTGATCTATATCCTCTTGATCAAAATGAATGGCATTGAACGCCTGGAAGGTGATTATATCATTTAAATAAGCGCTTACGGTATGCGGAGAATACTTTTTCTCCTTTTGTAGATAATCCCGAAACGCATCTATAGTAGTCACCATATAAAATAAAAAAACCGTTAGCATCAAAGTTATAAAACTTTAATGACTAACGGCATTTATTGTAAAAAAGAAATTACTTAGTTTTCTAAGTTGTCTTTCATGTTTTGAATATAAGCTGCTTTCTGAACTTTAATTCTATTTTTTACAGAAGGCTTAATAAAAGCAGTACGTGCTCTTAACTGACGAACAGTTCCTGTTTTATCAAATTTTCTTTTATAGCGCTTTAATGCTCTATCTATATTTTCTCCGTCTTTAATTGGTATAATTAACATAATTTTGACACCCCCTTTCGTTAAGTGTGCAAAAGTAGTTATTATTTTGACTTATCAGGCATCAATCACTAATTTATTTTTGGTGTGCCGGCAAAACACTATTTATTTCCAAAATAAATCCTCGTTTGCCGTCAGGCTATCCGCTGCAATCTTTTACTCCGCAAGGCTTCATAAAAGGATTTCCACTGCTATCCTTCACACATAAAAAAAGAGCCAATAACTAAATTGACTCTTCATATTATTTTAAAAGCTCTTTTACTCCACCGCTGGCTTATAATTTTTATTATCAATTATCATTTTTGACAATATCTCCTTAAGAATTTCAGAAGTTCCGCCTCCTATTGGTCCTAAACGGCTGTCTCTTAATAAACGTGCTAAAGGATATTCTTCCATATAACCGTAACCTCCTAGCATTTGCAAACAACTATAGATTGTTTCATCAGCCACTTTTGTAGATTTCAATTTGGCCATAGTTGCCTCTTTCACTACATATTCACCTTTATCTAATCGCGCTACAGCAGCATAATTAAACACTTTACAATGCTCAACATCTGTTGCATGTTCTACTATTGTATGTCTCAATGCCTGGAACTTATCTATTGTTCTCCCAAAAGCCTCTCTTTGCGACATATATTCTATTGTATACTCAATTGCATACTCAGCTCTTGCATGAGCATTTATAGCCATAATCAAACGTTCTAAAGCAAAATGCTGCATAATATAAGGAAAACCTTTACCTTCTTCTCCCATTAAATTCTCTAAAGGAATTTCTACGTTATCAAATGCAATTTCCCCAGTATCTGAAGCTCTCCAACCTAGTTTGTCAAGTTTAACAGCAGAAACTCCTTTCAAGTTACTATCCATCAAAAACATACTTATCCCTTTATTTCCAAGCTCAGGACTAGTTTTTGCCGCAACTACATAATAATCTCCATAAACACCGTTTGTAATGAATGTTTTAGAACCATTAATAATATACTTATCTCCCTTTTTTACTGCAGTAGTACGCATTCCTGCAACATCACTACCTCCAAAAGGTTCTGTAATACACAAAGCACCTATTTTGTCACCAGAAATACTTGGAACTAAATAATCTTGCTTGATTCTTTCATCTCCTTCTGCGTTCAAATGCGTCATGGCTAAATAAGAATGTGCCCACATAGCAGCTGCAAAACCGGCTGATTTAATTTTTTGAAGTTCTTCTAAAAAAATAACGGTATAAAACAAATCTAAATTTAATCCTCCATAAACCTCTGGATACCTTATTCCGAAAAAGCCCATTTCTCCGAACTTTTTCCATATGAAACGCTCAATTTTACCCGTTTTCTCCCATTTTTCAATATGAGGCACAACTTCTTTTTGTAAAAAATCTTTTAAACTCTCTCTAAACGATTGATGTTCTTCTGTGAAATAACTTGAATTCATATAACTAATATTATTTTTAACAAATTGACGTGATTGAAATAAAAAGCAACAGCTTTATATTTCAGTTTTAAGTTTCTTTTAGAGTAACACGATAGACCTATGGTTTAAAGAAAAAAAAAACATACTACAAAACCACGATTTTGCAGTAAATTTTAAAAAATTCAAACCAGCTAATTGCAAACTTCTAATTAAAGTCCAAATATAAGGCAATTATATTTGCTTTTTCAACAGGAAACCCCTTAATTTTTATTAAATCCTCAACATTCTTAATGTCCCCGTTCATACTCCTATAGGTCACAATTTCTTTTGCCAGTGCATATCTAAAATAGGAGAATTGCGAAATCTCCTTTAAAGACGCGTTATTTATGTCGATTTTATGCAACAAAGGTAAAGCGTACACTTTGAAATGCGAATTAAGATTCTCTACTACTTCAGGAGATAGACCCCAAACATCATTCATTTGCTCCATAGAAACAAATCCTCCAAGACTTTCTTTTAATTTTAAAATACGTAGAGAAATTACTTCTCCTATTCCATATATTTTTATAAGGTCTTCTTGTGTTGCTAAATTAATATCTATTAAAGCTACTTTTTCTTTTTTGGCGAAAGCCTTATTTTCATATTTAACATACCCCTTATTGTTCATCTTGTTTTTAACCCAATCCGGAAATTTAAAATAAGGCGCTATAGCGTTTAATAAAGAATCAGAAACTTGGGTAACTGCTTGAAATTCTTTTGCAGAGTTTACATATTTATTTTCTTTTCTATAATCCAATAGCCGATCTATTTCAAGAACAGACATACCGAGTTTGTATCCTTTGTAATCGGTTATAAAATTAGGGTTAAACGGATATGTTTTTACAATATACTTTGGATTTAATTCTTTTAATGAATCAATCTTAGATTGCATGGCAAGCCATTTTTGTTTATTAGATGAAACTGGTTGCGTTGTATTGAAATCCACAAAAAAATAGACTGACTGCAAAATGATTATTATTGTAAATAATATCACAATACCAGTACGCTGTTCTGCGGAAAACGCAAAATAACTCTTAATGCCTCTTAAGTACATCTTGCCCGAAATAAATGTAAAGGAATTTTGATCATTTTCATTGCTTTTAAAAATTAACTACTCGCTGTTTTTAAAGTCTAAATTTAGAAAATAATTTTTAAAATATCCTTCCCAAAAAAAAATAATAATCTAAATATCAGCGCTTAATTACTGTACAAATAATCAAATTAAAATTTCACGATTCTACAAGACTGAAAAACAAAAGTAAACGAAACCTTTGTTACAAATTTATTTCGCTATTAATTTATACAATAACTTTTATTTTTTATAAAATAAATAATACATTTGAGCGCTATTAATACTAAAACTAATAAATATATGTCAATTTGGAAAACAAAACCACTTTCGGTTTTATTAAATGAAGCGTCAGAAGATGAGAAAGGATTAAAAAGAACTTTATCTTCAAGATCCCTAGTTGCTCTAGGAGTTGGTGCGATTATCGGAGCGGGCTTATTTTCCTTAACTGGAATTGCTGCTGCTGAACATGCTGGACCGGCAGTTACACTTTCATTTGTTTTAGCAGCCATAGGATGTGCCTTTGCGGGACTTTGCTATGCTGAATTTGCTTCAATGATACCTGTTGCAGGTAGTGCGTATACGTATTCTTATGCAACTATGGGAGAATTCATGGCTTGGATTATTGGTTGGGATTTAGTTCTTGAATATGCTTTGGGAGCCGCAACCGTTGGAGTCAGCTGGTCGCGATACTTACTCGAATTATTAAACAAATATGGTGTTCATCTAAATCCAAAATTTATATGCTCCCCCTGGGAAACATTAACATTGGGTGATGGAACTATTATAGACGGTGGTTACATCAACCTACCTGCTATCTTAATCGTATCTGCACTATCATTATTATTAATAAGAGGAACTCAAGAGTCTGCTTCTATAAATAATATATTAGTGGTACTAAAAGTTATTGTTGTAATTATGTTTATTGTTTTAGGTTGGGACTATATAGACCCTGCAAACTACTCTCCATATATTCCTGAAAATACTGGCATTAAAGGTCAATTTGGTTGGTCTGGAATTGCTGCCGGAGCCGGAACCGTCTTCTTTGCCTTCATTGGTTTTGATGCAGTTTCAACTGCTGCACAAGAAGCAAAAAACCCTCAAAAAGGGATGCCAATTGGTATTTTAGGTTCATTAGTTATCTGTACAATACTATATGTGTTGTTTGCACACGTTATGACTGGTCTAGTACCTTACTACAAATTTGTTGGTGATGCAAAACCTGCTGCTACAGCATTTGCAGTAACAGGATATTCTTTCCTTCAAACAGGATTAATTGTCGCTATCTTAGCGGGATATACTTCTGTAATGCTTGTGATGTTAATGGGACAAAGCCGTGTTTTCTACACTATGAGTAAAGATGGACTTTTACCTCCTTTATTTGGACAAATTCACTCAAAATTCCGTACTCCTTATAAAACAAACCTTTTCTTCATGGTATTCGTTAGTTTATTTGCTGGTTTTGTACCGGTAAGTGATCTAGGACACATGGTAAGTATTGGAACTTTACTTGCTTTTGTATTAGTATGTATTGGTGTGTTAGTAATGCGTAAAAAAATGCCAGATGCTCCTAGGTCTTTCAAAACCCCATTCGTTCCTTACGTACCGATTGCGGGGGTTTTAGTTTGTACGTACTTAATGTACTCTCTACCTTACGAAAGTTGGATTCGATTAGTTCTTTGGATGGCAATTGGTGTTGCTCTGTATTTTGTTTACGGTAAAAAGCACAGTAAATTAAACAATCCGGATAAATAGATTTATTCTAATATAAAAAAGGGATGATAAAGTATTTAAACACTTTATCATCCCTTTTTCTTTATAACTATTTCAAGTTTTATTACAAGTCAAATACTGAAGTTCTCTTAGCACGAATCAAATCCTTTAGCCTAATCCAAAAGGCTAGTGTCAAATAAACTCCAAACCATAATCCTACAGTTACAAACGATATATAAATAAAGAACAGCCTTACGCTCGTTACTCTCATTCCTAAACTATCTGCCAGCCGCGATGATACATGGAAGCCATACTTTTCAAAAAAATATTTAAGTTTTATTATTCTAGGTACACTTTGTCCCATTGCATTAGTTTTATATTCTATTTTACAAAAGTACGAATTTATTATTTCTCGAAATTAAAGCAAATAAGAATCACTACCCCTTCATTAATTCCATCCCAATGGCACATTCTAAACATTTACTTTTAGCACAATACTCATTCTTAAGCTGCAGCAGTGACTGCGTTTCAAAAGCACTTCCTGACTTCAATCCGAATGAGCTAAATTTATCTACAATAGCATTCTTCTCTGGCGCAACTTCATTTAGTAATTGAATTAAATCTTCGGCAATCTCTTCTCCTCTACTTTTAGCATAAGCAAATTGAATTGGGATCAAGGTATTTATGATAATCAAATCTATAAATGACTTCGATAGCATTTTCTTCTTTTTTGGGCTTTCCTTATCAAATTGGTAATGATCTTGCCAATAGGAAGAAGCCGAAACCCGAAAAACATCATAGATCGCCTTCACCGAAGTAATCTCGCTAATTTGCGAAAATAGATTCTGATTGCTATGATACAAATTTGCCAATTGTGACAGTCGTATGGTGGGGAAATTATCGGGACGGTGTTTAAAAAACTGAACGCGATTACAACTGCTTTTTTCTATTTGGTATTTGTGCAATAAATAGTAATACCTCGATTTTAAATCTTTAAAATAATTATCCTCCTTATCAACGTCTAATAGTCCTGCATTGCCAAAGAGTAAGCTCTCTAAATTTTCGACTTCAAAACTTTCCTTTCTTATAATTGAAAATGGAATAGAACTTGCTACTTTCAGAAAGATTTCCCCGTTTGCATTTAATCCGAAGTTTTTTGCCAACAGGCAAAATAAAACCGCCTCCCAATCATTATTGGTTTGCTGTAACAACTCAAAAATAGGTTTGGACTTTCTCTCTAATCGTTCAAAAAATAAACGCTCCTGCCAGTTTTTTAAAACAAAAGGGGAGATATCCGCTAACTGCTTTTCACAGAAAATCCAAGCCTTTGGCGACATCAAAGACTGATAGTTATCTATTGTATCTTGGTCGACATATTTCTTAAGCTCCAAAACAGGAATTTCAGTATTGTTTTTTCTGTAAATTTCGGTATCGTGTTCCCAAACTACATGTAGAATTACGTTTTCGTATGCCGCATCTCTTTCATGATGATGCACATACCAGTCAGAAGATTTTAGGTGAATCTCGACGTTTCCAGCCCACATTTGATCCCCTATTGTAATTTGAGCATTGAAAAAATCAGGACCTGCCAATTCTAAATACTGGCCTACATTAACAATCGTGATTCCCTCATTATTTGAAGTTTTCAAATTTAGGGTATCGAACTTCTTAAATTTCCAGAGGTAATGGAGAAAATCTTCTTTCATCGTAAAGCCTTGTATTTAAGAGACTAAAGTAATGAAAAAACGAACAACTTGTACTTCCAATTGAATTTTGAAAACTACCTCAACAAATATAGTTTAGCACAAGCCCGAGCATCTGATAAAGCTTCATGATGATTCAATTGAATGTTCATTGTTCTACAGCAATCACTAAGCTTTGTTGGCTTTAATCCTTTGGCTTTGTATATTTTTACGGTGCACTCCCACCGAGGTGACAAATTTAAATCCTCATAATTTAAGCCATATAGCGCCATTGATTTGGCTAAAACATTCCTGTCGAAGCTTTCATTATGCGCCACAACAACTCTATTCTGGAGTCGTTTTTGGATTTCAGGAAATACCTGTGAAAATGATTTGGCATTCACCGTATCCCTTGGATAAATTCCATGTACTTGAATGGTAAAAGGAGAATACAGATTGTTTGGCGGCTTGATCAAACTGACAAATTCATCTACTATGACTCCATTCTCAACTGTTACTATCCCAACTGAACAAGGGTGAAATGCAGTTGCTGTTTCAAAATCTATTGCTGTGAAAGTCATTTTAAAGCTAGAGGTTAGATGTTAGAACTTCGAATTTACGATATGGTATTTGAATACCTATATATCATTAAAAAAAACCACGAATTTAACGAATAAATTTCGTCAAAACCGTGGTTTGTATACTGTAATTATCAGGGCTAAAAACTATTTTATAGAACCTATAATATCATATTTTGTAATAATGTGGTGTCTTCCTTTTCCTAAATCAATCAATACTGCTGCATTATCTCTGGTAAACAATTTAGAAACTTCTTCTATTGTTGTTCCCAGCTGTACGATCGGATAAGGATTCCCCATAATTTCCCGAATTGGTCTTTCGGCTGAGTTTTTATCTTGCACATAACTTTGAAACAAGTCAGACTCATCAAGAGACCCTACAAATCCTGTAATATCCATTACTGGTATTTGTGAAATCTTATATTTACGCATTCTTTCAATCGCATGTGAAACCAATTCTTCAGTACGAGCCACAATTAAAGGTTTGTCAATATGATCTTTAATAACATCCTCTGCCTTTGTAACTTCTTCTTCAAGAAAACCACGTTCGCGCATCCAGTCATCATTAAACATCTTCCCTACATAGCGACTTCCTGAATCATGAAACAAAACAACAACTACATCTTCCGGCTTGAAATGCTCCTTTAGTTGCAGCAATCCTTTTATGGCAGCTCCAGCTGAATTCCCAACGAAAATCCCTTCTTCAAGAGCAATTTTTCGAGTGTATACTGCAGCATCTTTATCTGTTACTTTGGTAAAACCATCAATCAAAGAAAAATCTACATTCAATGGCAATATATCTTCTCCAATTCCTTCTGTTATATAAGAATAAATCTCGTTTTCATCAAAAATCCCTGTTTCATGGTATTTTTTAAATACTGAACCATAGGTATCAATTCCCCATATCTTGATATTAGGATTCTTTTCTTTAAGGTATTTTCCAACACCTGAAATTGTTCCTCCCGTACCAACACCTGATACAAAATGAGTAATTTTACCTTCTGTTTGTTCCCAAATTTCAGGCCCAGTTTGCTCGTAATGTGCAATAGCATTCGATGGGTTGTCGTATTGATTTACGTACCAAGAATTTGGCGTTTCAGTCGCCAATCTTTTAGAAACAGAATAATAAGAACGAGGATCAGTAGGTTCTACATCCGTAGGACATACCACTACTTTTGCCCCAACGGCACGAAGGATATCCATTTTCTCTTTTGATTGCTTATCAGAGATAACACAAATCAGTTTATACCCCTTGATAATAGCTACTAAAGCAAGTCCCATTCCTGTATTTCCTGAAGTCCCTTCAATAATAGTTCCTCCTGGTTTTAGCCTACCGTCAGCCTCAGCATCTGCAATCATTTTTACCGCCATTCTGTCTTTTACAGAATTACCGGGATTAAAAGTTTCTACTTTAGCAAGCACTAATGCATCTATTCCTTCAGTGACTTTATTTAACTTCACTAATGGTGTATCCCCTATTGTACCTAGTATATTTTCTGCGTATTGCATTTAATTGTAATTTTTAAGATTGTAATTTGTTATAAATACTTTTGCAAAGATAGTATTTTGTTAGAAAACATTCCTGCTTCTGCAAAATTGCGTTCGTCATTACTTCCTGAACTTTTATTCAAATAGAAGTTCAGTGATTTTAATTGACGCAATATACTTTACTAAATTATGGTCAAGCCAATGAAAGCAATGTATTCCGACGAATAAGAAATGCTATAAAACTCCATGAAAATCAAAACGATTAATTAAAGAAGTTCCAAATTAGCCCAAAACGAATCATGAAATCTCGATACGGATTATTAGGAGCGGAGTAGAAATTATTTCCTGTAAGAGAAGAGTTAAAATGCTCTGCTTTTACATAAATCCTGGTTCTTTGAATTCGAGCATTGACAAAAAAGTCAAGGGTTGGATAATTCCCAATTTCTTTTTTATTTTGAATGAAAAACTCCCCAATTACTGGATTATAATCATTGGCAAGATAATTCGTGAAATAATTCAAAGTAACCCCTGTTTGTAAAAACAAGGCTTTTTTAAACAGATGATTAGTGTAATAAATAGTGTTTCTGGTCACGATTTCAGGAACATTTAGGATTGCATCCTGCTGACTCACTTTTTGATATAAAAGTGTATTGTCAAGCGCAAATCTTCCAAATTTGATTTCTTTACTTGCTTTAACAGAAACATAATTTATAGTATTCCCATATTGACTTGGAGTCACAATTTGCTGATTTTCATCTGTGGCAATATTCTCAAAATACAAATGATCATCTAACGTCATAAACTGTACTGATGCTTCTACCCAAGGAGTAATCGCATTAGCAGTGACAGAATTTATTTTTTCATTTTTGAAATTATTAGACCAGTTGAAATTAACATAGCTACTTTGATATAAGTTGTAATTGTCATTGGGCAACTTATTCAAATTTTGATATCCAAAAGAGAATTGATAATCATCATTAAAATCATAATTTAATTTAGCCTCTAAATCAGATAACGATTGATTCGTTACTGATCTTGAATATAAAAACTTCCCATTCCAGTTCTTCTTTTGATATTCATACTGTCCTCCCGCGCTGTTAATGTTTCTGATCAATGAAGCTGGAATAGTTTGATCATCCCTTATCAATATTTGGCTGTAGTAATAATTGCTTCTGAAGTCATCTGCAAAAAACTGAAACTTACCAAGTGTTGTGTTTTCATAGATTAAGCCCACTTTATTATACATTTTATTATAATGTGTCTGGTCATTAATCCCACTAGTTACATAAGAATCTCCAAATCGATAAATCGTTTGTGAACCTACAGTCGAAGGTACCGTTGCTTGATTGTATTCAAAAAATTTATTCTCGTAATTAAATTGATGGCTAACGTATAAATTGTTGTCCCCTTTTTTAGGATTTACTCTGAAAAAGTGATCCAAGAATATCCTCTTGCCTTTTAGAAATGATTCTGCATCATTAAAATAAACCTCAAGTCTTTGTCTGTTATCATAATTCGCGTCTCCACTTTCAAAATCAGATATTGTTGTTATTCCGCCATTTTCCTCATTTAAGATATCCTGATAGGTAAAATGTGCATTCGCAAAATACCGTTTATTTAGCGTGTTATAACTTGTGGTAAATCTAAAATTCCCCGTACTTGACAACTGATTAATATAATTCCCCTCAGAACGCAAACCTTTGTAGGCAATCGAAAAATTAAGTCTTGGCGAAGTATTTATCGTAAAAAAAGCATCGAGAGATTGTCCTTTTTGCATCACCGATTTGAAATACAATTCGGTAACAGGAGTGGCAACAGAACTATATCTTATTTGGTTCGCTTCCAGGAAATTAAAATGCTTGGCTTTAAAACCAAATTCAGGATAAGGAGAAAACGCTGTTAAACTATATTGCAGCGTGTTATAGGTTTGACCCTCATTGGCGAAAGCCAAAAGTCCAAAATTATCCTTTCGCAAATAATTAAAACTATATTCTCTTTGGATCGTCAACGAAGTATCAATGTAAGTAGTATCGCGTTCTATAGAAATAAATCGATATTGATCCATGGTAGCGACCTTAATACTGTCTGCTGTTTTAGGACCGCTGAGTTTGTCGGCAATGCTTTTTTTCGGATCTTCTTCTCTTGAGTTTATTTGCGAAAATAGGATTGTAGGCAATACTAAAAAATATAAAAAAAAGAGTATTCTCATTTGGAATGATATATAGTTAGGCTATTATTTTTAAACAGTTAATCGAGCAAAGGTAAATGATAAAAACATATAAAAAAACACATTAAAAACGTTCCCGTTTTTAATTATTACCATTCGATTAAATCAAGCCGTTCAATTCCTAACAAAATTAAAAACAAAAAAAAATCTGCTCAGTATACTGAGCAGATTCTTCTACTAAATTCAAAATACAAATAACCTTATGTTATTTTGTTTTATACATGCAAAAAATTAATTTGGATTTTGCACAATTGCAGGGTTAGCATTAATTTCTGCTCTTGGGAACAACCATTGCCATCTTTTGTCACCTGCAGGAATATTAAATTCTAAAGCAACTGATGAAATATGGTTAGAGGTAGTCGCAGGAACTGTTGTAGGTCCAACTCTGTTTAATGCTGAGTTTGTTCTTTTTAAATCGTAAAATCTAAATCCTTCACCCCATAATTCCAACCTTCTATGTAAATAGATTTCATTAACTAAGGTTTGACCTGTAGCTGTAGACTTTACATAAGCAGGGTTTCTATTAGAAATTAAAGTAAATAAAGCTTGAGACGCAGTAGCATCACCCATCCACGCTTTTGCTTCAGCTTCTATAAGGTACATTTCAGCAATACGCATGTAAGGAACATCACATCTACTATCTCCAGTACTTACCGCAAGGAATTTTTGGCTAGTATAAGGAAATTTTACTGCAGTTGAAACCAAAGTAATATTTGGGTGTTGACCTGTTTTGCTAAAAATTGTAGTACGTACATCTGTCGCAGGAAATTGATCCCAAAGTTTATTAAAAATTGCTTTTGGGCAAGAACGAATTACAGTAGAACTGAAATTACGTGACATATATGCTCCAAAATTAGCAAATGATTCAGATTGAAGTTCATTTACAAAACTCCCCCACATCCATTCTGAATTGGTATATGAATTGAAACCTGAAGCATACGCAGCATTAGTCATTAAAGACTTTCCACTTCTTGCAAGTATTGCATTAGCAGAAGCTACTGGCCAGTTTTGTTGTACTAAAGCAACACGTGCTTTTAAACCTTGAGCCACTCTTAGATCTAAATGAGAATTGTTTGGCTTAGTATATCCTACTAATAGAACTAAAGCGTCATCAATATCCTTATTTATTTGAGTATACACCTCTTCCACTGTTGATCTAGGTAATTGATCATTAGATACTTTAAGTGCAATTGGAATTCCTAATTGTGTGTTTGGTTTAGCAGTTGCATCATAACGTTTTCCGTACAATTGTACCAATTGAAAATGAGCGAATGCACGATATAATAATGCTTGACCTTTTATTATTTTTTTATCAACATCTGATCCAGTTGCTACATCAACATTCTCTAATATTGTATTAGCATTTCTGTTAATTCTATAAAAAGTTCTGTATGGAAAAGCAACATCTTGAGAGTTTTCATTGTTTAAACCAGTCCAGTTATAAACTGTTAGAAACCAACCGTTTGATATTGGGAAGACAATATCTTCACCAGCAATATCTACTTGTTGCATACATCCTGCAATTCCAGTTTCGTTTTGCCCCTCATATCTAATATAAAGAGATCTATGGATTCCGTTTAATAAAGAATATAGGTTTGCAGTCGTAGACGTAGCTGAAGTGTAGTCTACAAATTCCGTTGGTTTTTTCACCAAGAAATCTTCTGAACAAGAGCTTAATGATAGTATTGATAATACCACCAGTAAAAATTTTATTTTAAATGTTTTCATGATATTATTTTAAAAGTTTAAATTGATTCCTAATGAAATAGTTCTAGAAGGCGAGAATCTATTTTGAGTAGTTCCATTGTAATTAGCTTGTGGATCCAATCCTTCTCTTTTAGCGAATAACTTTAAGTTTTCACCATTCACATAGAACTTAGCCGCATCAATTTTTAATTTCGAAATTAATTCTTTCGGTAAGTTGTAAGATAATGACACTTGTCTTAATGAAAGGTAATCAGAATCAACTAACCAACGATTTGAAGCTGCAGAGTTTTGAGTATTTCTAGATATGTTTAATAAAGGTACATCAGTAATATCACCTGGTTTTTTCCATCTTTTTAAGATGTCTGTACTTAGAGCAGATCCATAATTATTACCTGAATGCATTAATGCAGCATAGTTAGTATCGTACGTTTGCCCACCTATTTGGTAAGTAAATAATACATCCATTTGGAATCCTCCTACTTTGAAAGTATTGGTAAAACTACCAAACAAATCAGGTAAAGCAGATCCCTGGTATTCGTATAATGCTTTGTTTTGATTTATTGTAACATTAACTCCATTTACTGTTCTTGAATCAGTATCAGTTGGAGTTGTTAACAATGGGTCAACTTTATATAAAGCATATCCATCTGCAGGATCTACACCAGCATAACTTCTTAACCAATAGTCGTAAATTGAACTCCCTACTGTATATTTTTTAGTACCACTAATAATTTCTTTTTGTGGCAATGCAGTGATCTCATTTTTAATAGTAGAAGCATTAACATTAATATTCCAAGAGAAGTCTTTTGTTTTAACAATCATTCCATCAATAGAAATTTCAATTCCTTGATTGAACATTGACCCAATGTTTTCAACTTTAGAATCTAATCCTGAGGAAACAGGAACTGGTACGTTAAAAATTAATCCATCTGTTGTTCTATTATAGTATTCTACAGAACCTCTTAATCTATTACCAAAAAAAGCAAAATCTAAAGCGATGTCTTTTTGAGTATTTTTCTCCCATTTAAGATTCGGAGCTCCTTGATCATTAGTAAGAATTCCAACTTCACTAGCATTATTAAGCCCTAATGAAAAAGTAGGAGCGCCTATGTAATAATTCAAACCACCGTAGCTGATATGTGAATCATTACCTACTTCTCCAAATGAAGCTCTAAATTTCAGTTCATTTATCCATCCAATATTTTCAACAAATGATTCTTTCCCTAAATTCCATGCAGCACCTACTGACCAGAAGTTACCCCATTTGTTAGCAGCTGCAAATTTTGAAGAACCATCTCTACGTACAGACGCAGATAAGATATATCTTCCGTCATAATCATATCCTAAACGAGAGAAGTACGATTCAGTTGCATAATTTCTTGTGTACGAATTTAAATCAGAAACCGTAAGGTAGTTTATGAATTCGTTATTGTTAGGTACACCTTGTCCTCTTTTAGAACCAAACATGTAGTTGTACTCATAGTCAAAACTTTCATGACCTACTAAAGCACTAATGTTATGGTTGTTTAGCACTTTTGTATAATCAAGTAATTGATTAAAAGTAACTCCAGTTGTAACAGTGTTAGTACGTGATGCATATCCATCAGGTGCTCCATCACCAATCACTTTATTCCAGAAAACATTATTGTTAAAATGTGCATTATCAAATGCAAAGTTTGTAGTGAATTTAAAATCTTTTAAAAGTGTTAATTCTAAATAAGTACGACCATTAAAAGATAAACTTTTATCTCTATTTTCATTATTTAAAGTTTCATAAACAACGTTCCTACCATTTGAAGCACCAGATCCACGTAGTTGTGAATATACTGGGTTACCAGTTGCATCTAAAATTACTGCTCCAGTAGTCGAATTATGACTCAAGACAGGGTAAATTGGCCCCATGTAGCGAATAGTACGAAAAGGATTATTGAAAGATGAAGTATTTGCTACACCGTCAACCGCCTGATTTGAATTAGTATAGGTAGTTGCTACGTTAGCTCCAGTTTTAAACCATTCTTTTAATTTAGTGTTTACGTTAACACGAGCAGTAGTTCTCTTGAAATCAGAATTTAGAATTGAAGCTTCTTCACTTAAATTTCCAATTGACACAAAATAATTACTTCTTTCCGTTTTTCCTTGGTATGAGAAATCAACATTTCTTCTAACTCCTGCTCTCTGTAATTGCTTTGCCCAATCTAAATCATTAGCATACAATAGTTTTGCCGCTGGATTTAATTGACCGTTTGCATCAAATAAATTTGCATTAGTAACATTAAATGGGTTATTTACTAAGTCAATAGGAGTCCTTGTAGAAGCAAAAGCATTTGCAGTTGCTAATAAAGCAAGTGTACTCATTGGTCTACTGTTTCTAATAGCTTCCCATATTAATGGATAGTATTGAAAAGCATCAACTCTTTCATATTCAGGAATAGATCTTGTATTCAGACCTGAACTCATGTTTAATGTGAATTTATCTTTAGCAGATGTTCCTTTTTTCGTAGTTATAATAACAACACCATTTGCTGCTTTTGACCCATAAAGAGAGGTAGATGCAGCATCTTTTAATATCGTCATACTTTCAACATCAGCTGAGTTAATGTTATTTATGTCACCTGTAAAAGGCACTCCATCAACAACATAAAGAGGTGTGTTAGATCCACTAATAGAACTAAAACCTCTAATTCTAACTGAAGGTTGTGAACCTGGTTGACCTGAAGCACTTTGAATTTGTACTCCCGAAACAGAACCTTCAATTCCAGAAAGAACGTTTGTTGTTGCTCTGTTATCTAAACTCTCTCCTTTAATGGTCGTTGCAGAACCAGTATAAGAAGCTTTTTTAGCTTTACCATAAGCTACAACTACTACTTCATCCATCTCCTCTGCCGCGGCAGTCATTTTAACATTTAAAGTATTTGAAACTCCTACCGTTGCCGATGTGTTTTTCATACCCACATAAGAAACTTCTAGAACTTGCCCTGATTTTGCAATAATAGAATACTTTCCATTAAAATCAGTTTGAGTAGACCTGTTGATTGCCTTGTTAAAAACATTGGCTCCAGGAATAGGACCATTTGCATCTGAAATCACCCCTGAAACGATTTTTTCTTGGGCAAAACAAAACTGCATAGATAACGCAATCAATAGCGTAAAAATCCATTTGAATTTTAATCTCATATTAAATATATTTGAGTTAGTTAATTCTGCAAAAATCACAATTAAATATTAAAAAAAAATTTTTATTGTTAATGTTTCTTAAAAAAGAAATTACTATAGATTT
>TARA_R110002110_G_scaffold310301_1_pt1 | contig 16766 bp, 13 predicted proteins | sample TARA_R110002110 | Tara Oceans TARA_R110002110 (sample SAMEA4397330) | marine metagenome | biome: Polar Biome; feature: [SRF] surface water layer (ENVO:00010504); material: water (ENVO:00002006), including particulate matter (ENVO:01000060) such as... | depth 5 m
GTCCGGCGCGGTTGATATGACATTTACCCCGCTTAACCTGCTGTCGGATATCGAACCGGCTCTGAACGTGACTGCCGCCGGCTACATGTTCCCAAGCTGGGAAGACATGGATGCTGTGCTGAAAGCTCCGGAATTTGGTCAGAAATGGTTTAACACCGTGCTGGAGAAGGGTGGTCTGCGCGTTCTGTCAGCCTTCTATTATGGCACCCGCAATCTGACGACGACGGATAAACCGGTTCGCAAGCCATCGGATCTGGCTGGCCTGAAGATCCGGGCCGTACCAAACCCGATGTCGCTGGCTAACGTAAAAGGTCTTGGCGGTGCCCCGACCCCGGTGGCCTGGCCGGAAACCTATCAGGCATTGCGTCAGGGAACGGTTGATGGACAGGAGAATCCAATTCCGGTGCTCTATTCGGCGAAGCTTCATGAAGTGCAGAAATACCTGACACGAACCAACCATCAGATGAGTTCCCTGCCGTTCCTGATCAAGGAAAGCAGCTTTGCCAAACTGTCGGATGAACATAAGGCAATCATTTCCACAGCAGCTGTGAATGCGGCGCAGGTCGGAACAGATGGCATGATCAAATTCACAGCTTCGCTGGTTGACGAGTTGAAAGCGAAAGGCGTGACGATTATTGATCTGAGCGAAGCTGAACGGAATGAATTCCGGGATTCAGTTCGTGCGGTGTTGAGCAATGAAGTCGATGGCAAAGCCATTCCGGCTGGTCTGATTGACGAAACCGCAAAATTTATTGCTGCGCGGTAAGACGGAATATCGGGAACCCGCTCAGGTCTCTGGCCTGAGCGGGTTTTCTTATGCCTGAAATTTACTCACTGCCGGGGCGGCCGGGGGCGGCTTTCCGGGCTTCTTCTATCAGCCAGTCGCAATTGACCTGGGCTTCGTCATCCGGCAGGGAAAAGAAGGGGAAGGGATCGATACCACCGATGCGGATATCTGGGTCCTGTAATGGCCCTCGGATGCTGACAGGAGCTTTCAGGTCGATCAGGCTGAAGTCCCGTTCCCGTGCTTCCAAACGGATATCGAGGCTGCGTGCGCCGATATCAACGTTGCCTTCCGTTAGCAGCAGGCTGTCACTGGTGGAGATAACCCCTCGTTTGAACGATAGTACGCCGTCCTCAGCGGTAATGGCTGCGACGGCACAGGGCATGTCGATGCTGACATCGCCACCAATCAGAAGACCGAGACTCTCCGCGATATCAAGACCGGCGGCCTCGACAATCAGCCCGCTGATCCGGCCATCGCGCAGGACAAGATGACCACCACCATTTGCTGCCGCCAGGATTTCAGCAAGATTCATGCCGGTTCCGATGAGATATATCCGGCCAGAAACGGCACCACCCATCTGGCGGACAAAATCGGTATCTTCAAAGAAGCGATAGAGTTCGACCCCGTTGAGAGTCACATCAATATCAGCCGAGGGAATATCGCCCCGGACATTCAGGGCGATTTCTCCGGTCAGTTCACCATTGGCGATGCCTGCTTTCAGCGGTTTCACCGTCAGCCGGTCGTCTTTCAGACTGAACTGCATGTCAATGTTGTCTACCTTGGCAACCGGTGACAGCACGCTGTCGGCAACGAGGTGGATATCGATTTCGGCACTGCGGAACAGGGCGACAGGAATCTCTGTCTCCGGAAACAGTCCCTGTTTTCCGGCGGCTTCCTTCTGGCTGTCTGAGGCGGTCTCATCGGGATCAGGTTCAGCGCCGATCAGTCCGGCAAGGTCGTCGAAATCGAGTCTCTTTGAATATATATTGCCGGTCAGGCGGGGCTCTGTACCGCCATAATCAACTGTCAGGGTTCCGGATGCGTCACTGTCGCCAATCTTCCCGGCAAAGTCTTCCAGTGAGATGGCTTTGTCGCCGAACAGAACCGTGCCGTTGAGATCGTAGGGCGGAGTCGTCGGCAAGGGCAGACCGAACGGGACGCCGAGATCGGCAAAGTCGTCACCGGTCAGCCGGATCGAAGTAAGACGGGTCTCGCCATCTTCTGAGGTGGCAAGCTGTCCCTCAATCCGCAGACGGGTCGGGCCGTCAACAGCGATCCGGACAGGGTACAGACCGTCCGGATTGATCAGGCGGTCAAATGCACCGCCGGCAAATTCAAAGCTGAAGGGAGACTGGTTGATAGCCCCGTCGCCTTTCAGAAAAACGTCCTGTTTGCCACGGAGAACCCCGTCAATCTGTGCTGCGACCAGAAGGTCGGTCCGTTGCGACGTGATGTCGGTGTAGCGGACTTCCAGCTGTTCCAGTTCAATATCGCCAATTGACGGGATATTCTGTCGCTCATCCGGTGTGGCCGCGTCACCGGCGTCGGTGGCGGTCGCCCAGTTCAGTATGCCGTCTTCATTGTGCATGATCGAAACCTGTCCTCCACGCGCATGGATAAGCGGGATATCGAACTGTTCATCAAACAGCGACATAATCCGGAACTGAGCGGACAATTCATCAAGCCGGGCCATTGGTTCAGCCTGTGCCCAGTCGGCATTGGCAATTTTCACATCGGTTGCGGCTATGCCCAGCATCCAGCCCTTGTCCAGTTGCAGGCTGCCAATGGTGGTTTCTCGACCCAGTGCGGAGGACGCGGCGTCCTCTACCAGTGGGCGAAGATGACTGCCAGTCACAAAAAAGACGGCCCCCGTCAGGATAAGGAATACCAGAAACAGAGAGCCGATTGCATAGCCGAGAGCTTTTTTCATAACCGGTAAACGCCGGAAATACGCCGGTGTTCCCGGATGACGCTGTCCTGTGCCAGTTTAGCCGGCGGCAGGTATCAGCGTTTTCAGTTCGTCGGGAATGCGTTTTGCGCGAATGCGACCGGGTTCGGTGGGGTGTTTTTCGGCCCAGACCCGGATTTCAGTGCCTTCTACCGCAAGGCGGTCTCCGTTCATCATGCGATGTGACAGGACAAACGTCTTGGATCGCCATTCCTGTATATGAGTCGTGATCTCGAGGTCATCGCCATAGGTGGAGGGTGAGCGGAAGGAGGCGCTGGCATCGACCAGGGGAATGCCGATGACATTATAGGTTTCCGACAGTTTACGGACGGGCAGACCGACGCTTTCGAACAGGGCTGCGGTCGCCCGGTCGAACCAGCGAAAATATTGTGGATAGAAGACGATGTCGGCGGCGTCACAATCGCCCCATTCGACCCTCTGGATAATCCGGTTTTCCAACATCTGTACGGGCTCCCATCGTAAAGCAGAACTGTCGCAAGTGATCTCCTGCCGGTCAATCAACAGGCTGTTGTCATCAGCGCGACAGTTGCCAGAATGAGCCGACCCAACGGAGAAGATATCATGCAGAAAGACCATCAGGATTTGCGTCGGGATGTCGAGAACATCCTTCAGGCTGCGGGCAGCAGCGAGCAGGAATCACAGATTGTTGCTGAGCATCTGGTCATGGCCAACCTCAGCGGGCATGACAGCCACGGCGTCGGCATGCTGCCCCATTATCTTCAGAATATCCGGCTGGGCGTGCTGCATCCGAACCGACATGTCCGGAAGGTAAAGCAGGACGGCTCTATTCTGGTGTTCGACGGTCAGGGCGGATATGGGCAGGTGGTTGCCCGTGAGGCGACGGAACAATCCATTGCTGTTGCCCAGGAGACCGGCCTTGCCGTCGCTGCCCTGCGCGATGCCCATCATATCGGACGGGTCGGCACCTATGGTGAGATCTGCGCTGATGCGGGTCTGGTCTCGCTGCATTTCGTCAATGTGACCGGGCATCGTCCACTGGTTGCGCCTCATCGTGGATCAGATGCCCGTTACGCCACCAATCCGATCTGCATTTCCCTTCCGGCGATGGGGGTGGAGGAACAGGTCATCCTCGATATGGCGACCAGCAAGGTTGCGCTCGGCAAGATGCGCGTCGCCAACAACCGGGGTGAAATGGTGAAAGACGGTCTGTTGATCGATGCGAATGGCCAGCCGACCAATGACCCCGGCGTCATGTTTGCAGAAGATATGGGCGCATTGCTGCCGATTGCTGAACATAAAGGTTATGGTCTGGCCATGATGTGCGAGTTGCTGGCCGGTGCCATCGGTGGTGGCGGCACCATTCAGCCGGGTAATGCCAGGGATACGCGGATCATCAACAACATGCTGATGATTGTTATTGATCCGGTACGGCTGACAGACAGTGATTACATCGCGACCGAGATGCGGGCGATGTCGGATTATGCCCGCCAGTCCCCGCCAGATGACGGACAGTCCCCGGTTCTGATGCCGGGTGACCCGGAAAGAGAACAGCGACTGAGCCGGTCAAGGGAGGGAATATATGTGGAAGATGAAACCTGGCGCCAGATCAGGGAAGCGGCACAGGAATACGGAATTCATCTGGAGTAGTGCCGGATTGTCGGGAATTGCGTTATGACGCTTTGTGCCGGTCGATTTGCAATTTGCAATTAGCGTTTTGCGAATCAAGCCTTAATGCATGGCCTGTGCAAAGCTGTAACCGATGAAAGTTGCGATGCCGACCAGAAACACAGGATAGCTGAGATGCTGCATAACCCGGGGCAACACTGGCTTTTTGATGTCTGAATGATGTGACATGGCATTTTTCCTTCGTGATCATGACGGCGATTCAAATTCTCTCGCTCTCTGTCCTGCAATCGCCATGCCATTTTCACGAAGGGTTGATAGCGGGGGGAGGCGGGCTTTGACGACAATCAAGTCCTCCGCCTTACTTATTCACCCGGCCCGGTGGTTTTCATATCGGTATCACTCGCGAACTCCACTCGCTTCTACCTGAGTTGTTTCTGCAGGTCTTTGGCATTCGCATCCCACCTCGGATTGAAAGTCAGAATATTTTTTCGCCTGAAAGAGACCGATGACGGCATCTTCCTTTTTATTATCAACCATCTTGGGTCCTCATCCCGGCAAGTTTTCGAAGCTGAATTTCTCATAAAAGCCAGAGATGCTGAACATCCTTGGCATTCAGACGTATGGAAACGAACCAATTTTCATTTTGTACCCTCTTGTTTCGAAGTGTGAGCCGGAGAGTATCGATCTGGTTAATTGTTCAATACTTCTCTGGTATACCAGCCCTTGCGAAGGTTACAGGAAGCATCTGTCCCGTGGCGGGTAAAATTCCGTGCATCCGGTTATGCGATTTTGATCTCGAAAAACAGTTTTTGTCAGCTCAGACAATACCATAATATTTGTGGAGAGGAGACTGCCCGCAGAAGGTCGCGGCTCAAAAAAAAACGGAAAAAATGGATTACATATTTGTGGTAGCGGGTCTTGCCTGCCTGTTCTTTGGAGGCGATTGGTTAGTAAAGGGTGCGGTCGCTTTATCTGCGAAGCTGGGGTTACCAGCTTTTTTGATCTCGCTGACTGTTGTCGGTTTCGGTACCTCCATGCCAGAACTGCTTGTTTCGGTGCGTGCGGCTTTGGCTGATGCCCCTGGCATCGCTATTGGTAATGTTGTTGGTTCCAATATAGCTAATATCTTATTGATACTCGGACTGGCAGCTACCATTGCACCGATAGTTTCGAATAACGGTAATTCGAGACGCGATTTAACAGTAATGATGGGCGCGTCAATCGTACTTGTGGCTATCATGTTTGCTGGAATCATCAGTTTTATGTCCGGACTGATAATGGTTATTGTCCTCATTGGGTATCTGACAGTCGCATATTTTCAAGATCGCAGAATTGGCGCAGGTGATATTGACGAAAATGTACTTAATACATCCCCGTTAATGATTGCTGCTCTGGTTCTTGCTGGTCTGGGCCTGCTGGCTGGCGGGGCTGATTTGTTGGTAAGAGGCGCAACCGTTCTGGCTGCTGAATTCGGGGTCAGTAATGCCGTGATTGGTTTAACTGTCGTTGCCGTGGGGACGAGTTTGCCTGAATTGGCAACCTCCATAACTGCGGCATTAAAGCGCCAATCGGATATTGCGATTGGGAATATCATTGGTTCAAATATTTTTAACATACTGGGAATTTTGGGCATTACGGCTTTGATTGCGCCTATACCGGTTGCCAAGCGCTTTGTAGAAATCGACGGATGGGTGATGCTTGGTGTTACAATAGTAATATTTTCCATTCTGTTTATGGGCAAAGGCGTTAACCGTGGTGTTGGCGCTTTATTCCTGACTGCCTACGCAGGCTACATGGTCACAATGGTTTAGCTATTTGGGTCCGGCATTTGAGAGTTTTGTTTTAGGAGGGGGCATTATTGTGGCTATTAAGATTTCCCTTTCTCAAAGCCTGGATGACATCCGGCGTTAGTGCAGAAATGTCACTGCTGACCTGCCTGGTCGCTCAACAGAGGCATAAGGGCAGGTTTTTTTGCGGTACAGACGTTTGACCATTCAGAGCCTGACATAGTCCTCTAAAAACCATCACTTTCACCTCCGGCTTGATTGACGCCCGGCTTCGGTTGAACATGTTCACCTGATGCCTGAAATTCCAAACCTGCAACCATACATGCAATCGGCGCTGGACTGGCTGCTTGCCCACGTATTGACCGTGGAGGCGGGGGTTCAGCTTGCGGCGGTGCTGGTGACGCTGTGCATAGCGCTGCTGTTGCGTGGTCAGGTAAAGGCCGGGGTCGCACGTATGCAGACCATCGCCCGTGGCGGTTTCCTGCTCCGCCGTCTGGGCGCTCTGCCGCTTTCGATCTATGTGGTGCTGGTCTGGCTGATGCTGCTTTATCTCGTCCTGCTGGTCACGACCGCGGCAGGGGGGAGCCATCGGCTGATCACCATTGCGGTGTCTCTGCAGACTGCCTGGGTCATTATCCGGCTGACATCCGGTCTGCTGCGTAACCCGCTGGCTTCCAGAACCATGGCCTCTGTGGCCTGGGCGCTGGCCGCGCTGAACATCATCGGGCTGCTCGACCCGACCCTCGCCATGCTTGAGGGGGTGAGTGCCAGTTTTGGTGATTTCCGGATTTCCGCACTTGCTGCGCTTAAGGCACTGGCGGTCGGTGCCTTCCTGTTATGGGCTGCGCTGGCGGCATCGCGGTTTGTCGAGCTTCAGATATCGCGTTCGGTTTCACTGACCCCGTCGATCCAGGTTCTGACCTCCAAGCTGATCAAGATTGTCCTGATCACGCTGGCAATTGTCGTCGCCCTGTCTGGCGTCGGGATCGACCTGACCGCCTTTGCCGTGTTCTCGGGTGCCGTCGGTGTCGGCATTGGTTTTGGTCTGCAAAAAATTATCTCGAACCTGATCAGTGGAGTGATTCTGCTGCTGGATCGCAGCATCAAGCCCGGCGACGTGATCCAGCTGGAAGGCACCTATGGCTGGGTGAACACCCTGTCGGCGCGTTATGTCTCAGTAGTGACCCGCGACGGGGTAGAGCATCTGATCCCGAACGAGAACCTGATCACCCAGAATGTGATCAACTGGTCCTATTCCTCCCGCAAGGTAAGGCTGCGGGCACCGCTCGGGGTCAGCTATGACACAGACCTGCCGCATGCACTGAAGGTTTGTATGGAAGCCGCAGGGTCGCTGGACCGGGTACTGAACAACCCGGCACCGAACTGCCTCATTACCGGGTTTGGCGACAGCTCCATTGATCTCGAATTACGGTTTTGGGTGGAAGACCCGGAAGCCGGGGCCGGAAATATCAAAAGCGCGGTTTATCTCGCTGTCTGGGAAGCTTTCCGGGAACATGGCATCGCCATACCCTTTCCACAGCGCGAGGTTGCGATCACCAGCTGGACCGAGGCCAGACAGCCGGAAAAGACGCCGCCGCCATCAGAAGACTGAGGCGGCGGGGATAGTCTGGTTGTTACTCGGCTGCGGTGGCGAGACCGGCACCGGTTGACCGGGTCATCGCAAGATAACCCGCAATATCAGTCTGCTTCTCAAAGGACAGGGTTGCGGCGACAAACTGGTCGCGCTGGGCCTCTGACAGATAAGGTGCGGTCAGGCCGTCGAATTTCTCCCGCAGTTCTTCTGCTGTCTGGAAATTCTCTGGCTCACCCTTCGGAATCTCGATGAAACGCTCGACCGTCTTGCCTCTCGCTGTGACGCGGGCAATGCCGGACATGAAACGCGGAAAAGAGGCTTCCGGTTTCGCGTCAATCTGCACATCGACTTTCTTGCAGAGGCTGAGTGTTTCCGGGTCTTTCAGGTGTTTTGCATAATCATCCCAGCCCATACCACGCTCGCGAATGGCAACGGCCGCGCAGAACGGCATGGAAAACTGGCCGTCGACGACACTTTTCGGCTGTTGTTTATGGGCCAGTCCGTCACCGATGATTTTGAAGCCGGTCTGGGGAAGGCCGACATAAACGGCTTCTACATCAGAGGCGGTCAGGTCATTCTCGGTGCAGATGGTGGCGATGGCTTCCATCGCGGCATGGCTGTACCGGCAGGTGGGGTAAGGCTTCACAGCCAGACCAAGAGTTTCCCAGACATCGCCGAGACCGGCAACGGCTTTCGCCGGGTCCGGATTCGGCGCGTAGGAATTCAGGAACCCGTGTTTGCCTTCAATCGGGGTACGGGCACCGAGATATCCTTCCTGTGCCAGGGTCGCGGCAATCAGGCCATTCATGGCTGCATGGCCAACCTGATAGCGTTTCGTCCAGGCACCGCTTTCAACGAAGTGAATGGTCCCGGATGTCTGGCTGAGACAAATGCCGAATGCATCAAGCATCTGTTCGGCATTCAGGCCCAGAACACGACCGGCTGCGGCTGCGGCACCAAAGGCACCACAGGTGGCTGTCGGGTGATAGCCACGGTCATAGTGATCTTTTGGCGACAGGGCGAGGGACAGGCGAATCTGGATTTCATATCCGGCGATGATACCGGCCAGAACATCACTGCCGGAGGCACCGGTCATCTCTGCGGCAGCCAGGGCCGCTGGAATAATTGGTGCGGAAGAATGGATCGACCCGGCAGCATGGGTGTCATCAAAGTCCAGCGAATGTGCCAGCGCACCGTTGATCAGGGCTGCTGCGGATGCGCCGTAGCCTTTCTGGTCGCCAAAGACGGCGTGATTGCCAGCGGAGCCGCCGAGCCGTTCAACCATTCTGATGGTGGCTGGTGTGCTTTCAGCGTCGTGGCGGGCGCGAATGGCGACGCCCGACGTATCAAGAAGCAGCAGCTTTGTGCGCTCTGCAACTTCAACAGGGATCTGGTCCAGCGACAGGCCAGCGGCGAAGGCAGCGAGTTGTTCTGAAATACTCATTTGTATCCTCCCGAATGCATTTGTCCTGACAATATCAAAGTCGACGGGATTACGGAAGAGGGTCACATGAGTGTGTCACCGAATTTTTCAGATGATCTGGCGAAACCCAAATCTTCACCGTAGCAGAACAGCTTGTTGATTGTTTCACCATCATCGCTGAGCGGGCAGGAAACTGCTTCAATGAGCCGCTTGTCACCCTGAATGCTTATATAGACATAGCGCTGAAAAACGGGGCGGCGTTCTTCGATGACCCGGGTGTAACGCTTTTTGATCATTGCCTGTCCCTGTTGCTCGGGCATCTCGGACTGTAGTTGCCCGGTCTTCAGAACCTGATTGTTGATGATGTTGCGACCGACATAACGTAGCCGGTAATCCTGTCCGGCGTCGATGACATCAGCCAGCGTCAGGCCAAGCAGGAGGGACGGAATTTCAATCAGATTGATATCTGAACGAGAGGGAAGCTCCTTTTCGCCCCGGGACTGTTCCCAGAATTGCAGAGCAGCCCGGACATTCGGCGATTGGATTTTTTGCAGAAGATCATCAATCTGCATCATTTGCTCCGCGAGCCGGGATTGAATGTTTCAGCATTGAGGTACCAGCATCCCTGAGATCACGTAATGATGCGTCACTGGTCAGACAACAACTTTCTCCATAATGTTTTATCTACTTTAGAATGTACAACATTCTCATTCTGTATTCTGATACGAGGGTTATCTTTGTGATGTCTGCCAGTTCTGATTTTGCCAGACAGGGGCTGTCGATGGCTGCAACGCAGGCTGGCCGAGAATCTTGTCGGCAGCTTTTTCCGCGATCATGATGGTTGGTGCGTTCAGGTTTCCACTGGGAATGGTGGGCATTACCGAGGCATCAACCACCCGAAGACCTTCAATGGTATGAACTCTCAGATCACCATCAACGACCGCGTCGTCTCCGGATCCCATGGCGCAGGTACAGGACGGATGGTAGGCGCTCTCTCCATGTGATCGTACAAAGGCGTCAATCTCGTCATCTGAACGAACATGATCGCCCGGGGCCAGTTCTCCATCCCGGTAAGGTTCGAAGGCCTTCTGGGCGAATATTTCCCGTGTCAGGCGGACGGCAGCCCGCATTTCCTTCCGGTCCTGTTCAGTGGACATGTAATTGAACAGAATTTCAGGATGTGCCCGGGGGGCGCCCGACTTCAGACGGACATGGCCGCGGGAAGTCGGGCGCATCGGCCCGACATGAGCCTGAAAACCATGCCTGTCACCGGCTGCCCTGCCATCATAGCTGATGGCGATAGGCAGAAAATGATATTGCAGGTCGGGATGTTCAACGCCGGCGTCAGAACGGATGAAGCCGCCGGATTCAAACAGGTTTGAGGCACCGGGCCCACGCCGGAACAATAACCATTCGAGACCAATTTTTGCCCGACCGATAAGGTTGAGTGCGGAGTAAAGCGTGATTGGTAACCGGCAGCCCATCTGCACATAGATTTCCAGATGATCCTGAAGATTGGCACCGACGCCCGGCAGGTCTGCAACCAGAGGAATATCATGCTGTGCAAGATGGCTGGCAGGCCCGATGCCGGAAAGCATCAGAATTTGCGGTGAATTGATCGCACCACCGGACAAAATGATTTCACCGCCGGTAATGGTTTCACGATGACCATTGCGCATGACGACGACCCCGCAGGCCCGTTTGCCGTCGAACAGAATTTTCTCGGTCAGTGTCGAATGGCGGACATCAAGGTTCTCCCGCTGTAATGCGGGTCGCAGGTAAGCCTTGGCGGTCGACCAGCGTTCACCATTATGGGTGGTCTGCTGCATATGGCCGAAGCCTTCCTGCTGGTATCCATTCATATCCTCTGTCCGGGGATAACCGGCCTGTACTCCTGCATCGACGAAGGCTTCATAGAGCGGGTTTTTGCAGGGACCGTCGCTGACATGGAGTGGGCCGCTGTCGCCACGATAATCATCACTGCCTTTTTCCCATGTCTCCGCCTTGCGGAAGTAGGGCAGGCAATGGGCATAACTCCAGTCGGGCAGGGCGTTGGATGCCCAGCGATCATAATCGAAGGCATGTCCACGGACATAGCACATGCCGTTGATGGATGATGATCCACCGAGCACACGGCCACGGGGGCAATACATCTGCCGATTGTCCATGAAAGGCTCCGGGGCGCTCTCATAGAACCAGTTGAAGCGGTCATTCTTCAGCGGTTCGGCGAAGGCTCCCGGCATATGCAGGAAGATACTGCGATCCGGTGGCCCGGCTTCAATCAGCAGCACCCGGATTGCCGGGTTTTTGCTCAGCCGGTTTGCCAGTACAGACCCAGCCGACCCGGCACCGATGATTATGTAGTCATATGAAGTTCCAGCCATACCTCCTCCTTGCCCATGAAGGCGTTAAACGTCAAGCTGACGATCTGATAATCAGGGAATGAACATCTCCATGGGGCATATCAAGGGGTTGCTGTTTGATCGGGACGGCACGCTGATCGACTTTCATCAGACATGGACTCCGGCCTTTACGGAGGCGGCAAACCATCTGGCGCAGGGTGATCCCGACCTGGTGTCGCGCCTGCTGGTTGGGGCTGGCTATGATTCGGAAACGGGGCAGTCAAAACCCGGCTCCATGCTGGCGGCGGCATCGGATGCTGAACTCTCTGCTTTCTGGGCCACGATGCTGCCAGACGAAACGGCTGATAGTATTCTCAGCCAGATATCAGGGATATTCTCGGATCATCTGGAATTTGGCGCAGCACCGGTTTGCGATCTCAGTCTGTTCTGCCAGCAGATGCTTGATCTCGGATATCGTCTGGGGATTGCCACGAATGGCAGTTCCCCATCGTCAGAGGCAATGATGCACCGGTTTGGCGTGCATCATCAGTTTGCCTATTACGCCGGTTTTGACAGCGGTCATGAGCCAAAGCCACATCCCTCGATGGCGCTTGGTTTTTGTACTGCAACCGGTCTTCGACCAGAGGAAATTGCGGTTATCGGCGACAGTACGCATGACCTGAAACTGGCACATGCTGTAAAGGCGGGTCTTGCCATCGGGGTGCTGACCGGTGCCAGCAGCGCTGAAGATCTGCGGCCTTACGCCGATCACATTATCCCGAACATCACCTTTCTGGCTGACCTGCTGGCAAACTGAAATCAGGCGCCGAAACGGGCTGGGCGGAAAATATCCACCGCTATGTCCGTCGGTTTTTCAGCAACCATCTGGGCGAGTAATTTGCCAGTGATCGGCCCGGTTCCAAAGCCGATGTGACCGTGACCGAAGGCCATCCACAATCCCTTGTGCCGGGCGGCGGCACCAATGACGGGCCGGGTGTCGGGCAGGGAGGGGCGAGAGCCGCTCCATGGCTGGTTTTCCACGGCTGACCCCAGTGAGATAGCCTGCTCTGCTGCTGGAAAGATTGCCTGAATCTGACTGTAATCGGGCGGTGCGTCACGTTCCGCAAACTGAATGCCGGAGGTTACGCGAATGCCGCGTTCCATCGGGCTGATGGAGAATGCGCCTTCTATATCATTGCAGGCACGATAGAGGGTCTGCCCGTCGCGAACCTGAAAATGCTGATGATAGCCACGCTCATAGGCCATCGGGATATTATAGCCCAGTGGTTTGAGCAAATCAGCAGACCAGGGACCGGCGGCAACCACGACCTGGGCGAACCCGGCACTGCCCTGATCGGTCACAACGGTAAAACCATCGCCTGACGGATTGATCCGCTGTACCTGCTGTGACTGAATGATGCCCCCCTCGGCCTCAAACAAAGCGGCATAGGCTTCGGTGACGCCGCCGGGGCTGTCGACATTTGATGCGGAGGTGATGAGGACAGCACCAGCATAGATCGGCTTTAGATGCGGTTCTATCTCTGAAAGCTCTTCAGGCCCCAGAACATCGTAGCCGACACCGTGGCTTCGCATCAGTTCCTGATCTTCGCGGCTGGCATCAAACCCGGCCTGACTGCGATAGAGTTTCATCCAGCCCGTGTCGCGGAAACGGTGATCCACACGGGCCTGTCTGGCCAGTTCCAGATGCACGTCGCGTGATCGGTAGGCAAAGGCGCTCATTTCGTCAGCGGCTTTCAGGAAGCTGTTGCGTCGTGCACCCAGCAGAAACCGGGCCATCCATCCAGCATTGCGGGCCAGATAGGCGGGGTCATAGCGGACAGAGTTGGTCTTGTTTGTGGCAAAGCGGTGGAGGCTGCGCAGGATGCGTGGCGAGTTGATCGGAATGAAGGAGGCCTGACTGACCGCTCCGGCATTGCCATAGGAGGTTTCCCGTCCCGGTGCGGTTTTCTCGATCAGGGTTGTCCTGAAACCCTGCCGGTTAAGGAACAGAGCGCAACTGACCCCGACGATGCCACCGCCAATGACGGCAACACTGTTTGTCGCAATTCCGGTCATGACCTTAAACCGAGGCTGATTCGCGGCGTCTGTTCGCCAGAATTTGCAGACCAAGTACCGGCAGCACGATACAGAGTCCGATGATGTCTGATGTACCACTTGGGGCGACCAGCAGCAGACCGGCGATTGCCATGATGATCCGCAGCGGTGTGCCAAGTGGTGCGGCAAAGTAGTTTGCGACGGCGGTCGCAATGGTGAACACGCCGATCCCGCAGGTTATCGAGACCTGAAGGAAGCTTGAAAGCGAGTAATATTCCGGCAGGACGATCAGCATGGTCGGCGCATAAACGAAAACCATCGGGACCATTAGTTTGCCCAGTCCCATGGAAAAAGCGGACAGGCCGGTGCGGAACGGATTCGCCCCGGCAATTCCGGCGGCGGCATAGGCCGAGGCGCAGACCGGCGGTGTGATTTCCGACATCACCCCGTAATAGAGTACGAACATATGTGAAGCGAGTGGCGGCACGCCAAGCTGTGACAGGGCGGGCTGTGCGACGGATACCAGCATGATGTAGAGCGCGGTGGTTGGCAGTCCGGCCCCCATCAGGATACAGGCCATGGCGACAAAGCAGAGCGACAGGAACAGCTGGATGGAAGGCAGGGTAAAGGCATCACTGGGTATCCATGAGACCAGCGGGAAGATGATGTCTGCCAGTTCGGCAGCACCGTTTGTCACCATGAATCCCATCCGGAAACCGACGCCGGTTGTGTTGATGACCCCGACGACGATACCGACGGCGGTTGCTGCGCCACCAACGGCAAGGGCGTACTGAACGCCAAGCCGCATGCTGGACCAGAGCTGGCTAAATTCTTCACGCCGGCGCGGATTGAAGACACCGATAAAAATACAGATGACCAAAACGATGCTGAGCAGCGGGTCAAAGACACCGGAGAAATATTTGTCGGCAATGAAGGCCAGCCCGCCAAGTGGGACGATGAGCGTCAGCGGCTTTCGGACAGTGACGAAACCGACGATGACGCAGAGCGTAATGCCCATGAAGGCAGCCATGTAGGGGGTGTAGCCACTGAACAGCACATAGATCAGTGCAATCAGCGGCAGCATGGTCGGCCAGCCCTCTTTCCAGACGGCTTTCAGGTGCGGCAGACGGTCGGCGGGAAAGCCCTGCAGGCCAAGACTTTTGGCCTTGAAATGTACAATCGCCAGAACTGCGATGTAATGCATCATCGCCGGTACGATGGCGGCAATGACAATGGTTGTGTAGGGGACTTCGAGAAATTCCGCCATGATGAAGGAGGCGGCGCCCATGATCGGCGGGGTAATCTGTCCGCCGGCACTGGCGGCGGCTTCGACACCTCCGGCAAAGTGTCCGGGATAGCCCATCTTTTTCATGTTCGGAATGGTCAGCGAGCCAGTGGACACAGTGTTCGCAATGGAGGATCCGGAAATGGTGCCGAAGAATGCAGATGAAATCACACTGACCTTGGCGGGGCCGCCTGTATAGCGTCCGGCAAGGATCATCGCATTATCGATGAAGAACTGGCCCAGCCCCATACGCTGGGCGATGACGCCGAACAGTACGAAATGGAAAACGATGGTGGAGACAACCCACAGGGTAACGCCGAAAATGCCTTCCTGGGGGAAGTACATATTGTTGATGAACTGACGCCAGTCGACACCCGGATGGATGAGAATCTGGACCGGCATATAGGGGCCGAGCAGGGCAAAGGCGATGAACACCAGAATGATGCCGGGCAGGATCGGACCGATGGTGCGGCGCGCGATTTCCAGCGCAAGCACGACAACAACGGTACCGAAGAAGATGTCAGAGGAGACCGGGTTTCCCTGTCGCAGAGCCTGATCCGGAATGCTGATTTCAAATCCCAGAATATTGGCTTCAACACCGCTCCATGAAAAACCGAGATAGAGTGCGGCGGTAACACCGAGAATGATGCAGAGCCAGTCATAGACCGGAACATTGGCGATGATCCACCAGTTGTTCGGGCGATAGGCCATCGTGCGCTCGTTCCGGAGCAGAGGGAAACCTGTGAAGATCAGCACAAACAGGCCAGCCAGATGGATACCCATATGCCAGTAATCGACAGGCAGCCCGATACCGGCGGTTATGTAATGGTAAAACGCAAAGGCAAGAGTGAATCCGAAGAGGGCTTTGCGCAGCAGCGGTGCATGTTCACGGTGACTGAGCGTATTGTCGTACTGTTTTTCCAGATCTTCCGCAGCCTGGACATCAAGCACATCATCTTTGTTGCTCATTACATATACCGCCGGTTCATATTTGGGAGTTTTTCTCGTTATCTGCTGACCGGTGGTGCAGGTTGCGCCACCGGTCAGAGATATGGTCAGTCCGAAGCGATGGGGTTACTTCAGCAGACCGGCTTCTTTGTAGAACTTCTCGGCACCCGGATGCAGCGGGACCTTCAGGTTGGCGATGCCTTTCAGCGCGGTTTCCAGCCGGATGACCTTGCCTTTTGCATGACCGTTATCCAGCAGCGTGCGGGAGGTCTTGCTCCACATTGCCTTGGTGATGCCATAGATCAGGTCGTCCGGCTGGTCTGCATTGGTGACCAGAATACCGTTCACGGCGACTGTCTTGACGTCATAGTCGAGACCTTCATAGGTGCCTTTGTCGATCGAGGATTCGACGTAGTAAGGCAGGATCTTGCCAACGGCAGCAATCTCGGCGTCGGTGAAGGAATAGAGATCCATTCCCTTGGTCGAGGACAGCTGAACCATTGCAGCGACCGGGGTACCGGCTGCGTAGAAATAGGCATCAAGCTGGCCATCAGCGATACGCTCGGCACTCTGCGAGTTGTTGAGTTCTGCCGGGGAGTAGTCTTCCCGGGTCAGACCGTTGTCGGCGAGAATCATTTCAACGGCGATCTGGGTGCCGGAACCGGCCTGTGCGATACCGACGCGCTTGCCCTTGAGGTCTTTCAGTGAGCCGAGCTTGCCACCTTTCGGGAGAACGAGATGCATGTCTTCCGGGAACAGGTTGGCGATAACCCGAAGTTTCGGCTTCTTGTTGCCTTCGAATTTACCTTCGCCGTGATAGGCCTGATACAGGGTCGCGGCGCCGGTCAGACCGGCTTCCATCTGGCCGGCATCGGTGGCGGTGACATTATGTGCGGAGGCGTTGGTTGACTGGGCAATTGCGACCAGACCCGGAACACCACAGCTGCCGCCCTTGTCGCAGGGGCGTGCGCCCGGCGGGCTGGAGATGG
>TARA_R110002110_G_scaffold80165_4_pt1 | contig 16756 bp, 19 predicted proteins | sample TARA_R110002110 | Tara Oceans TARA_R110002110 (sample SAMEA4397330) | marine metagenome | biome: Polar Biome; feature: [SRF] surface water layer (ENVO:00010504); material: water (ENVO:00002006), including particulate matter (ENVO:01000060) such as... | depth 5 m
CGGTGACGAGATGGGCGCGGTATTCGGCGCTGCCGTGGAGGTCGGCGTTCATGCCCTTGGCCGGAAGCTTGATATTCGCAACCGCGTCCGGCGACCAGTTTTTTGCCAGCGCGTCTTCCATTTCCGTCACCCGGAAAACGCCGTTCTGACCGGCACCGGTGACCGCGACGCGGATCCCCCAGGGGCCCTTTGATACGAAAACGCCGACCATCGCGTAGCGCGAGGCGGGGTTGCGGAATTTCATATAGGCGGCCTTCTCAGGGTGGGGGAAGGTCACCTCCTTGATGATCTCATCATCCTGCAACGCCGTCTCGAACATGCCCTTGAAGAATTCATCGGCTTCGATGAGGCGTTTCGTCGTATGGATTTTCGCGTCGAGAGCGAGGCAGGCGGCGGGGTAATCGGCTGCGGGATCGTTGTTGGCGATGGAACCGCCAAGCGTACCCATGTGACGGACGGCGGGGTCGCCGATGCCCGCGGCGAGGTCGGCCAGCGCGGGATTGTGTTTCGTCACATCCGCCGACTGCGCGACGGCCGAGTGGCGCGTTGCCGCGCCGATCATCAGGGCGTCGCCCTCGGCGCGGATAAAATCGAGTTCTTTCAGTCCGCCGATGTCGATCACGTCGCTTGGCATGGCGAGGCGCTGCTTCAGCGTCGGGATCAGCGTCTGGCCACCCGCCAGAAGTTTCGGGTCGTCGGCTTTGGACAGCAGGGCCTCCGCGTCGGCCAGCGTTTTCGGGCGCTCGTAGTTGAACTGATACATGGTGGTTCTCCTTATTCGGCGGCGCGCGGGGTGGCGGATTGAAGGGCCGACCAGATGCGCGCCGGCGTCGCGGGCATTTCGATGTCGCGGACGCCGAGCGCGTCGGTAACCGCGTTGATGACGGCGGGTGGCGAGGCGATGGCGCCGGCTTCGCCGCAGCCTTTCATACCGAGAGGGTTCGACGGGCTTGGGGTTTTGGTGAAACCCAGGCTGAAACTCGGCAGGTCGTCGGCGCGCGGCATGCAGTAGTCCATGTAGGAGCCGGTGATGAGCTGGCCGGATTCGGGATCGTAAATGCCGTGTTCGAGCAGCGCCTGGCCGATGCCTTGCGCGATACCGCCATGAACCTGGCCCTCGACGATCATTGGATTGATGATTGTGCCGAAATCGTCGATGGCGACGAATTTGACGATTTTCACGATGCCGGTGTCGGGATCGATCTCGACTTCGCAGATATGGCAACCGGCCGGGAAGGTGAAGTTCGTCGGGTCGTAAAAGGCGCCCTCCTTGAGGCCGGGTTCTATATCGGCGGATGGAAAGCCATGCGCGGTGTAGGCGCCAAGCGACAGCTCGGCCCAGGCGAGCGATTTGTCGGTGCCCTGCACGGTGAAGGCGCCGTTCTCGAAAACGATGTCCTCGATTGCGGCTTCCATCAGATGTGCGGCGATCTTCTTTGCCTTGGCCTCGACCTTGTCGAGCGCCTTCACGATGGCGCTCATGCCGACCGCACCGGAACGCGAGCCATAGGTGCCCATGCCGAATTGCACCTTGTCGGTGTCGCCATGCACAATCTCGACCTGCTCCATCGGGATGCCGAGACGAGAGGCGACGAGCTGGGCGAACGTGGTTTCATGGCCCTGGCCGTGGCTGTGGGAGCCGGTCAGCACTTCGACATTGCCGGTTGGGTTCACGCGCACTTCGGCACTTTCCCACAAGCCCACGCCCGCGCCGAGCGATCCGACGGCGGCGGAGGGAGCGAGACCGCAGGCTTCGATATAGGACGACATGCCCAGCCCGCGCAGCTTGCCGCGGCGCGCGGCTTCGGACTTGCGGGCGGGAAAACCCTTATAGTCGATCGCCGCCAGCGCCGCGTCGAGCGAGGCTTCATAATCGCCTGCGTCGTAATTCATGATGACGGGTGTCTGGTGCGGAAAGGTGCGGATGTAGTTGCGGCGGCGCAGCTCCGCCGGGTCGATGCCGGTTTCACGTGCGGCCGTTTCGACGATGCGCTCGACGAGATAGGTGGCCTCGGGCCGGCCGGCGCCGCGATAGGCGTCCACCGGCGAGGTGTGGGTGTAGACGCCATTGACCTCGACATAAATTGCCGGAATATCGTATTGGCCGGACAGCAGCGTGCCGTAGAGATAGGTAGGTACGCTGGCCGAAAAGGTTGAGAGATAGGCGCCGAGATTGGCAATGGTCTTGACGCGGAGGCCGAGGAACCTGCCGTCCTTGTCGAGCGCGAGTTCGGCGTGGCTCAGATGGTCGCGGCCATGTGCGTCCGACAGGAACGCTTCCGAGCGGTCGCCGGTCCATTTGATCGGACGGCCAATTTTTGCGGCGGCCCACACGCAGGCGGTCTCTTCCGCATAGATGAAAATCTTGGAGCCGAAGCCGCCGCCGACATCGGGTGCGATAACGCGGAGTTTGTGTTCCGGTGCGACGCCGACAAAGGCCGAAAGGACGAGGCGCGCCACATGGGGGTTCTGGCTTGTCGTGTGGAGCGTGTAGATGCCGGTGCCCTTGTCGTATTCGCCAATGGCCGCGCGCGGCTCCATCGCGTTCGGGATCAGGCGGTTGTTTCTGAGATCGAGCTTGACGATCCGGTCGGCCCTGGCAAAAGCGGCTTCGGTTTCCGCCTTGTTGCCGAGTTCCCAATCGAAACAGGTGTTGTTCGGCGCTTCGGGATGGACTTGCGGGGCGTCCTTGCCCTGACAGGTGGCGAGCGAGATGGCGGCGGGCAGGGTGTCGTATTCGACGTCGATCAGTTCCGAGGCGGCGCGCGCGTCGGCGAGCGTCTCGCCAACGACCAGGGCAACATGGTCGCCGACATAGCGCACCGTGTCGAGGGCGAGGATCGGATGCGGCCCGACTTTCATCGGGGTGCCGTCTTTCGAGGTTACGGTCCAGCCGCAGATGAGACCGCCCAGTTCATCGGCGGCGACATGCCTGCCGGTGAAAACAGCGACGACGCCCGGCGCCTTTTCGGCCGCCGATGTGTCGATGTTCTTTATGCGCGCATGGGCATGGGGGGAGCGGAGAAAACAGGCGTGGGTCTGGCGCGGGCGGTTGATGTCGTCCGTGTAGTGGCCGTTCCCGGTGATGAAACGGAAGTCCTCCTTGCGGCGAACCGGCTGGCCGATAGCCTCTCCCAACGCTTGATCCGACACGACCTTCGACATGAGCAAAACCCTCCTCCCGAGGTTTATTTGCGTTTCTTTCAGTTCGTTCAGCGCATCTCCTGCGATGCGGCGAGGATCGCCTTCACGATGTTGTGGTAGCCGGTGCAGCGGCAGATATTGCCCTCCAGTTCGTCGCGCACCGTTTGCTCGTCAAGCTCGGGCTTGCGCCGGATCAGGTCTATCGCCGTCATGATCATGCCCGGTGTGCAGAACCCGCATTGCAGCCCATGATGCTCGCGGAAAGCCTTTTGCACCGGATGCAGGTCGCCGTTCGAGGCAAGCCCTTCGATGGTGAGGATTTCCGCGCCTTCCGCCTGCGCGGCCAGCATGGTGCAGGATTTGACAGCGCGGCCATCGACATGCACCACGCAAGCGCCGCACTGGCTGGTGTCGCAACCGACATGGGTGCCGGTGAGACCCAATTGCTCGCGGATGAACTGGACAAGCAGCGTGCGCGGTTCGACATCCGCGCTTGCAGGCTTGCCGTTGACCGTCATGGCAACAACGGACATACACAACCTCCCTGAATGGTCTGGCCTCTGGCGGAATGTGTTTTCCGCGATGTTTTGGCGAGTCTCGGCTCTCGATCCGCCGCCGTCAAGTTCACCCTTTTGATGGCTGTCAGGTTTCGATGAACCAGACGAAAAGGATGAGAGCAATTATCAAAACCGGTCCCCATATCCAGGGTGAGAAACTCAAGCCCGCATCCTTGTTTGGCAGGATCGGAACGCCGGTGGGTGAAATGGCGTCATAGTCTGGCGATTTGACCGGTATGCCATGCTCCATTTCATCCACGATTTCGGGCTCGCGTTCGACTTTCGAGCCACCGGCGAGGCCGGAGAAATTGTTGAAGAATTCCTCCGACATGCGCGACGCCGTGGAATCGATAAAACGCTGGCCGATCTGGGCGAGCTTGCCACCGACCTGCGCGGTCACGGAATAGGAAAGCAGTGTGCCGCCGTCGTCCGTTTCGGTGAGCGAGACCTTCGCCGATCCTTTCGCGAAGCCAGCCGCGCCGCCAGTGCCCTCGCCCGAAATCGTGTAGCCGTTTGGCGGGTCGATATCGGTGAGCTTGACCTTGCCCTTGAAGCGGGCGCTGACGGGACCGACCTTTGCCTTGGCGACAGCCTCGAACTCGTCGTCGGAAATCTTGTCCACGGATTCGGCGCCGGGGATCGACTGGCGCAGCACCTCGGGATCGTTGAGCGCTGCCCAAACGTCCTCGCGCGGGGCGGGAATCTTGTATTCGCCGGACATTTCCATGACGAGCGTCTCTCCTTGTGACGTTTACTTTCCGCGTGCGATGCGGCGCGGATGAACGGTATATTACATGAAGCTCAGAACGAGCGTCACACCAAGTAGCACCGCGATCCAGAGAACCATGGAGCCCGTGGGCCAGGTGCGGGCCAGCGGTCCCTGCGGCCCGTGCGCGCGATAGACGCCGGTGAGCAACCGGTCGACACGGGCGCGCGTGACGCGAACGGAAAAGCGCCAGCTTTTGCGGGTGACATAACGGCATCCGGCCAGGATCATGGGTAACAAGCGGCGATAGACCCAGTCGAAATCCAGATTGACCGAGCGAACTTCAACCGGATAGAGGCCGGTCTTTATCAACACACCAAAAGCGAGGCCCGCGAACAGAAGGAGCTGAAGCTGTACCATAACATGGGTGGCGGTATAGGGTATGTATTCGACCGGATAAGGCATGATGTCGTAGAGCATTGAGGGGAAGACGCCGATCCCGATGGAGAGCGCTGCGGCGGCGCCCATTGCGAGCAGCATGTGCGGTGGCGCTTCTTTCACCCGGTGACCGGCATCGTGTCCGAAGAAGGTGAAATAGGGAATCTTGATGCCGGAATGTTCGAGCACGCCGACAGAGGCGATCATCATTACGATCCAGACGATGTAATGGCCGGTGTTGGCGCTCGCCGACACAACCAGACTTTTCGAGATGAAGCCGGAAAAAAGCGGGAACCCCGAAATCGACAATGCGCCGACGACGCAGAACACCATCGTCCACGGCATCGACTTGTAGAGGCCGCCGAGTTCGGACGCCTTGCTCGTGCCGGTGCGAAACATGACCGCACCGACGGCCATGAACAAAAGCCCCTTGTAAATAATGTGACTGAAGGCATGCGCCACCGTGCCGTTGAGTGCGAGCGGTGTGCCGATACCGATCCCGACGACCATGAAGCCGAGCTGGTTATTCAGGCTGTAGGCGAGAACGCGGCGAAGATTGTTTTCGATGGCGGCGAAGAAAACCGGAAAGATCGTCATCGTCGCGCCGATATAGATGAGCAGTTCCGTGCCGGGAAAGCCGCGCGCAAGCGCATAAATGGCAAGTTTGGTCGTAAAGGCGGAGAGCGCCACCGTGCCGGTGATGGTGGCCGCCGGATAGGCGTCTTGCAGCCAGTTGTGGAGCAGCGGGAAGGCGCATTTGATGCCGAAGGCAAAGAAAATTGCCCAGGTCGCCGGACTGCCCAGTTCCATCCGGGTGAAGGCGATGGTGCCGGTCTCTCGGTAATAGAGAATGATGCCTACGAGCAGGATGACGCCCGATCCCACCTGGATGATGAGATAACGCATGCCGGTGGCATATGCGCCCTCGGTGCGCCGCGCCCAGATGAGGAAGACCGACGCAATGGCCGTGCCCTCCCAGAACACGAAGAGCGTGATGAGGTCGGCGGCGAATACCGCGCCGATGCCCGCGCCCGCGTAGAGAAGTGACGCGACCTGCTGCATCGTGTCGCGAACATGCCAGGCGTAGAGAATGGAGAGGAAGGCCGCGAGCGAGAAGACTAGGCCGAAGGCATAGGAGAGCTTGTCGAGGCGCAGGAGCCCGACATGCATGTTCATTAGGTTGAAATTACCATAGGTGCCATAGGGCAACTGGATAAAGGCGAGCAGCGCCACTACGGGCACGGCGAGCATGAAGAGTTGGCGCAGCTTGTGCAGGCGAAGGAACGGCAGAATGATCGCACAGACGGCGTAGACGAGAGCGGGGGTGCCAATTTCAGGCATGCGGGCGTCCCCCCTTCGCGTCCGGATCGCTGCCCGCGGCACGCTCGTCCTCGGTATCGATGGCGAGAGGCTCATAATAATCCTCCCGCCGCCGCACGATCGGCCGCAGAGCTTTCGCCAGGAAGATGATTATCACATAGGCCGTGAAGCCGAAGAGACCGTAGATCGCCGGGAATTGCTCAACCGGGAACTTGGTATGCTTGTGGTAGACAAAATCGGCGAGGCCGAGCCCGACGCTGATAACGGCCAGCGCATAGAAGAGGCGCATTGCATTTTGCGGCCGGTCGATCCCCCACAGGAGACGCGCGAGCAATGGACGATCCTTGCGATCGTCGCGGGCGGGTGTGGTCATGGTACGATCTCCGGCAGGATCGGAATGCTGAGCAGATATTCATAGAGACCGCCAACCGCGAAGAAGAGTACGATGCAGCCGAGCGCCGTTATGCAGATTGGCAGCAGACAGAGGAAGGGCGCTTCCTGGATTTTGTCGTCGGGCGCGGCGGCGGCACCGAGCGACCAGGCTCCGCTGACACGGGACGGTATGAAGAAAGCACGCGCCGGCACGGACAGCAGATAGGCGACGTTCAGGAGCGAACTCAGCATCAGCACAGCGATGATGGTGAGCTGTCCGGCGTCCGCCGCACCGAGAACGAGAAACCATTTGCTCCAGAGGCCGCCGAAGGGCGGCAGGCCGATGATGCTCATTGAGGCAAGCGAGAATGCGATGAATGTGACCGGCATCTTGCGCCCGAGGCCATCCATCTGACTGATTTTCGTCTTGTGGGCGGCGACATAGATCGCGCCCGCGCACATGAAGAGCGTGATCTTGCCCACCGCGTGCATGACGATTTGCAGGGCCCCGCCGATGAGCCCCATCTGGTTGGCGAGCGCCATGCCGAGCGTGACGTAGGCAAGCTGGCTGATGGTCGAATAGGCGAGGCGCGCTTTGAGGTCGTCCTTGGTGAGGGCGACGATGGATGCGATCAGCACCGTGGCGGCGGCGAGCCACATCAGCCATTCGGATGCGCCGGTTTTTCCGAGAAAGCCGACACCGAAGATGTAGGTGCCAACCTTCAGCATCGTGAAGACGCCGGCCTTCACAACCGCGACCGCGTGGAGAAGGGCGCTGACCGGTGTCGGCGCGACCATTGCGGCGGGCAACCAGCGATGAAACGGCATCAAGGCTGCCTTGCCGATACCGAAGGCGAAGAGTGCCAGCAGGAAAGGAACGAGGGCCGGATCGATCCTGCCTTCCAGAATGCCGCCGGCGCGGAAATCCAGCGTGCCTGCGATGTTCCAGGTCCAGACGACGGCGGTCAGGAAAAAGAGGATCGAGGTTGTCATGAGAATGGTGAGATAGGTGCGCGCGCCTGCGCGTGCTTCGGGCGTTTCCTTGTGGGCAACCAGCGGATAGGTCGAGATGGTCAGCACTTCGTAGAAAATGAAAAGCGTGAAGAGATTGCCGGAAAAGGCGATGCCGAGCGCGGCGGCGATGGCGATGGCGAAGCATATGTAAAAGCGCGTCTGGTTCCTTTCTCCGGCGCCGCGCATATAGCCGATCGAATAGATGGCGGTCACGATCCAGAGGCCGGAGGCAACGGCCGCGAAGAGCATGCCGAGCGGTTCGATGGCAAAGCCGAGAACGAGGCCCGGCATGACCTCGAACAGCGTGACGGCGGGACGGGCACCGTCCATGACCCCGCCGAGAAGTTGCAAAACAACGGCGAAGGTAATGAGCGATGCGAGAACGCTGGCGGCATCGCGCAGGTTGGGGCGGCTGCCAAGCGCGGCAATGATAAATGTTGCCGCCGCCGGAATGGCGATGGCGAAAAGGAGCAGTGTTGCGTCGCTCAGCATGTGCCCCTCACTGCCACAGGATGTTGGAAGAATTGATCAGCATCGAGGCGGCGCGGCTTGCCGCCGTGCTTGTCAGCGTTGCGTTAACGCCGAACCAGACAATGAGACCGACGAGTGTCCATGTCGGCACCAGCATGGAGAGCGGTGCTTCCTTGCGGGTTATTCCCTCGGGCGCGGGTTGCAGATAGGCGGTTTCGACCACCCGCCAGACATAGACCATGGCGAGCAGCGACGATCCCATGATGAGGAGGGCGACCGGCCACCAGCCAAGCTCCAGCGCCGCTTGCACCAGATACCATTTGCTGATGAAGCCGACGGTGAGGGGCAGGCCCATAAGGCTCAGGCCGCCGACGACGAAGGCCGCCGTCGTCCACGGCATGTCGCGGCCGATGCCGCGCAGGCTGGCGATCGAACTTGTTCCAGCCGAGAAAATGAAACAGCCGGCAACCATGAAGAGGGCGCCCTTCGTCAGGGCATGATTGAAGAGATGGACGATGGCGGCCGTGAGACCCGTTTGCGAAAGGAAGGTGATGCCGAGAAGTATATAGCCGATCTGCGCGATGCTCGAATAGGCGAGCATACGTTTCAGGTCGTCCTGGAAGATCGCGACCAGCGAAGCGGCAAACATGGCGATGATGGCGAGCGGCATTACGATATATTCCAGCGTCTGGGCCTGGAACGTATAGTCGAAGCCGAAAATGGTGAACATGAAGCGCAGCAGCACATAGACGGCGACCTTGGTCGAGGTCGCGGCTATAAAAGCCGTGACGGCGGACGGCGCGAAGCTGTAGGCGTTGGGCAGCCAGAGATGCAGCGGAAACATGGCGAGCTTCAACCCGACGCCGACCAGGATGAAGACGAAGCCCATGTGAATTGTGCGGCTTTCGCCATGATCCCCGATCCGCTGCGCGAGATCCACCATATTGAGTGTGCCCGTCACCATGTAGATCATGCCAAGGCCAATGACGAAGAACGTCGCGCCCACCGTTCCCATGATGAGATAGTTGTAGGCGGCGGTCAGCGCGCGCTTGTTGCGCCACGAACCGGACGCGACCAGCGCATAGGTCGAGAGCGATGAGATTTCGAGGAAGACGAAGACGTTGAAGGCATCGCCCGTGATGGTGACGCCGAGAAGGCCGGTCAGGCAAAGCAGGAACGCGGTATAAAAGAGGGCCCGCCGTTCTTCCGGTATTTCGAGGGCGATGCTCCGGCGCGCATATGACAATACGAGAGCGGCAATGCCCGACACAATCATCAGCACGAAGGCGTTGAGCACGTCGACGCGGTACTCGATGCCGATGGGCGGTGCCCATCCGCCCATATGGTAGGAAAGAACCGTGCCGTCGAGCGTCGCGGTAAAGAGCGACACCGAAATTGCAAAGACAATGAAGGATATGAGTGTCGCGAAGGCCCATGCACGGGTTCCTTGCCCAAGCATCAGGCAGAGCGGTGCCGCGACGAGCGGAATGACGACCTGAAGGGCCGGAAGATTGTTCGCTATGATTGTGAACATCAGCGCGTGCCCCGGCCGGGCGGCGGCATGGCGTCACCGAACTCCATCTCGTGTTCCAGGGCGAGAATATCGTCTTCCTCGATCGTGCCGTAGGTCTCGCGAATGCGAATGACAAGTGCAAGCGCAAGCGCGGTTGTCGCTATGCCGACCACGATGGCGGTGAGGATCAGCACTTGGGGGAGCGGGTTCGAATAAACGGTTTCGGGATCGTCCACGAGGATAGGCGCCGTGCCGCCGATGATCTTGCCCATCGAGATATAGAGCAGGAAGACCGAGGTCTGGAACAGGTTGAGCCCAACGATTTTCTTGATGAGATTGCCGCGGCTCACCGTCACATAGAGGCCCGTCATCATGAGGATGACGAACATCCAGTAATTGTAGTGGCTGAGAAAAAAATCAAAATCGAGAACGATTTCAGACATCACCGGTCCTCGTCTTCGATCGGCGGTGTGTGGCTGACGAAGGCGACAAAGATCGACATCATCACAGCGGCGACCGTTATGCCGACGCCGGCCTCGACGGCGAGGATACCCCATTCCTGCCCGTGGACAGGATCATCCGCGAGAACGTCATAGCCGAGAAAAGCGTCGCCGAGCAGCATGGTGACGATGCCTGTACCTGCATATATGAGAACGCCGACACCGGCGAAGACATGAAGCAGGCGGGGCGGGGTGACGCGCGTCATCGCATCGACGCCGAAAACCAGCCCATAGAGAATGAAGGCGACGGAGAAGACGACACCCGCCTGAAATCCGCCGCCGGGTCCATAGTCGCCATGCAATTGCACATAGAGAGCGAAGAGGATGATCGGCGGAATCAGCATCTTCGATACGACACGGAGTATGGAGTGATGTTCCATGTTTTTACTCCTCTCCGCTTTTGCCGTTGCGCTTGCGCCGGCCCGATGCCCCGAGCAGAAGAAGAACCCCCACTCCGGCGGTGAAAATGACGGCGGTCTCGCCCAGCGTGTCATAGCCGCGATAGCTGGCAAGAATGGCGGTGACGATGTTGGGGACGCCGGTTTCGATAGGTGTGCGGGCGATGTATTCCGGCGCCACATGCTGCTGCACAGGCGTATCCGGCGATCCGAAGGGCGGCATGTCGAGTGTGCCGTAGATAAGTGCCGCACCGGCGATAACGCAGACAAGGATCGGCAGAAAGGCCGAATGCGATGGCTTTTTTTCCTCGCGCGTCGTCAGTGCGAGGGTTCCAAGCATCAATACCGTGGAAATACCAGCCCCAACTGCTGCCTCGGTGAAGGCAACATCGACCGCGTCGAGCGCAACGAAAAGGCTGGCCGAGAGAAGGCTGAAGACGCCCGCCAGCATGACCACCGCAAAGAGGTTGCGCAGACGCAGGATCGCGATCGCGGTCACGACAAGGAAGGTGAAAAGGAGAATGTTGCCGATGGCAATGCCGATATCGGGCGTCATGGGCCGGTCCTTCCCTTTGCGATCTCGCCGGTGACCTCGTCGGATTCGTTTCGTTGCAGCCTCATGGGCCGGATGCCGGCTCTGAAGGCGGCATTCGCGACCGCGTGGGTCGCGGTCGGGCTTGTGATGAACAGGAAAAGACCGATCAGTATCAGTTTCACGGTGGTCTGCGTGAAGCCGGCCTGGATTGCCATGCCGGTCAGAATAAGTTCCGCGCCGACCGTATCGATGATGCCGGAGGCGTGAAAGCGCGACCAGACATCGGGCAGGCGCAACATGCCGAAGGCGCCGATCAGCGTGAAGCCGCCGCCGACGATGAAAGCGATGGTGCTTGCGATATCGCGCAGGAGGTCGAGCATTGCCGTATCCATTACGTGTCCTCACCGCCGTTTGCCGTGGCGCGGCCAAGGGCGCGGTAACGGAGAAATTTGAGGATCGCGATGGTGCTCACGAAATTGATGAGGGCATAAAGAACGGCAATATCGAGAAAGTCCGGCCGTTCGCCGATAAAGCCGAGGATCGCGAGGAGAAGGACCGTCAATGTCCCGAACGTGTTCAAGGCAAGTATGCGATCGTAGAGCGTGGGTCCGAGGAAGAGCCGGATCAGCACAAACATGACGGCGACGAGCAAGGCGGCCGCAATGGTCAGGAACATTGCCATGTTATCGTTCCTCGATCCATGCGACACGGGCACCCATGTCGGCAAACCCTTCGGCCCCCGCCAATTCTTCGGTGAGCGCGTGAACGAGGAATTTACCCTGGCCCATTTCGACCGTGATCGTGCCCGGTGTCAGCGTGATCGAATTGGCGAAGATGACATGCCCCATTTCGGTTTTCTGCGCGCTTGGGACGGCGACCAACTGCTGGTCGAGAGGCATGTTTCGGGCAAGGATGACTCGCGAGACGGCTATGGCGGATCTGAATATTTCGCGGCCGAGCCAGGCCCAGTAGAACAGAAGGGCTGGCCGGAGCTGAAGCGGCACGGCTTCGTCGTCGAGCAGCTTCATGCGCGAGGCAAGATAAATGGTCAGCACGCTAGAGAGAACGCCAAGAGTGAGCAGGAACGGCTTGAAGTACCCCGACAATGCGAGCCAGAGACCGAACAACGCTACCAGTAGACCGACTGCTTTTGTCATGCTCCCCCAGGAGACGGACGGCGCGAAAGATCGCAAACCTGCACTGGCATCCCGGCCGCAACAACCGGGAGCCGCACTCACGCTTGCGCGGCGGATGAGGATCTTCATTCGCCCTTTGCGGCGGAACCCCTTTTGAAGGGTCCAATATGCAGTGCACTACGAAGGAGGGCAAGAAGGATGGAATTCGATGATGCCGATTTCCATTCGGTCTCGCCACTTTCAATGCTTAGCCGACGCTGTTATAGTTGTCATAATCTACAGGGGGGTCCTGGAGAGGAACTACGGGCCAGTGAGAAACTTCCGGTGCGGCCAATATTGAGGCCAATCCAGTATTGACTGGCCGGATATCTATCGTGGTGGGGATGGAAGAGCGGTTGGAAATCTCGGCGGGTTCCGTCGATGTGTCGTTTGAGGTCACAGGCGTCGTCAAGTGGTTTGATGCGGTCAAGGGCTACGGCTTCATCATTCCCGATGACGGGCGGGAGGATGTGCTTGTGCATCTGTCCTGTCTGAAGCAAGCCGGGCACGACCTGCTCGACGAAGGCGCGACGGTGACATGTGAGGCCGTAAGACGGCCCAAAGGCAATCAGGCGATTCGCGTCATTGACGTCGATGAAACGACGGCGGTGAAGCCGGCGGGCGGAAGCCCGCGCCCGGCAGGACATTCCGCTCTTTCGGGTGTCGTGCCGATTGGCGATTTCGAGACGGCGGTGGTCAAGTGGTTCAATCGGTCCCGAGGCTACGGTTTCGTAACGCGCGGTGAGGGGACGCCCGATATTTTCGTCCATATGGAAACCCTACGCCGCCACGGTCTGCGCGATCTTCTGCCGGGCCAGCAGGTGAGAGTGCGCTTTGGCGAAGGCCCGAAGGGGCTGATGGTCGCCGAAATTTCGCCGGACGGGTTGCCAACCTCATAGGCGCAGCCGGATTTCATTGTGATATAGACACCGGACCGTGACTTCAGCGCGGCCCATTTTAACTCGCCCGTCCCCTTGTCAATTGCGTGCAATTCCCGATGACCGAAAGAGACGACGATAATCCCCCTGAAGGCTTTGTTCTTTCGACGGGCCGCGGGCCATACACCAGCCATAACGGACCATTCTTTCACAAGGTAACCGAAGATGGCTTCGTGCATGGCGTGCGGGTCATGGACCGTCACTGCAATTCGCGCGGCATTACGCATGGCGGGATGCTGATGGCGTTCGCGGACGGGCTTCTGGGGACGGCGGTCTGGCGGGAGACCCAGACGGTGGCGCTTACCGTGCGGATGAACTCCGACTTTTTATCGTCGGCACGCCCTGGAGAATGGCTCGAGGGCAAGGCGCGGGTCACGCGGGCAACACGGTCTATTGCGTTCTGCGAAGCCGAGCTTTACGTCGGCAGACGGGCTGTCCTCAAGGCGAGCGGCGTTTTCAAGCTGATGCAGCGGCATAAGGCGAAGAGCTAGATGCAAGATGCGGCAAGGGCGGTTGCGGGGCCCTGCATATCGGGTGTATTCAAACCCGCCTTACTCGGGTCGTCGGGGCGTAGCGCAGCCTGGTAGCGCATCTGCTTTGGGAGCAGAGGGTCGCAAGTTCGAATCTTGCCGCCCCGACCAGTCCGGGATCACACCCGGCAAAATATAAAAACAAGCAGCTTCGTGGCCGGACCTGCGTGTCCGCATTGGGCGATGCCATGTCGCCGGGCGGAAGAGCGTCAGGCCGCGTGGGATGTTGCCTGTCTGATATCGCCGCGGTCGAGCCACCATGCACGAGCGGCGAGGCGTTCGATGCTGCCGGCGGGCCAGTATGCGGCGCCGCCGCGCATGACCGGGCCAGCCAGATCGAGAATACATTCGATGTCGAGGCTGTTGAAGCCTTGAGCGGTGAGCACAGCGGCCGCGGTTTCGCGGTCGAGATATCGGGGCAGGGCGGTCATCGGGGGAGACTCCTCTAACCTGTGGGCCACATTTTCATTCATGGGTCTTCTCATTCACGGGTCGTTCGCCGACGCCGCGCCTTATGTCATCCTCGTGCCGTTCCGGCGCTTTTCGACATTTGGCAACCATTGGCGATAGTGTTGTTATCTCTTGCAAATTCGTCTCTTTTGGGGCGATAAGAACAAATATTGATGATGTTCCCCATAAGCAGGCGGGAACAGGTTTCGAGGAACATAAATTGGCACGCGCACGTATCTACAAACCCGCCAAGACGGCTATGCAGTCAGGTCGGGCAAGGACGAAAAAATGGCTGCTCGACTTCGAGCCCGCCAGTGCACGCCAGATCGAACCGCTGATGGGCTGGACCAGTTCGCGCGATACGAAGGCCCAGGTCAGACTTCGTTTCGACACCAGGGAAGAAGCGATCGCCTATGCGCAGAAGCACGGCATCGACTATGACGTGTTCGAGGCGAACATTCGGCGGCGCTCCATCAAGGCCTATGCCGACAATTTCAAATTTGGCCGCAGGGAACTCTGGACCCACTGAGGTTCGATCCCGTAGCTCAACCGGATAGAGCAACAGATTTCTAATCTGTAGGTTGCAGGTTCGAGTCCTGCCGGGATCGCCAGACAAGTCATTGAAATCATTTATTAAACTGACATGGACGGTGAGAACGGGAGGCGAAGGTTAGTCGCCGGAAACGATTAACATTCGTCGTTTGACCTTCCGTGGGAGGGCAATGGCGTCCCGTTTACCGCTGATTTCGGGGCTGAGGGCTTGCGGCGGCGGGTATTCTATCCAAGCTTTAACTTGAGGCCGTTCAAAGGCTTCCCGATTATCGACGCTCATAACAGCGGACGGAACGGAAAAAGAAACCATTCCCCAGGGAGGAGTAACGATGCGCCGGGATAGTGAAAACGCGATAGCGGTTGCGGCGGATGCGCGCCGCCTGAAATTCGCCAATGCGGTAGCGTTTCTGGTTCTGATCACGGCGATGGTGTTTTCGCTCATGCTCGTCGCGCGGGCGGCGGAAACGACGATGGCCGATCCGACGAAACCCGATTCCTCCATCGAGGGACAGCCGAACGAGGCGTCCGGCGCGGACCTCTACCAGCGAGGCTTTTATCCGGAAGCACTCGCGGAGTGGAAACGGGCTGTCGATGTGAACCATGATCCGGGCGCGGCCTTCCGGCTGGCGGAAGAATATTTCGACGCCAAGGTGGTGGAGCGCGATCTCAAGACGGCGATCAAATATTATGTAATCGGCGCCGAGGGCGGCGATAAGAGAGCGCAGGAAGATCTGGGAACCCTGTTCGACAAGGGATGGGGCCTGCCCCAGGACCTGTCACGCGCCGCGAAGTGGTATGAGGCGGCGGCGAAACAGGGGCAGCCAAGCGCGCAATATAATACGGCCGTCATGTATGAAGAGGGCGCGGGCGTACCCCGGGATAAAGTGAAGGCCTATCAGTATTATCAGCTTTCGATCGAGGGTGGCTTCCCGAAATTCGCCACCGAGGCGCTGGAAAAGCTTTCGGCGACCATGAGCGCAGCGGAAATCAAGGAAGCGACGAAGATGGCGCGGGCTTTCAAGCCATTGACGCGCGAGGAAAGCGCCGCGGAGCTTTCGGTGACGGCGCCGGCGCTTACAGACGCAGCGGAATCGCCATAAGCCGGGCGATCTTCCGGCCCGGTTTGAGGAAAGCCCCGGTTTCGCGCCGGGGCTTTTTGGTTGGATCGCCGGCTCCGGCACATGGGGAACGCCGCGTCTGATAATCGAAATCACCTCGTCGCCGGTTTCTAAAAATGCCAGAGGCAGAAGCGGGAGAGCGTAGTCGGACCGAAGCCTGAGGAGCATGCCGAGAATGGCAACAAAATCCCAGACGTGAAAATGGATGCTGTAGTCATCTGCAATCAGCTTCTCGACAAGCTCATCATATTCCTCTTCGGTGCTCCACGCTTGCGTCCCGTTATGCGTCTCCGCCAATCGGACAAACTCGCGGTAGTGGCCGCGCATCGAACCTTCCGGCCCTTTCTCGAAGTCTTCCTTCAGATGCTCGAACGACGTGACGGGGCGGTTTTGGTCGAAGGTATGTCTTTTATCCGGCAGCGCCATGAAGATGATGCCGCCTGGCCGAAGAACGCGAGAGGCATTGTGGAAAAACCGGATCGGGTTCTGGAGATGCTCGATGACATGGTTCGCAATGACGAAATCCTGCGAGGCGTCCCCGATTGTCGAAAGCGTCTCGGCATCGTCAACGATGTCCGGTTTGACGGTGTTCGTGCCCTTGGTTTCCGGGAAGTTCTCGTAAAGCTCTTCCTTCGGCATCCGGTCTACATATTTGACCATAACGCCTGGAGGTATGGGAAGCGGACGAGTGAGACCGCCAACCTCGATCCCGGTGCCTTGAATGTAGCGCGCCGAGAAAACGAGGCGATTGTGCTTTATAGCGCGGTTGCTGCGTTCTCCGTCTTCGTGAATCCCGAATTTTCGCTGGAGGAAAAAATCAAGAAGACGGTTGTGCATGACGAAGCCTCGAATCTGAAACAGGAAATGTAGCACCAAACGAGAGCCGCATCCTCCGGCGAGCCGGCAACAAGGATCGGGAGATTGCCTGATATCCGGCTGCGCTGCCACCTGTTCGCTGGGCCGCGAGATGACGGTAAGCCCGCTTTCGGTTTTAAACGTGTCGAGCGGAACCGGGTTTGGAAATC
>TARA_R110002110_G_scaffold5107_2_pt1 | contig 16750 bp, 13 predicted proteins | sample TARA_R110002110 | Tara Oceans TARA_R110002110 (sample SAMEA4397330) | marine metagenome | biome: Polar Biome; feature: [SRF] surface water layer (ENVO:00010504); material: water (ENVO:00002006), including particulate matter (ENVO:01000060) such as... | depth 5 m
GCTCTGCCTCTTTCGAATACAGGATCTCTTTTTAATTCTCCAAAACCTTCGTTTGATATAAAAAAAGAATTGGCGATGTTTTAGCTACATCGTTCAAAGGTTTAATTACATCTCTTTATGAAGTTCTTTTCCTCACAAATAACTTATTTTATATCCAATAAAGGCACAAAAACCAATATTGCTAAGCTTCTTAAGTTTATTGGTATTCTTGTTTTTTTGATCTCAATATACGGCGTTCTTTTCCACGTTATTATGGGAATGGAAGGACAGAATCACAGTTGGGTCACTGGTTTTTACTGGACGCTTGTAACTATGAGCACCCTCGGTTTTGGCGACATCACTTTTACATCCGATTTAGGACGATTGTTCTCCATGATTGTACTTGGTTCCGGTATAATTGTGCTTCTAATCATGCTGCCGTTCACTTTTATTGAGTTCTTTTATGCGCCCTGGATGGAAGCTCAATCACGGGCTCGGGCTCCTCGAGAACTCCCATCTACCACAAAAGATCACGTGGTTATTACTACTTTTGATCCAATTACTAAATCGCTCATCGAAAAACTTACTCAATATCAGAAAGAATATGTTTTGTTGGTGGATGATTTAACCACTGCCCTCGATTTATATGATGATGGATATCGTGTTATGCTGGGTGAGGCTGATGATCCTGAAACGTATAAAAAGCTCCAAATTCATCAGGCTGCTTTAGTAGTATCGAGCGGTTCCGATATGTTTAATACAAACGTGGCACATACAGTAAGGGAATTTAGTAAAGACATTAAAATTGTAGCTACGGCAAATTCTCACGACTCGATTGACATTCTACAATTAGCCGGATGCGATCATGTGCTTCATATGGGGAATTTACTTGGCCGTGCTCTTTCCAGAAGAACGTTGGGACAGGATGCACGGGTTCATACCATTGGTCGCCTTGGAGATATCATCATTGCTGAAGCAACAGCGCATGACACTCCTTTTATAGGGAAATCATTGAGAGAAACTCAGCTTCGTGAAAAACTGGGAATCAATATTGTGGGGATTTGGGAGCGCGGGAATTTTCTCGGTTCTCATCCTGATACAAAAATCAGTGACCATAGTGTGCTTATGATGGCAGGATCGGTTGATCAACTTAGAAAGTATGATGAGTTAGTTGGTATTTATGGAATTAATGAAGAACCTGTAATTATTATTGGTGGTGGTAGAGTTGGAAGAGCTGCAGCCTATCACCTGAAAAGACGGAATATCAAATTTAAAATTATCGATAAGAATCCGGATCGTATTCGAAATAAAGAAAATTTTATTCTTGGGGATGCCAACGATATTAATACACTCAAAAAAGCAGGTATAGATACGGCTCATAGTGTAATTATCAGTACCAATGAGGATGATATTAATATTTATCTCACCATTTATTGCCGACATCTTCGTCCTGACATTCATATTGTAGCACGATCTACCATTGAACGAAACGTACATTCTTTGCATCGTGCCGGAGCAGATTTTGTGATGTCGTATGCCACAATGGGAGCAAATGCCATATTTAATATTTATGAGGATAACGATATTATTATGATTGCGGAAGGTCTGAATGTGTTCAGCTTAAAAACGCCTTCTAAGCTTTCCGGTAAAACAATTATTGAAGCAAACATTCGCCATACTACAGGCTGTAATGTTATTGCCTATACAAGTACTGAGGGACAGGTTATAAATCCCGATCCAAATATTCCTATCCCTGAAAACAGCGATCTTATTTTAATTGGTGAAACTGCAGCCGAAGAAAAGTTTATTCAGCTTTATGGGGATCTTTAGGATCTCTGATTTGCTGATTGTTAATGATATGCGCTGATTTTAATCTCCCTTGCGATACCTCACACTTTTTTTTCATGATAAAATCTCCCTTTGAAGGGAGACGATTATCCAAATAGGTTCTTTGGATAATCTGAGGGATGTGTGTGGTTTATGAATTAGTAAACTTCACACTTCCTCCGCCTTTCGATCTGTTTTTCCTAGTTCAAGCGTCTCGCTTGGACCCATACTTGGCAAGAAACACACAAGCGAGACGCTTGCGTTAGATTTTGGGTTAAAAGTTAATCCTATCCAATATTACCAATATCTATCTCATTTTTAATAAACTCGTAATCATGGTAAAGATTTTTTGATTGTCTACCATAAATATTAAAATTGTAAAAACAATTGAGCGAATATATTTCTTCTCCATTATTTGCAGAAAAACTTACTTCAAAAGCACAATTCTTATAAGAAGGAAAAAAGTCATTTACTATTTTATTAATTGAATGATTAATTATTCCAATAAATCTAAAGTACTTTTGGTTTTCATTGTAGTTCTTAAATTTATCTTCTTCCTTAGACTTTTCTAAAACGTATTCTTTCATTTGGAGTAAAGAAGTTCTTTCTGCTTCTCAGTTTAAATCCACAAATATCATTTCATTTTTTTCTATTTCCTTCCAAACATCTATTTCAAAACTCATAATTCTTAATCTTTAATTCTTAATTACTCCCCCAACTTCAAAAACCTCTTCTCCTAAACTTTCTGCTTTTGCTTTTACAGCAGCTACTTTATCTGCAGAAACCACACACACCAATCCAATTCCAAGATTGAAAGTTGCCTGCATGTCTTCTTCGGGTACATTTCCAATTTCCTGGATCAGCTTGTACACCGCCGGACGTTCCCAGCCATCCCAGTTTATATCCAAAGCTAAACCTTCGGGAAGAATTCGTTTCGTATTTCCAACCATACCGCCACCGGTAATGTGGGAAAATCCGTTGACTCCATCCATTTCCTTTAATTCGTTAATCAAACTTAAATATGATCGGTGAACTTGTAATAATTCTTCTCCAACCGTACTTCCCAATTCTTCCACATGATCGTTCACCTCATATTCTGTAAACAATACATTTCTGGCTAAAGAATATCCATTGGTATGCAAACCTGAACTTTTGAATCCAAGCAGTACATCACCCTTTTCAATTCCTGCACCGTTGATTACTTTGTCTTCATCCACAATTCCCACAATGGTTCCTGCCAGATCAAATTCTCCCGGGCCATAAATATCCGGCATTTCCGCAGTTTCACCACCAATTAAAGCAACTCCATTTTCTTTACAGGCTTTGGCAAAACCTTTTATCACATCGTACCCAACATTTTGTTCCAGTTTCCCGGTAGAAAAGTAATCCAAAAAGAACAAAGGAGTAGCGCCACAAACCGCAATATCATTCACACAATGATTTACAAGATCTTGTCCAACCGTGTCATATTTTACGGCTTTAAAAGCCACAATCAGTTTGGTTCCAACACCATCCACGGAACTCACAAAAACAGGATTTTTAAATGCTCCAAGATCAGGTTTAAAGAAACCGCCAAATCCACCAATATTGGAAAGTACAGCAGGACCGTGAGTTTCTTTAACCACTCCTTTTATGGAATTAACAAGTTCTTCTCCGGCTTTTATATCTACGCCTGAATCTTTATATGTGAATGTCTTTTTTGTCATTTGATTGTATTATTGTAATAATTTTTTCCCAGTTCTGACGCACCCCTTGCCAAAGGCATTCCTTCGGAGCAATCCCCTTCGTTGGAGGGGAAGCTCGTTGTTAGGGATTTTTATCTAACAAGTTCAATATGTGCTAAGTGATGATTCCCATGCCAGGCGTACATCGCTAATGCATTTATGAGTGTATAATTAATTCCTGATTCAGGATGTTGAAAAGTTCGTTTCCAGTCATCTCCTTTAATCGTTTTTAGAACAGCAGTCCATTTTGCATGAAGAGCTTCTAAAAAAATCAATCCCAGCTCAATATCCATTAATTCATAATCTCCGAGTATAGCCCAGGTTTTTTCATCGTATGGACGAATGATTGGATTATCTTCTGTCATTGCCAGCTTAAAACGACACAATGAATTCAGATGACTATCACCCATATGATGGATCACTTGAATGGGTGTCCAGCCATTTTCTCTGTATGGAGTATGTAATTGTTCTTCTGATAATTCCGATACAAGAGCTCTCACTTTTGAAGGAAGTTCCTCGATCTGGTTCACATACATTTCTGCATCTGCTATATTATGATCTTTATCATAATCAAAGTTTCCGATAGGGTATCTTTTATCCATGAACTCAAGAATTTTAGTTACTCAAATATACGTTCTTATAAAACTCTTTGAGAATCCTTTTTCTAACTTCTTATCCACACTCTAAAAGACAAATAAAATGAGATTAATTAATTTAATGTATAGTAGTAGAGAGTGTGGATTTGTGGATAACAAAGTTATTCTTTTTGTCTACATCGCTTGACAAACCTTTGTGGATATCATTGTTGATTATTTTTCTATAAATAACAGCAAGTTAAATAAGCTCTTTTTTTGTTATCAACAACTGTATCTGTTTCGTACATATAAATTAGTAGAACCCAATTAACAGCAAAAGTTATTCTTTTTAGATGTTGATTAGGTGAATAAAATGTGGAAACTTGTTGAGAACTTTGAACGATTTGAGTTATCCAGTTTTTGTTAGGTAGTAATCCACATAGTAATTAACATAATTTGTAATATGAAAGTTATAGTTCAGCGCGTGAGCTCGGCATCGGTAAAAGCAGGAAATGAAATAACAGGAGCTATTGAGCAGGGTTTATTATTGTTGGTTGGCATTCATCAGGATGACACCAAAGAGCAGTTAGATTGGATGTGTGAAAAGATTCTGAAGCTGCGAATTTTTGAAGATGAGGATGAAAAAATGAATCTTTCGGTGAGTGATGTGGAAGGAGGAATTTTGGTGGTTTCTCAATTTACATTATATGGTAATGCTAAAAAGGGAACTCGGCCGAGTTTTATTGAAGCGGCAAAGCCGGATAAAGCCAAACCGATGTATGAGGATATGATCAGATACTTTAAAGAGCATTCGGAATTAGATATTCAAACCGGAAAGTTCGGTGCTATGATGGATGTAGAGTTAGTAAATGATGGTCCTGTTACCTTGATACTGGAGAAGTGATTTGGCAGTAATTTTTCTTTTTATAGATGGAGTTGGGATTGGAAATGAAAGCGCCGAGAATCCTTTTTTTTCGCATTCTTACGAAAGCTTTCAAATTCTTTCCGGCGAAAATTTCTTTAAAAATGGAAAAGGATTTAAAAATTCCAGTCAAATATATAAAGCTATTGATGCAAATCTTGAAGTTGAAGGGTTGCCACAAAGTGGAACAGGACAAACAACTTTATTTACCGGAGAAAATGCTTCCAAAATAATTGGGAAGCACTTCGGACCTTATCCGCATTCAGGAATCAAACATCTTCTGAAAGAACAAAGCATTTTTCATGCGGTAAAAGAAGCCGGAAAGAAACCCTGTTTTTTAAATGCCTATCCGCCTATTTTTTTTGAATACGCCAGGCGAAGAAACAGATGGAGTTGTACCACGCTAATGACTAAAAGTGCGGATGTTAAGCTAAATTCTACAGAAGATGTATTAGCTGAAAGAGCTTTGACCGCAGAAATTGTGCAAAATGCTTGGCGAGAAAAGTTGGAAATCAATATTCCAAAAATCACGGCAACAGAGGCAGCTCAAAGATTACTGAATATAGTACCGGATCATGATCTGGTTTTATACGAATATTATTTAACTGATAAAGCCGGGCATAAGAAAAGCCTTGAAGATGCCCGAAGAGTTATACGGTCTCTTGATGAATTTCTTCTTCACATCATCAAACACAAAAGAAGTGAAGATGTGCTAGTGATAACCAGCGATCATGGAAATCTGGAAGATCTATCTGTTAAAACTCATACCAGAAATGAAATACCATTATTTGTGATGGGTGAAGGAATCGATCACTTTAATAAAATAGAAAGTTTGGTTGGAGTTAAGAAAGGGATTTTGAGATCAATGTGATAAAGTAATTCTCCCTTTGAAGGGAGATGATTCAATCCGCCAGCTGGCGGATTGAATCCGAGGGATGCACAGGTTAATGGGCTAGCTAAACATTATTTGGAGCAGGAGTTCCTTGTTTGAATTACGAAGCAGAGCTTCAGAATGAGGATAAATTGAATTAGTAAAAAGCGCTTTAAATAATTTCGTGTTGACGACAGTCTTTCATTACATTATGCTATCAAAATAAAGTTATGGAACTCAAGCAACTTCTTAAATTTGTATCCACAGAGTTGGAAAGAAAAGGCATAGAATATATGCTTTCAGGAAGTGTTGCGATGAGTACATATACCATTCCCAGAATGACACGCGACATTGATATAGTCATTGAATTAAAAGAAGATCAGATTGAAGAATTTGCTGATATTTTTGAGTCCAGATTCTATATATATAAAGAAGGGATTAGCGAAGAAATAAAAAGAAGGGGAATGTTTAATGTGATCGATAATGAATCAGGGTATAAAATTGATTTCATTATCAGAAAAAATTCATTGTTTAACAGAACAGAATTTAAAAGAAAAGTTAGAGGAACGGCTTTTGGTTTAAATGTGTGGATAGTTTCTATTGAAGATTTAATTATATCTAAGTTTAGATGGATGCAGGATTCAGAAAGCCAAATTCAGAAAGAAGATATTTCACATCTTTTGGAGAACAAAAGTATAGATCATAACTATTTAGAAAAATGGATAAAAGAATTAAACCTAAATACGTTTAATTTACTTCCATGAAAGACACTACCGATCAAATAAAAAAAAAGCAGCTAGATATAATTTTATCTAAAACAAACGGAGAACGTTTAGAAATGGGGCTTTCTATGATGCAAGCAGGATATGACTTAATTAAAGAAAGAGTAGAAAGAGAACGCCCGGATATTAATGAAAAGGAAAGAATATATTTTATTTTTGAAGAGCTTTATAAAAATGAATTTTCAGAAGAAGAAAAAGCGAGAATAAAGCAGCATGTTGAGAATTTATAAAATAGAGGCTTGGATAGGGCTAAAGAAAGGCTTTTGAAATTAATTACTGAAGATGATTAGGATCGATGAACCGGATTTAGGAAGATTAAAAATATTGGAGCCGAGAGATTGCTTGGAAATAGAAATACAAATAAAGAAAAAAGGGCATTTATTATTGAAAGTTACATATACAACCCAACCCTTTACGTATTCAATTAAATGAGCGCAAAAACTTTATACGGTCCATTTTCTCAACTCCTCACTATGAGCGGGTTACCGCTTAAAGGTCCGCTAAAGGATGAACAGCTGGAAGTTTTAACCAATGCGGGAATCGTCACCGAAAACGGAAAAATCCTAGATTTAGGAATTTATTCAGAATTGGAGAGCATTCATTCGGATGCTGAGAAAAAGCTGGTTGGCAACGAAGATTTAGTCGCCCTGCCTTCTTTTGTTGATTGTCATACACATATTTGCTGGGGTGGAACGAGGGTGAAGGATTATTCCATGCGAGTTGCCGGAAAAACGTATCTGGAAATAGCAGCTTCAGGTGGCGGAATTTCTGATACTGTTGCTGAAACCAGAAAAGCTTCTGAAACTGAATTGATTGAACTGATACTTGAAAGAACTCAACAACATTTGAAAAGAGGAATCACAACCATAGAAGTAAAATCGGGGTATGGCCTGAATCTTGAAGACGAGCTTAAAATGCTTCGGGCAATTAAAAAAGCAAACGAACAAACTTCGGTTACACTTATTCCTACTTTTTTAGGAGCGCACATCAAACCAAAAGATTTTGATGGAAATCATGGTGAATACCTAGGCTTTTTATTGGAAGAAGTTGCTCCCGTAATCGTTGAAGAAAAGCTGGCAAATCGTGCTGATATATTTGTAGAAGAAGGAGCTTTTGATGTTGAAGTGGCAAAAAACTATACTAAGAGTTTAAAATTGAAAGGATTTGATGTTACCATGCATGTGGATCAATTTCATCCCGGTGGATCAAAATTAGCTATCGAAGAAGGGTGTGTGTCTGCTGATCATTTAGAATTTACAGATGACGAATCTTGCGAACTTTTTGGACGATCTGAAACCGTAGCCGTAGCTCTTCCGGGGGCTTCATTAGGGTTGGGGATGCAATTCACACCATGCAGAAAACTTCTTGATAACAACGCTTGTGTTGCCATTGCCACTGATTGGAATCCAGGATCTGCGCCGATGGGTGATCTGATCACTCAGGCATCCATTATTGGTGCATCAGAAAAATTAACTATTGCAGAAACACTAGCCGGAATCACTTTTCGTGCTGCCCGAGCATTAAGAATTGAAGCCGGAATTTTAAAAAAGGAAGGCGATGCAACATTCACTGTTTTCAAGACGGACGATTTCAGGAATGTCTTCTATCAACAGGGACAATTAAAACCATCAGCTACAATAATCAAAGAGGATTTATTTGAATTTTAACTCCAAATTATACCAACCAACGGATCCTAAAACCTGGGCAGGAAGAATTGATTCAAGATCTGATTTTGATCAATTCCGATTTCATCAGGTTGTGCAATGTTTGGATTTAAAAAATATCCGAGCAAAAAAACAGCCTGTACTGCTTGGTTTTGCTTCAGATATTGGAGTGAACAGAAACGGCGGGCGTGTTGGAGCTTCCAAAGGGCCGGATCATTTTCGAAAATCAATCAGCTCACTTTGCTGGCATGGAAATACAGACGGTTTTACCGATGCCGGAAATATCACTCCTGAGAATAATGATCTGGAAACCGGCCACGCCGAACTTGGAAAAGCTGTTCATCATATTTTAGAATCAAAAAATAAACCATTTATCGTTGGCGGCGGTCACGAAACCGCTTTTGGTCATTTCTCCGGAATTTCTTCTTTCTTAAAGCAAAACAAACCTGATGCTAAGCTAGGTATTTTAAACATTGACGCTCACTTTGATCTTCGTCCGCATAACGGAATTCCGCATTCCGGCTCTCCTTTTTTACAGGCTCATGAACATGCTGAGCAAATCGACCTTGATCTGAAATATTTTGTATATGGCATTAATCAGGACAACAATACGAAGTCTCTATTCAATAAAGCCGATGAACTTGGCGCACAATTTTGTTTAAATACCGAGGTCTTTAACAATGAGAATAAAAGCCTGAATAAAGCGCAAAAATTTATCAAAGAAAGAGAGTTTATTTATTTAACCATTTGTTTGGATGTGTTTGAAGTCGCTATTGCTCCCGGAGTAAGTGCGCCGGCATGGAATGGCTTGAAACTGAATGATGCATTAAATCTGATCAAAGTGGTTAAAGATTCCGGCAAACTCATCTCTGCTGATATCTGCGAGTTGAATCCAGAATTTGATCAACACGGACAAACTGCAAAAACTGCGGGAAGTTTGTTTAGCAAGTTGATTCTTTAGCTATCTATCAATTTTCATAATCCGCTCTTTTGTCATTTCGACCAGGGGAAGAAATCTAAGAATCTAATTTTAAATCAACTCTTTAGCTATCTCACGTCGTTCTCACAAAGTGATGCTTTCAGAAGATATGACAGAGATTTTATTTAGTAAGCTGATCCGGCAACTTATCTTCTAATACTTCCACAGGAACTTCCAACTCCTGAACTCTAGGAAATAATTTCTCTTTCTTTCCGGAAGACCGAAGTGCAACTACATTTCCTGCCAAAATCATAACTGCACCACTTAAACTAATTGCCGACCACGTATAATCTTCAAGAAAAGTAGAAATAGTAAGTGCAATTACCGGTGCGATCAGTGAAACATAAGCTGCTTTGCTTGCCCCAATATTTCCTATCAATGTCATGAATGCACCGAAAGCTATAATAGATCCAAAAACAGCTAAGTAAAGAAGTGACAGCACATAGCTTTGAGAAACTTCAAAGTTAATTTCCTTCCCCAGAACCAAAGTCACTAAAAACATCGCAAGTGCCCCGTAAATCATTCCATAAGCATTAGATTGAATCACCGGAATTCCAGTTTTTAAATCTCATTCCGTGTTGATCGGGATTGAAAAAGGATTTTCTTGATTCGCAGGATTAACTCCGAGCCTTACTTCCTCATTCATTATTCCTCATTCCTCATTCAATATTCATTATTCCCAGTATAGCGAGTGTTATTTGTGCCGGTAAAATTTGAAGAGGCGCAACTGATTAAAAAAAGAGATATAATTAAAAATAATGGGTTTTTCATAATTCAAATATTTCTTGGAGATGATGCTATTAATGAACAAATTTATTTTGATGTTTTAATTTGCATTAACAGGTCATTATTTGACCTAGCGCTTCACAATTCCTACTACTTAGCTAATTATTAACTATCGGGTATCATTGAACAAATTCAGAATTCCATTTCTCATTGTATTACTACTTACGGTGATAGCCTCATCTATCTTTATTTATAGAATTGAGACAAAGAAAAGAGTACTCCAAATGGAGCTTATCGAACTATCAAAAGTAAAATATGGCATTTTTAGTGTTGATGAATGGGAGGCTGAACTTTCTAATATCATCATTAAAAGACTAAATGAGTTCGAGCTTGAGCAACAAAAGGAAGACACGTTAAGAAAAACGATTTCAACTTTTTTAGATAAAGCAGTTGATGCATTAGAAGAAAGTTTTTACGAACGAAACTCAGGAAGCGTAAAAGGATTTTTAAAAGGAAGTGTAGCAAATATCACGGATGTATTCGGGGTAATGAGAAAAGATATACCACTACTTACGGACAGCATTATAGCTTTCATTAATGACCCCAAAAACAAAGAACTCGCCAAAAAGTTTTTGTTGGAGAAAATGGATGAATACTCTGAAAAGACCTTTTCGGAAATTGACTACACTGCATATAACAGAATATTATCATTTCATGATGCCCCCGACAAAGAAACGGCACGGTTAATTCTACAGACGAAAATCCTGTTGCTTGAAAACCAGCAGCATCCTTTTTCCATCTTAGTATTCAGCCTGGTTTTTTTATTAATAATTGGAGTCTTCTTTACCAAAGAATATAGTTCAACAGAGTACCTGCTTTTAACTATAATCTGTAGTTGTTTGTTAGTTGTGGGCTTACTTCTCCCAATGATTAATATAGATGCGAGAATTTCGAAAATGGAATTTCAGCTGATGGGTGAATCCATTATTTTCACTGATCAGGTTTTATACTTCAAAAGTAAAAGTATTCTGGAAGTAGTTTCTGTAATGGTTCAAAGTTCTAAACTTGATGTAATGGCGGTAGGTATTTTAGTGCTTTCGTTTAGTGTCTTATTTCCCGTTTCAAAATTAATCTCATCAATCTTTTATATTTATTCTGAAAAACTGCGCAAAAACTCTGTAGTTAAGTTTATGGTGTTCAAAACATCAAAATGGTCAATGGCAGATGTAATGGTTGTTGCCATATTTATGGCTTTTATTGGGTTCTCGGGAATTATTTCTGAGCAACTAAAAGATCTGGAATCCATCACTACGTATGTAGATATGATGACCACCAACGCATCCAGTTTACAGATCGGCTTTTACTTGTTCACATCGTTTGCCCTGCTTAGTATTTTGATATCTCATAAGTTGCAGTACGGGGAAGAAATTAAGAATAAAAAATTAAAGAATTCTTGATTTTGAATGATGGATTAAAAAAAGCTATCTGATTAATCTAGACAAGTGATTGTTTTCAGAGTTTTCCCAAAAACCTCCGCAGTGTTTGCCTATGGCATCCGCCAATCGGCGGAAAAACACTTGCTTGCTTATGTAGGAGCTAGCAGTAAGACTAATAAACTAGTAGTCCGTTTCTGAGTAACCGATCTATTTCGAACATAAGCAAGAAAAGGTTTCAACCCTTGGTACCAGAGCTCCCATAAAGTGATGCCCTCGGCAGATTCTAAAAACTATTTCAATAGCTTTAACCCAACTTACATTAGGAGTCACTCAAATCCGCCAACTGCCGAAAGAGCTGCAGCGTAAACGACTCGCTTGTTTAAATACCTCACCCAATTATAGAATTCATGCCTATTCCTAATTCTTCACCTGGAAACTACTTCGAATTTGTGTTCTAATCGTTCTCCATGTTCATCCACTAAAACTAAGGAGTGCTTTCCCTGTTTGGGGGACTTCCGGCACTTTGTTCAGGTTATAAAAGATACTTTGTACTCTTGGTCTTGTTGAAGAGGATCATTGGGTTTACAAAGATGGATCTAATTTTAACTACTTCAGTTTCCCGAAAAAGTTCTACAAGAGCAAAAAAAGAAATTGATAGTTAATTCTACATATTTATGTAGTTGATCAATTCTCTTTTTTTGATAAATTGTTCTACAATTTTCATTAAAAACACTATTATGAAACATATAGGTACAATTATTTCTGGGTTACTTTTTTTCTTTTAATAACTAATCCGGGATATGCACAAAAAGCAACAGACAACAATATTGATGTAGTAGATTATCTCTCTCTTGATAAAAATGACTTCTATAAAGATACTCAATCAATGAATAGCTTAGATTTTGTCAGAAATAAATCTAACGTAGCTACATTCGGACCGGTTGGTCAATTGTGGGATCAAACTCCTTGGTTAGATGAAGAAATCAACTTCATACCATCCGGGGCATTTATCAGTATTGGAGATGTGAATGGAGATGGTGTTGATGATTTGGGGAAAAGGTATTTTTCAGTAGCCGATGAAAGAGATTCGGATATAAGTAGCATCGTGAATAAATCTTTAATTTACTTTGGGGGAGCAGAATTATCTATCGCTCATGACCAGTTGTTATATTCTGGAGTGTATCCTTTAGGTGATTTGAACGGTGATGGTTTCTCCGACGCCGTGGGATTAGGGATCAATGGGAATGCCACACTATACTCCGGAAGTTCATCCGGTTTAACCTCAGTGGGTACCACTCAATCTGATACGCTTTTGAGCATTCAGCAAAGGTCTTTACTGATCCGTTTTGGAAAAGATTTGAATGGTGATGATGTTGAAGATTTGTTCGGCTATTATCAAAATACAGATGACAATCTTTTGAGATACTTTGAAGTTTATGGAGCCGCTAATTTTGACGATATCTCTTTTAAGGAAGTTGTTCTTAGTTCTGAAGTTCAATCTTTTCCAAATACATTTCAGAGGTTTTCAATTGGTGACACCACTTATTTGGCATTTAATACGAGAGATCCTCAAACATTTGAATACAGAATTCAGGTTTTTAAAACAGGTGCTCAAGATTCATTGTCTTTAATTACTTCTAAAGTGATAAATGGAGCCTTAAGAAATTTTCTTATTGATGACTTCAATAACAATGGAAATCCAGACCTACTGTTAACAAATACTTTCCAAGAAACTTTTATTTATCCAGGTGTTTCGGATACAGAAATTATATTCTCGGAGCCAATTTCAGTAAGTAATAGCTTTTCCAACCTTTCAGGTCCTTTTCTGCTTGGAGACATAATGGATAGTGAAAGTAGCGAGTTGTTATTTACTGATGCCTCTGGTTTGGAAATTGTGAATTACGATAGCACTTCTGCTTCTTTCAATTCAATTTCTTCAATCAATACTGCTGATGTACTTTTTGACTCTGAATTTTTCAGTTTCTCACAAAATTCTTTCAATGACAGTCTTTCCGCGTATTCCGGATTCAATACTTTCAGCCTCCCAATCCAGTCTGATGATAAATTTGGAAACGTAATTTTTAAAACCCAACAGGGATCAAATGACATTGAAACAGAACTCCTTCTTCAAAATTCATCTGATTTTTCTGTAAAATCCAGAGCTGAACTATTCCATCTTTCAGATTTAGAAAATGACGGAAATGACAATTTTGCCATTCTTGAGCGTGATGGAGATAATGAAAATCTGGTAATTATGAATGGATTAAATGATGCTAACCCGGGTTTAATTGAAAATACTGATACCGAAAATTATTTCATATCACATGCTCAGGCAGGATTTTTCAATAATTCAACTGATCGATCTATTGCTGTTTTATTGCGTCCAAGAGACCGAAATGAAAATCAGACTCAATTTAGACTGTATAGTACAGGCAATCTTTCAACTCCATATTTAACTCTTCAGCAAACAGATTTGTCTCCTACTCTCAATAGATTAGATGTCTTTTCAAATCTTGGAGATATAAATAATGATGGATTTGATGATTTAGGGTTTAGTCCGACATTATCTAATGAATCCGAAAAAGTATTTATCATTTTAGGAGGGGCTTCAATATCTAATTCTCCGGATATTACCCTAAACTTGAATGATGACTTTCCGAACCTAACCGGACAAACAACCTGGGGTGCAACCGTAATTCAAGGTTTAGGCGATATAAACGGAGACGGAATTGACGACTTTGTTTTGGGTGATGCATTCAGATATCTTACTCCTGAATTAGCTCAAGAAAATTCACGAATTTCAGGAGTAATGTACTTAATGTACGGGCAGGACACTGCGGTTCCATCATTTGATGGCCCGGATTTTGAATTACACCCGGATACTTCTAATACCTCAAATCGGCAATGGTTTTTTGGAAGCCTTAACAGCGTTGCAAGCGGCGATTTTGACGGGGATGGAACTCAGGATGTTGTAAGCATAGCATTTCACCATAGCAACAGTGAATTTGATAACGGAGTTGGAGCCTTAACATATTTCTTTGGAAAAGATGGCTTTACCAACCAACCTGATACTACTATCCCGATTAGGACTGAGTATATTTATAACTCCAACCAGAACATCACTGAAGAGTATTCCATATTCACAGGCCGTGCGATACTTCAATCAATTCCGGATCTAAACGGTGACAATGCTGATGAACTTTTGTTTGTAGGTAATGCGGGTACCAGAAGAGCTGTTTTATATGAAATTGGCGACTCACCAACTGAAGTTGCAACAGCCTTATATGCTCCACCAAATACCAATTTTGGATTAAATCCATCCGGAAATTTTATTAACAAACAATATTTACCTTTGGTTGGCGACTATAACGGTGATGGAAGAGTTAATTTTTTGGGTTATCAAACAAGCGACCGAAATTTCCGTGATACACCCGTATATATGTTTGAAGTTGATAATATGGCTGTATCAATAGAAGAGAACGTTGATGAAAACCCAACTGAGTTTTCACTTAAGCAAAACTACCCAAATCCGTTCAACCCATCTACAAACATTTCATTTTCTATACCCAGATCAGGAAATGTGGAAATTGTTGTTTATAATATATTAGGTCAAGAAATCTCCAAAGTGGTTAACAATAAATTCAATGCCGGAGCACATTCCATCACATTTGATGCTTCTAGTCTAGCTTCAGGTATCTATCTGTATAGAATTAAAAGTGGAGATTTTGTTTCCACGAAAAGGATGACTTTGATTAAATAATTTATTTATAAAATAACTTAAAAAGCCTTCTGAATTTCTTCAGAAGGCTTTTTTTAATTGTATTCTTACAAAATAATTCTCTCTTGAAAATCATCTACAACAGAAACTCCTGTTCTTTTATGCCTCTTTTTCGATATATCTCCCCCACATTTTGTATATTCCTTCTTGCTCAGAACTGATTTTGAGCATTTGATCTTTGAAAACTGAACTATAACGCCAAACGAACGAGGTGGAACATTGTCTTTTGAACAATATGACCTGAGTCCTGATTTATTGAACGGACTGGTTGATACACGAATTGAAAAGCCAACCCCTCTCCAGCAAGAAGTTATTCCTCAAGCACTAGAAGGCAAGCATCTGCTTGTAAAGAATGAAAGTGAGGATAGCGGAGCATTTTTGATCCCTGCATTGCAGAAGTTGATAGCAAACGGAGAGGTATCTGGCACGCGAATATTAATTTTAACACCATCTATAGAGCGAGCGAAAGCGATTGATGAAATGATTTGGGCGATGGGGTATCATGCACAAGTGAGCAGTACTTCATTATCCATGAAAGGTGACAAAGTCGCACAAGAGCAAGCTGTAATAGATGAGGCGCCCGTGATTGTAGCAAATCCCGGACGATTAGTTGACATACTGGAAAAAACCAAAAAAACCTTCAACGATCTTGAATGTGTTGTGATCGATGAAGCGCATAATATGGAAAACTTTAGCCTGGTAGGTAAGGTGAAGACTATATTTGAATTTATTGAGAACCAGCCACAGGTACTCATTTTTTCAGGAACTATGAATAATGCTACGAAGCAACTTGCTGAGAATGCACTTAAAAATCCTGAATTGATCGGTTTTCAATCTCTTGATATTGAAGAAAAAGTTATTGAACCGGCAGTTTTAGATAAAAAAGCTGTAAAAGAAAAACTGGAAAAAGCTTCTGTTAAAGTAGTGCTCAATCCTGAAAAAAAGGAAGAGACTGAACAGTCAGATGAGGCTACAAATGAAGCTGATTCAGAAGTAAATTCACAAGAAGAAAATAGTGAGCCTGTAAAAGTAGCTGAAATTGATCCAGAAGAAGTAAAAGAAAAACTGGAAAAAGCTTCTGTTAAAGTGGTCTTAAATCCTGAGAAAAAAGAAGAAGGGAATACAGAAGAACCTCCTGCTGAAAAATTAAAAGAAGCATCCGTTTCTGTTGTCTTGAAAAAAGATCAGAACCAACAAGATGACAGCGAAGTATCGGTTCCTAAAAATCTGGAACAAGGCTACATTAATGTACCACCAAGAATGAAGATTTCAACCTTGATGGCACATCTCCAAAATAGCACAAGGGATAGAATTGTTATTTTCACCGCTTCCAAGAGAACAGCTGATCGCCTGTTCAGAATTATTCTGAAAAAAAGCTGGGGTGTTGTTAGTGTTGATGAAAGCATCAATAAAGATACTTATAACGAACGGTTCCAAAAGTTCACATCGAATGAGATGAAAATCTTAATTATTGGTGGGCTTTCTGC
>TARA_R110002110_G_C13468669_1_pt1 | contig 16717 bp, 17 predicted proteins | sample TARA_R110002110 | Tara Oceans TARA_R110002110 (sample SAMEA4397330) | marine metagenome | biome: Polar Biome; feature: [SRF] surface water layer (ENVO:00010504); material: water (ENVO:00002006), including particulate matter (ENVO:01000060) such as... | depth 5 m
ACCTAAATTGTAGCAACTACAACGCCGTTTTGCGGAAGTTGAGCTAGATAGCCAATAAATACGTAAGTTTTGTCTTGATACTCTATAATGGTATCTAAAATCTGCAAAACTTTGCTCTAAGTTTATGAAACTGCCTTATCACTGGAAAAAGCGCTTTATTTTAGCTTTAGATAAGTTTAGAGAAGGAAGAAGAAAGGTAGCGCTACTTTTTCAGTTTGTTCAGGATGATATCTATGAGATCGACAAAGTAGCTTATCCTTGGTTGCGTAGGTTCATGATTTTTTTAACCCTTCTTGTTATTGCAAGTTTTCTGCTTCCAATAGGCTTTGATTTAACACCCGAATTAGCCCGTCTAAATATTCAAATTGAGAAGGGATTACTAATTGGCTTTGTCGCAAACGTGATCTTGAGATTTTTTCTCACAAACAAACGTAGTCTGTATTTAAAAAAGCGCTGGTTCGAAGTATTGCTAAGTATTTTTGCAGTGTACTTAATTACAGGGCTGAATCTTGAGTTACTAAATAAGTTTGATCTTGAAATCATTGGAATAGAATCGCCCGAAAACTTTATTCTAAATGTTATAAAAGGCTATTTGTTGATTTTTATGTCTTCAAAGGTTGTCTATAATTTGCCGGACATGCTTGATCGGCAAAAAAATACTGCCAGACTTCTTGTGTATAGCTTTTTGGTGATTATTATAATCGGGAGTGCACTTTTAATGCTTCCCGGATCCACTATTGATGGAGAGGGCTTGGCTTTCATAGACGCTTTGTTTACTTCAACAAGTGCCGTTTGTGTAACAGGGCTTATCGTTGTAGATACCGCAACACATTTCACTTTGTTCGGTCAAATTGTGATCATGTTATTGATGCAACTTGGTGGAATCGGCATCGTTACTTTTGCAACTTTTCTTTTCATTTATATAAGTGGAGGATTGGGAATCGCTCAAATGAATGCCATTAAAAGTGTTGTTGCAGAGCAGAATACAAACCTATTAAGCACTACCTTAAAAAAGGTTATCGGATTTATTTTCTTTGTTGAAGGATTAGCTGCTGTTGTTTACTTTTTTAGTTGGGATTTTGAGTTTGCAAGTCAAGGACAGCGATTTTTCTTCTCTATTTTTCATTCAATATCAGCTTTTTGCAACGCAGGCTTTTCTTTATTTACCAATAGCCTGGCTGATGCACACAACGTTACAAACCTCCCGGTTAACATCACTACGATGATACTAATTATACTAGGTGGGCTTGGGTTCACCACTATTTGGGAGATCATTCAAAGAGAAAATCCAAATAATCAATGGCGGAGCAGGTTGTCGATCCATACCCGAATAGTTTTAAGGGTTACCGGAATACTTATTTTTGGCGGCACTATATTGATACTTATTTTAGAATGGAATAATACATTAGCAGATTTTTCTGTAGGTAACAAAATACTTGTTTCCTTTTTCCAAAGTGTTACTACAAGAACAGCCGGTTTTAATACCGTCGATATTGGAGAAATAGGAGTGTCTGCAATTTTAGTTATGCTGAGTATGATGATAATAGGCGGTTCGCCGGCATCAACAGCAGGGGGAATTAAAACCACTACAATTGCGGTAGTATTACGATCAATTTCTATGACGATAACCGGCAAAAGTAGAATGGAAATGCTAAAACGTACGATCCCAAACAGCATTATTTTTCAAGCAATAAGCGTATTATTTTTAGCGCTGATATGTATTGTGATTAGTACAATTTTACTTTCAATTACGGAAGACCTTCCATTTCTTGATCTATTCTTTGAGGAAGTTTCAGCTTTTGCAACGGTTGGGTTATCAAGAGGAATTACAGCTGAGTTAAGCAATTGGGGGAAATCTATTCTTGCAATTTCTATGTTTTGGGGACGAGTCGGAATACTCACCTTTATGGTAGCTTTTGCTGAGAAAGAAGAGAACAAAAATTATCAATATCCTGAAGAAACCCTAATGGTTTTGTAAATTAAATAACTATGAATAACAGAAAGGATCTACAATTTGCAATCATTGGAATTGGCGCTTTTGGAAGTGAATTAGCCAAAACGCTTTCTGAAGAAGGCGCTTATGTAATTGCAATCGATAAAGACATGAAAAACATAGAGCAGATCAAGGACTATGTATCGGACGCAATTTGTTTTGATGGAACAGACTACGACCTGCTTGAGAGTCACGGCATAACTAAAGTAGATGTTGCTATTGTTGCAATCGGGGAAGCGTTTGAGCCAAATGTTTTAATTTCTATGAACCTTTTGGATGCAGGAGTAAAAGAAGTATATGCAAGAGCAGGGTCTCACACTCAAGAACAGATTCTTAAGAAAATTGGGATTACAGATGTAATACATCCTGAACGACAGGTTGCGGAACGGATGGGTGTTTCGTTAGTAAGAAAGGGATTAACAGATGTATTTAATTTTGGAGAAGGGCTAGCGGTATTCGAAATGGAAGCTCCTGATACAATGGTAGGTTATACGTTGGAAGAATTAAAAATCAGAAAGCGATATAGTTTGAATCTGATTACGATCAAACGAAAGAAGAATTCATCAGAAGAATTTGAAAATATAGGAATACTGAAAGGAAGCACGAATGTAAAAGAAGGAGACCATTTTATTTTAGTGGGTAAAAAAGAAAACTGCGATAAAATGATGAACATCAATTAGCCCGTACCCTAAATTTCAATTGTACTAAAACTTATTCTTCGTCTATTAACGTATTATCAAGTAAGCCTGATTCCAGATCATACTTTGATGCGTATTTAGTTTCATCGATGATCTTTTTGGAATCATTATTCTCATCCACAATTACAACGGATAGGTTTATGAGATTTTGCTTCTTCCGGAGTCCTTTCTGCGTAGCTGATTACAATGATTCTATCACCAATTCTAGTAAGTCTGGCAGCTGCGCCATTCATACAACACACGGTGCTTCTGCGCTCGCCCGGAATAGTGTACGTTTCTAAACGAGAGCCATTGGTGATATTTACAACCTGAACTTTTTCGTACGGAAGAAGATTAGCGGTATCCAACAAGTCCTGATCGATAGTTATACTTCCCTCATACATAAGGTTAGCATCAGTAACTACCATTTGGCGCAGCTTCGATTTAAACATGGTTATTTGCATTGCTTATACCCTCAAAGTTCCAAAATTACGTTGTCTATCAATCTTGTTTTCCCCAAATATGCTGCTATAGCAAGCAAGTATCGGTTATTCTTAGAAAGTTGTTCAACGGGCTGTAAAGTATCTAATGAATACACAGAAAGATAATCATTTTTAAAGCCCTTGGCTTCCAGTTCATCTTGTTGATGATTGATCAATAAATCAGGGGTCATTACACCATTTTCAATTTGATTAGCAACATAGGTTAATGCCCGATATAAGCCGGGTGCAAGAACTCTTTCCTCTTTTGATAGGTAAGCGTTTCTGCTGCTTAACGCTAAACCATCTGTAGCCCTCCCGATTGGCGCCATGAGTAATTCAATATCAAGATTAAACTCTTTTATCATCAGCTCAATAATGCGAAACTGTTGGTAGTCTTTTTGCCCAAATACGGCAATATCCGGATTTACAATATTGAAAAGCTTATTAACTACAAGAGCGATTCCCTGAAAATATCCGGGGCGACTTCCTCCATCTAAATGAACATTCAATACATCAATTTCTATACCGAAATATTTTTTACCGGAATCGTACATAGTTTCGGTGGCGGGCATAAAAACAACGTCCACATTTTCTTGTTTGCAGCGTTCCAAATCAGCTTCAATTGTTCTGGGATAAGTTCCAAAATCCTCGTGTGGTGCAAACTGTTCGGGATTTACATAAATAGAAACAACGGTAGCGCCGGCATACTCACGAGCCATTTTAATCAAAGATAAATGTCCGTCATGCAAAGCTCCCATAGTCGGCACAAAAGCGACTTTCTCGCCCTCTTTTTTGAGCTGATTTACCAACTTACGAATTTCTGAAATTGTTTCTGCTGTTTTCATTTCAACATAAAAAGAGACGCCATTTAGACGTCTCTATTTTAATTTTTGTTCAGTCATTTCTCTCCGCTAGCCAGCGGAGAGAAATGACAAATTTTGAATTAAACCGAACGCTCCAAATCAAAATCCTGAAGGATATGTTTAATTCTATTTAGGAATGCTCCACCGTGAGCGCCATCAATAATTCGGTGATCATAACTCATGGATAAGTACATCATTTGCCTGATTGCAATTACATCTCCATCTTTGGTTTCAAGTACTACAGGCTTTTTCTCAATAGCTCCTGTTCCGATAATAGCAACCTGTGGTTGATTGATGATCGGAGTTCCCATGATATTCCCAACACTTCCGTAGTTAGTTAAAGTGATGGTTCCGCCAACAAGATCATCCGGGCTTAATTTCTTGCTACGAGCTTTTGTAGCAACTTCATTTACTGCTTCAGCAAGGCCAACAAGATTCTTTTGTTGAGCTTTTTTCATTACAGGCACTATCAATCCACCTTCACCACCTTCGCCAAGAGCTACAGCCAGGCCAAAGTTGATGTCTTTTTTTACATGAATTTCATCACCATTAACAGAACTGTTGATAAGCGGAAATTCCAACATTGCTTTGATGATCGCTTCAACAAATAATGGAGTAAAGGTAAGCTTATGGCCTGTTTTCTTTTGGAATTCAATTTTATTAGCGTTTCGCCATTTCACCATGTTGGTTACATCAACTTCTGCAAACGTAGTTACGTGAGCGGATGTCTGAACCGATTTAACCATATGCTCCGCAATCATTTTGCGCATACGATCCATCTTGATGATTTCCACATCACCAGTTGGAGATTTAATATCCAGCTGTCCGGCAGAAATTGCGCCATCACTTGATGAGGAAGAACTACTCGGTTTACTTAAACCTGCAGAACTTTGTGATGATTTAGGAGCGGAAACCTTGCCGTTTTTCTTGTCTTCAATGTAACCTATAATATCTTTTTTGGAAACTCTTCCGCCCTGGCCCGAACCTTCAATGCTTTCCAGTTCTTCCTGGCTTATACTTTCTTCTTTTGCAATAGAGCGAACAAGCGGGGAGAAAAATCTTCCATCGCTTCCCATTCTTTGTGGCTCTGAACCGCCGGAGGAATCACCCGATCCATTATTTTGCATGAGTTCATCAGGAGTAGTTGCCGCAACTTCTTCTTTAGATAATTTCTTTTCTTCTTTTTTAGCTGATGAAGATCCGGAATCTGATTTTGGAGCAGAAGAACCTTTAGCAGCTCCTTTGCCTGTTGAAATAATTGCAATCGGTTGTCCAACTTCAATGGTGTCGTTTTCTTCAGCTAGAATTTCTACAAGTGTACCGGCAGCAGGAGAAGGAACTTCGGTATCAACTTTGTCAGTAGAAATTTCTAATAACGTTTCGTCTTCTTCCACTGAATCTCCAACGGCTTTATTCCAACCAATAACGGTAGCTTCAACCACAGACTCACCCATTTGCGGCATCACCACTTCGATGCGCTCGCCACTATCATCTTCACTATCTGCTTTTGATTCTTCTTCAGCTGCAGGAGCTTCCTCAGTTTTTTCTTCCTCCTGTGTTTCAGCTTCTTCTTCCTTTGCATCATCAGAGCTTTCTTCTTCTCCACTTTCAGCCGACTCATCTTTAGCTTCCGGCTCGGGAGTTGAACTTGTGTCACCAACTGCATCCGCATCCGTTTCAATAATGGCAATAGGTTTTCCAACTTCAATAGTGTCTCCTTCTTCAACAAGGATCTCAACGAGCGTTCCTGCTTCAGGGGAAGGAACTTCGGTATCTACCTTGTCAGTAGCAATTTCGAGAAGGGTTTCATCAACTTCTACAGTGTCACCGACAGATTTACTCCACTCAATTACTGTTCCTTCCATTACCGATTCGCCCATTTGGGGCATTACTACTTCTACCTTAGCCATAAAAATCTTTTAATTTAATGCCTTAACGGCGGTTTTAGCTGTTTTTGCAAAGGACTGTAAAGTTCAGCATTATTCTAATTACATCAAAATGCATATAGTTCCTTTATTATTAGAAAAGCGCTTTTTATAGATTTTGTAAGGAATACCATTTGAAACTGTCTAACATAAATAAAAAAATATGTCCAATATCAATTTTCACAACTCTCCCTTTGGAGAATCTACACAAGTTAAATTACTACTTTTTGAAGATTACATAATTGAATGGCTTCCAGTATTCTTATCAGCGAAAGTAAAGTACTATAAGACTATAAATGTGTTTGATTTTTTTTGTGGTCCCGGGAAAGATTCAAACGGCATACATGGTAGCCCTGCAATAATTTTAAAGTCTCTAAGAAGGTATTATCGGTATTTAAATAATCCCGAAATAACGATAAATGTTTTTTTAAATGATGAGAACTCGGACAAAGTAAAAGCTTTAAAACAAATGATAAACAAAGAACAGCTAGATAATGGCTTAGGAATAAATATTTACTATTCTTCTTTAGATTTTAAAGATGCATTTGACAAATATTATCAATTGATGAATCAAAGAAGCTCCGCTAATCTAATTTTATTGGATCAATGTGGAGTATCACTTGTAGACTTTGAACGGCTGTCTTTGATTATGAATTTAAAAACGACTGACTTTATAATGTTTATCGCTTCATCGTCTATTCGGAGGTTTGCACAAACAGAAGAAATAAAAAAATATTTTGATACTTCTAAATTCGAATTCACTAGTAATAACTATTATGAAACTCATAGAATGGTCACAGAGTATCTAAGAATAGAGCTTTGCAACAACCCAAAAATGAATCTCATCCCTTTTTCATTGAAGAAGAACTCTAATATTTATGGACTTATATTTGGCTCTGCTCATATTAAGGGAGCTTTTAAGTTTTTAAAAAACTGTTGGAAAATAGACCCAGATAGAGGTGATGCTAATTTTGATATTGATAATGATAATCTAAACCCAAATGTTCCTTCATTATTTAGAGAACTCAATACACCTAAGAAACTTCTATCTTTTGAAAAGGAGTTAATCAATTTAATTTTAAGCTCAAGACTAAAAACCAATATTGAAATAATAAAATTCTCGATATCTCAGGGATTTCTACCTACGCACGCTAAACAAGTGGTACAGATCATGATAAACGAAAAATTAATTCCAAAGCAAAAAATTAGAATCTCTGAAAATGCTTTTAGCAAACAGGCAGTAGATTTTTTATCCTTAAAAGATGACAGTATCTGACATCTTTTGAACATATCTTAACATAAAAATGGCACAATCTTCTATTGAATGGACAGAAATGACTTGGAACCCTACGACTGGTTGTAATAAAGTTAGTCAAGGTTGCAAACATTGCTACGCAGAAATTATGTCTAGAAGGCTAAAAGCAATGGGAGTCGAGAAGTACAAAAATGGCTTTGAAATTACAACTCACGAAGATGCTTTAGATATTCCCTATACATGGAAAAAGCCGCGGATAGTTTTTGTAAACAGTATGAGTGATTTATTCCATGAAAAAGTTCCTTTAGAGTTTATTCAAAGGACTTTTAAAGTAATGAATGATTGTTCTCAACATACCTTCCAAGTGCTTACAAAAAGATCGGAGAGGTTAAAAGAACTTTCAAGTAAACTAACCTGGACAGATAATATATGGATGGGCACATCTATTGAAGATGAAAAAGTACTTCATAGAAAAGATGATTTGGCAGAGTGTGAAGCAAACGTAAAGTTTTTATCATTAGAGCCCCTTATTGGACCTTTGCCAAGCCTTGAATTGTCTGGAATTGATTGGGCAATCGTTGGGGGAGAATCTGGACCCGGAGCAAGAGACTTAAAAGAAGAATGGGTCCTAGAAATAAGAGATAAATGCAAAAAAGCTGACGTTCATTTCTTTTTTAAGCAATGGGGTGGCGTAAGAAAGAAAGAAAATGGTCGAAAACTCAAGGGTAAAACCTACGATGAGATGCCCTCACTAGCCTCCTAAAGCTTGTTCTAAATCATCCATTAAATCATCGGTGTGTTCAAGCCCTACACTCAATCTGATCAGGTTTTTCGGGGAATGAGAATGTTCTCCTTCGCTAGATCGGCGATGTTCCCATGTACTTTCAATGCCACCTAAGCTTGTTGCGCGTGTAATCAGCTGGGACGAAGCTACTGCTTTTAGTGTTTCTTGCTCATTCCCATCAAAGAGGAATGAGATCATTCCACCAAAACCTTTCATTTGTGAGCGAGCTATCTCGTGTCCTTTGTGAGATTCTAAACCTGGGTAAAACACATCCGTTACTTTAGGATGATCGGAAAGAAACGCGGCAATTGTCTCAGCGTTTTTATTGTGTGCACGCATTCGATATGGAAAGCTTCTAATACTTCTGGTTAGTAACCAGCAATCCTGAGGAGAAGGGACGGCTCCTTGTCCCCGCTGAATTGTTCGAATATCCTCAAACATTTGATCCATTTCAGCGACAATAATAGCCCCGCCCAGAATGTCACTATGACCCGCTAAATATTTGGTCGTTGAATGCATTACTAAGTCTGCACCGAACTCTATGGGGTTTAAGTTCAATGGAGTAGGCCAGGTGTTATCTACGCAAACTTTTGCTCCGATTGAACTAGCGAGCATACATACTTTTTCAAGATCTGTAATATGCATCAAAGGATTAGAAGGGGTCTCAACATAGATCAATTTTGTGTTAGGGAGTACATTACGTTGAACAGACTCCAGATCGGTCATATCAGTATAAGTAAACTGTAACCCCCACCGTTCTCCAAAAATATTTAAAATAGATCTGGTTCCATGATAAACATCTTCAGGAACGATGATGTGAGATCCTTTTTCTAAGGCTTGGAATACACTTCCGATCGCAGCCATTCCAGATGAAAAAGCGGCGCAAGCTTCACCGCCTTCCAGTTCTGAAAGCACCTTTTCCAGCTGAAGTCTATTCGGATTTGCATGGCGTGTATAAATTAATTCGCCGTCTTGATGACCCTTTTCAGAATGCTCAAAGTTTGTGGAAACTTCGATAGGAGGCACTACCGATTTTGAACCCGATGAATGATCCATGGAACCATGAATGGCAATGGTTTCTATATTTTTTGAAGTTTTCAAGATAAGTTAAACTCGATAAAATTTAAGTCCTCTACTTTTCTAAAATCTGTGTCAGCACTTACCAAAGTATAATTTGTGATAAGTGATGAAGCCGCAACAAATGCATCAGGAATTTTTATTTTTGAACTTTTTCTAACTTCAATTACAGATTCTTTTAGTTGATCTGAATAAGGAATTCGAATTGAGTCATTGATAAAAGAACGTATTAATTTGAGTTCTTCAGTCTTAATTTTGGGATGAGAAAGAAGCTCAATCTCAACAATAAAAGGAATATGAACTGTAGTTTTGTTGAGTAGGCTTTTAATTCTTCTATTTCCTCCCAATAAGTAAAACACAATGTTAGTATCAACGATCAGATTCATCCCACTCAGCTCTGATTTTCTTCTGATATTTTAAAGGATCAAAAGTAAGTTTAATTTTACCGGCATATTTAGAAGCGTCCATCTTCTTCCCGGAATCAGAAAGCCTGAGCTTATTTTTAATCTCTTTTATATCGTCATTTTTTTTAATAACAATGGTCATGGCATTCAGTTGGTTTACAATAATATAATAAACTCTGCCTAAATTCTTCTTATTGCTTTAATCCTTTGTAATGCCGGTGGATGAGAATAATTCAAAAATACATAAAAAGGATGTGGAGTTAAATTAGATAAATTATCCTTTGAGAGTTTTTTTAGTGTTGCAATCATGTCTTCGGGTTTTCCAGTAGTTGTTGCAGCAAATTCGTCAGCCTCATATTCATGTTTACGGGAAGAGATCTGCATAAAAACAGATAAGATCATATCGATTGGAGCGTAAAGCATTCCAAAGAAAATAAGTCCTGCATATACTGACATTTTTTTCATATAAAATGCTTCAAATAAACCTTCCGCTTGTAGAAAAATAGAAAGCACAAATAACATCGCTCCGGTTTGAATAACGCTGGTAATCATTCCTTTAATAACGTGCTTCTTTTTGTAATGTCCAATTTCATGAGCCAATACAGCTACCAACTCATCATTGTTATAATTCTCAATCAGCGTGTCATAAAGAGCAATACGTTTATTTTTCCCAAATCCTGTAAAGAATGCATTAGACTTGCTGGAACGTTTTGAGCCATCGATTACAAATAGACCTTGCAGAGGAAAATCAACTTTTGCGGTATAATTTTCGATAGCCGTTCTTAGCTCTCCCTTTTCAAGTGGAGTGAATTTGTTGAATAAAGGCATGATCCAGGTTGGGGCCACGTACTGCATCACCAAAGAAAAAAGAGTGATTGCAATCCACGCGTACAACCAGGCAAGATCTCCTGTGTACATAAAGAAAGCCAGGATTCCGGCAAGTAATGGCATCCCGATAATCAAGCCTAAACCAAGTCCTTTTATTAAATCAAGTGCAAAAGTTTTGGGAGTGGTTTTGTTGAAGCCAAATCGTTCTTCAATCACAAAGGTTGAGTAAATACTGAATGGAAGGGAAATTACGGTTTTGGCGGTCATTAAAATTGAAATGTACAGTAATCCTGTAACTAGTTCACCAAACCCCCAAGCACGAACAATTTGATCTAACCAATTAAAGCCTCCCGAAAACCAAAAAGTAAGCAGCACAATGAGATTAAATCCGCCGGTTATAAAGCCAAAACGAGTTTGAACTTTGGTATATTCCTGAGATTTAGCATAGGTTTCTTGATCATAAACACCTTCAAATTCAGAAGGCAGCTCTTTTGATAGAGATTTCAGGTTCAGATAATTGGAAACCAGATCGAGTACAAAATCCACAGCAATGGTTGCAAGGATTATAATAGCGTAGATATTCATTTAGAATGATTCGATGAAGATTTAATGAGTGCTAAAATAGGCAGATTATCAATTCTTTAGTAACTCATTTCACTACTTAGATGGTTAAAGGTTATATTGAATTATGAGTCCAAAAAAGTTTAAATCTTCGCCAAAACGCTATCATCCCAAAGGATTAACCATTTTGTATGAAGATCATGATATCCTGGTGATCGATAAGTCCAGCGGTTTACTAACTATGGGAAATGAAAAAGCTTCCGTAAATACTGCTCATTATTTATTGAATGACTACGTAAAAAAAGGGAATAGTAAGTCGAAGAGACGAATTTATATTGTTCATCGATTAGATAGAGATACTTCCGGTGTTCTGATCTTCGCAAAATCGGATCAAGCTAAAAGATTTCTTCAAGATAACTGGTCAGATTTTACTAAGACTTATTTTGCCGTAGTTGAAGGCTCGCTTTCTGCAAAAGAAGACACAATAAGCTCTTATCTGGTGGAAAATAGCGTTCACAAAGTGTACTCTGTTAATAATCCCGAAGAAGGAAAACTTGCTACGACTAAATACAAAGTTGTAAAAGAGAACTCAGATTTTAGTCTGGTGCAAATAGAATTGCTGACGGGAAGAAAGAATCAGATCCGTGTTCATATGGCAGATAAAGGAACTCCTGTTACAGGTGATTATGTATACGGCGAAAAAAGGAAAGGAATAAAACGCCTGATGCTTCACGCAGCGGTGCTTTCAGTCACACACCCTGAAACGAAGGAGCAAATGAGATTTGAGGCTCCGGTTCCTAAAGAGTTTGATAGATTGTTGAAATAGCACAGAGATCCATTTTCATTTGTAAGAAAGAAACCTTTTTTATTGACTAACAGAGTAAATTTAAATTAAACTCTGAATAGTTGTAGCTCGGTCAGATTTTTAAAACTATTATAGCTTTTGTAAACCATTTGTTAAGAAGGTCGGCAGGTATTTTACTACATCTGAAGATTGACTTACTATAGAGCAAACTGTAAAAAATGAGTAATCAGATTCCTGTGCCCCAGCCATCATAATTGCCGTTATGTTTTTCAGCAAGGGCTTCCAGCCAATCTCCGATATCTATTAATCTCTCCGTAGTTACTATCATTTTCTTATGAGCATAGCAACCCCATTTATCGTCATAAGAACTTTGGTTTACTTCAGTTTCAAATCCAAGATTGATTAATTCGATTTCTACACAAGTTGCATCGTATTCATTTTTAAAGTATAAAAAGAAATCAACATAACGAGCTTTTTCAAGATCACCACCAAACTTGGTAATGTTGTCAACAACAGCCTTATCTATATTTTTTGGACGCTTCATGATGTAAGAATCATCAAAAATAGGTTAAATTCAAAATAATTGAAATGTAATTATATTGAATGTATAATGTGGTGAGTAAAAAAAATCGTCATGAAAACAAAGATTATAAAAACAGGAAAATTATAGGGTGTGAAAATTCCTAAAACGATTATCGAGCAAGGGGACTTGAAGGAGAAATCGAACTTTTGCGAAAGAATGACAAAATTATTTTACAAGCTGTAGAAGAACCAAGAATAGGCTGGGAGTCTTCTTTCAAAAAAATGGCAAAAGAAAATGATGATTCCATATTGGATAAAGAAGAAACTGAAAGCCCTTCAGAATGGGACGACACTGATTGGACATGGTGAAAAAGAAATCTTTCTCGATTCAATGTTTTTTTAATTTCTCTTGATCCAACTAAAGGCTCAGAAATAAAGAAAACCAGACCTTGCTTAATAGTATCACCGGATGAGGTGAATAGAAACATTAGAACAGTAATGATTGCTCCAATGACTACTTCTATCAAAAACTATCCGACTAGAATTAATCTCACCTTTCAAAATAAATCGGGACAAATTGTACTAGATCAAATCAGGACGGTTGATCAACAAACATTAATTAAAAAATTGGGAAGAATTTCTGCTTCAACTCAAAAAAAAGTTTTTCGAACTCTGCAGGAGCTTTTTGCTGAATAAAAAATGAGACATGGAGGAGAATTGCTTCTAGATATTGTAAGAGAGTAATTTAGATATAATTATAGTTTAATATTAAATTATTTAATATATTCGTTTCTTTTTAATTAAGGAGGCAAAATGAAACACGAAAAAGGAATCCATCACATCTCTGTTCTAGCAGGAAACCCGGCTGAGAACTACAATTTTTATGTGAATAAACTAGGTATGAGATTGGTAAAAAAATCAGTCAACCAAGACGATCCATCTACCTATCATTTATTTTACGGAAATGAAGCTGCACAACCGGGATCAAGTATAACTTTTTTCCCATGGCCTAGAGCTCATAAAGGAATTCCGGGAACAGGGGAATCAGTAAATGTAGCCTTTAAAGTTCCTGAAAACTCTCAAGATTTTTGGTTAAAAAGACTTTCCGATTTAGAAATTGAACACTCAGATCTTTTTGATGTATTTGGAAATCCGGCTATTCGTTTCCAAGATCCTGATGGTTTAGAACTCGATTTTGTATTTGATGGAAATGCTAAAGAAAAAGTAAGTGGATTTGAAACTACAGTACCTGTTGATCATGCTATTCAGGGTTTTTGGTCTACAAGGCTGAATCTCTCAGAAGCAGAAGGAACAGTGGATGTGATTAAAGACCTATTCGGGTTTAAGGAGAAAGAGTCGAAAGGGAATCTGACCAGATTCGAAACCGAAGCAAACATTGGCGGGAATCTAATTATAGAAACCGGAGATGACTTTCTTGGGAAAGGCGGACGAGGAATTGTACATCATGTTGCCTTCAGAGCTAAGGACATCGAAGAACTGCAAACACTTAGGGACAGCGTGTTAAGTAAAGGATTGCAACCAACTCAAGTGATAGACAGACATTGGTTTAAATCAGTGTACTTCAGAGAACCTGGCGGAGTATTATTTGAGATGGCAACAGATGGGCCGGGTTATGATTCGGATGAAGAGTTCGAACAGTTAGGAGAAAAGCTTGTTTTACCACCCTGGTTAGAACCAAGAAGAACGTTGATTGAAAACTCATTACCTGAATTAAATATCTAATTTTAAGAACAATGAATTTATTTAAAGTTTCATCCGGCAGATCATTTTCAGGACCACATCAAAATCAGAATATTGCACAAGCAGGGCCGAATTTAAAAGACGCTAAAGCTGTAATGATCATGATTCATGGCCGCGGAGCGAGTGCAGAAAGTATTATTGGTTTAGCTAACGAATTTGATCATAAAGATCAGATTACCTTTTTAGCTCCTCAAGCAAGCGGATTTACGTGGTATCCGTATTCATTTCTTGCACCAACCGATCAAAATCAACCTGGTTTAAATTCGGGGTTACAAGCGATATTCGATCTGGTTGTGAAAGCAGAAAATGAGGGAATTAAAAAGGACAAAATTTTCATTTTTGGTTTCTCTCAGGGGGCATGTTTGGCTACTGAGTTTGTAGCTCGTCATCCCGATTTTTACGGCGGGTTAATTGCCCTTAGCGGTGGATTGATTGGAGATTCGGTATCTTCAAAAAACTACGAAGGATCACTTGAAGGTACAGAAGTATTTCTAGGTTGTAGTGATGTTGATCCTCATATACCTAAAGAAAGAGTAGATGAAACGGAAGAAGTGTTTACAAAGCTTGGTGGAAATATTATAAAAAAGATATATCCGGGTATGGGACACCTTGTCAACGAAGATGAGATTGCAGAAGTACAAAGAATTTTGGATTCTAAATTATGAATGTTGAATTAATTCATTGAAATTCAACACTCATAATTCTTCTGAGGGAATGCCTCGGGAAACACATATAATTTTTTAAATGGAAATTCTCTGGCTCGGCCTCGCGTACATTTTAGGGATGGTTGTAAAACAACTCAAACTCCCGCCTTTAATTGGTTATTTAATTGCCGGAGTAATTCTTTCTGCATTTGGTGTTTCTGATGAAAGCGGACTGCTTCATACGATTGGTCACTATGGAGTTATTTTTCTTCTTTTCACCGTTGGTCTTCATCTTCGGATAAAAAACATTATACGACCCGAAGTTTTTGGTGCGGGAAGTATTCACCTTGTAATATGCGCCGGGATTTTCATGTTGATCTCGATGGCGTTTGGGTTTTCCGTAATCGAAGGATTGATTATTGGAATACTTCTTGGTTTTTCAAGTACAGTTTTAGCTGCAAAATCGTTAGAAGCTCGGGGTGAACTGAATGCGTTTCATGCGCGTGTTTCAATTGGTATTTTGATTGTGCAAGATCTCGTAGCAATAACTGTTCTGGCTTTAACAGGGGGAGGAATTCCATCAATATGGAGTTTTGCATTATTGGTTTTGCCGTTTTTAAGACCTGTTCTTTTCAAGTTGCTTACTTCAAGTGGACATGAAGATCTTCAATTGTTATATGGGCTTTTACTCGCAATGGGAGGCGCAGCTCTTTTTGATTTGCTAGGACTTTCCAGCGAATTAGGAGCCCTGGTTGCGGGTGCGTTGCTGGCAGGTACTCACGAATCGGATGAACTTTCTGAAAAATTGTGGGGATTAAAAGAAGCTTTTTTGGTTGGATTTTTTCTGGAAGTTGGATTGGCCGGTCTTCCAAATATGAATGAGCTTTTATTTGCTGGGGCTTTATTCGCTGTTCTTCCAATTAAAGCTGTTTTATTTTTCTTTCTACTGATTCTCTTTAAGCTGCGCTCCAGAAACTCGTTTATGGTTACTCTAACGATGACATCGTTCAGTGAATTTACGTTGATCGCCGGAATGGTTGCTGCTTCTTCAGGATTTATCCCGGAATCAACCATCATCGTTTTCGCATTGTTAACAGCTGTTTCTTATGCCCTGAATGCTCCGCTCTCAGCTAAGTCTAACATTCTATGGAAAAAATTTGAACATTCACTTATTCCATTTGAGCGAAATGTGAAGCATCCCGGTCAGCAAGTGGTAAATTTAGGCGGTGCGGAATATTTGGTAGTTGGAATGGGCCAAGCAGGTTCTTCGGCATATGATTACTTAAAAGAGCGTGAATTCAGAGTTACGGGAATGGACTCAGATCCGGGTCAGATTGAATATAATCTCGGCAAAAAACGCAGAGTTGTTTATGGCGATGCTCAAGATGCCGAGCTTTGGGAAAATATAGACCTAAGTGCTGTGAAAGCAATTATGCTTGCAATGCCTTATGCTGACACAAAACTTCAGGCAACAAAAATGCTTCGGGAAAATAATTACAAAGCAGATATTTACGCATTGACCATGCGAGATGAAGAACATCAGGCTTTGAAGGAAGCCGGCGCTAACGCAGTGTGTTTACCTTTAGTCCAAGCCGGAAGAAAACTTGCTGAAATAAGTATCAGCGATCAAATCGATGGTTCGATGTCTTTGAATTTAAACTTGGATTCTTTTGAATGATGGATGTGTATAGTTTACAGTTAATCTCACACCGATCATTACAACGCAAAACGTATGGAACGAGGAGCACGGCAGGAAGAGAATTTGGTTTTTGGAACCCACCTCAGCATTGGGTTTTGTTTTAGATGATTGATATAATTCTATCTCCGTACGCTCTATTTATAGTTCTAACTCCATAATTGCTTTTGTAAAAGAAAATCATGGCAAAAAATATAATCTGATGATATTCCTCTCGATACGCTTTAGGTATAATTCTAGCTCCGTGCGCTCTGCGTCGGAGCTTCAGGAGTTAGGTTTTGATATTTTTTTTAAGATTATGTTCTGAGCAATAAATAATATGACGGATTACAGTTTAAATATCCGATTTGAAGAATTCCCCAAAGGAAATTTATCTTCTGATAATATTCTTATCTCAACTTCCGCAAAACGGCGTTGTAGTTGCTACAATTTAGGTTGAA
>TARA_R110002110_G_scaffold12683_8_pt1 | contig 16711 bp, 15 predicted proteins | sample TARA_R110002110 | Tara Oceans TARA_R110002110 (sample SAMEA4397330) | marine metagenome | biome: Polar Biome; feature: [SRF] surface water layer (ENVO:00010504); material: water (ENVO:00002006), including particulate matter (ENVO:01000060) such as... | depth 5 m
TATCAGTAAAAGATGAAGCATATGCCTGATAACAATGCGATGTATATGACTACTTAATATAAAGGAACTAGTTCAGATTGAGTACAATTAAAGTAAATAATATTACAACCTACACTGGAAGTTATATTCAAGTAGCAAAGACTATGGATGTTACAGGCACTTTAAGAGCCTCATCAAACATATCTGGAACATTAGATTTAACCGTTAATAGGGTCTCTGGTTCAGAGAGAGGCATGACCACATTTGGTCCTGCTATTTTCTCTAATACAACTTCTATTAAAGCTTCCGGTTCAATTACATCTGCAACAACAATTTCAGGAGCTGCTTCCGTTTCTGCTGCTTCGCTAACCATTAATGGAACTGAGAGAATATCTCAAAACGGTAATGCTATCTTCGTAGCTTTAACTGCGGACACTCTTGATGTTAGAGAAATTAACAATACCAGCGTCACAACAAATACTCTTGAGGTTGCAGATAAACTTGTAATTGTGGCCTCTGGATCGAATGCCTCTAATACAAATCAAGCAGGGTTGCAGTTTGGTGGTACAGATGGCTCAAACGCTATCTCTAGTATTTTGTGGAATAACAGTGACAGCAGGTTAAGTTCTAGCACAGCTTTTTTTGTCGGTGGAGCCTTTACAGCGCAAACTACCATTTCTGGTGCTAGTTCACTGGCAGGCGCAAAATTAACAATTAACGGAAGTGATATTATATCTCAAGCTAAGGCTATCGCCAATGTCACCACAATCACTGCTGCCGGCACGATCTCCGGAGCAGCGGACTTAACCGTTAACAGAGTATCAGGATCTGAAAGAGGCACAAGTTTACTTGGGCCTGTTATCCTTTCTAACACAAGTAGTGCACTTATTGTCTCTGGAAACGTTGGCATTGGAAAAACTCCAGTTGAAAAATTACATGTGGATGGTCTTATTTCCGGCTCGAGTGTACAAGCTAAAGGTATAATCGCTGCCACTGGATCTCTTTATGCTAACGCCGGAATTTTTGAGGCAGGAACTAGCAACGCTCAATCCATAAACACGTTTACATTACCAGCAAATTATAATTCTGTTTTATATGGCCCAATAACTATAGAATCTGGAGATTCTTTTAATATTAGCGCAGGTTCTAATGTAAAAATCATAAACATTTCTGACGTTTAAATTATTATAGACCTATTTATTTTAGGTTAAAAAGGAATAAAATATGGGTACTCTTTATGTAAACAAAATTTCGTCATCTACGGGTTCTGATTTAGAAGTAGAAGTAACAGTCTCTGGTTCAGCTGGGATGATGATGGGAGGCGCTGCAAACTTTAGTAATAACGTTGCCGTCTCCGGAACTCTTACTGTAAAGGGTAATGTAACTGGGGCAGCTGATTTAACTGTTAACAGAATTTCTGGTTCCGAAAGAGGCATGACTACATTAGGCACTGCCCTATTTTCTAACTCAACTTCAATCAAAGCTTCTGGATCGGTTTCAGCTGCGACAACTCTTTCCGGGACTCAAGCACTGCAAAGTGCTAAACTAACAATCAACGGAGTCGATGTTGCAACTCAAGCAGGTGCTCTTGTGGCACCAACAACAGTTTCTGGAGCAGGCTCTGTCTCTGGTCAAAAACTAACAATTAATGGAAGTGACATAATCACTGCTGCAAAAGCACTTGGAAACGTCACCACTATTTCTGGAGCTAGCTCACTAGCAGGCGCCTCACTAACGATCAATGGAACTGAAAGAATTTCTCAAAATGGTGACGCTACTTTTGTAGACTTAACTGCAGATACTCTTGACGTTAGAGAAATCAACAATACTAGTGTTACAACAACCACTCTCGAAATTGCAGATAAACTTGTTATCGTCGCTTCAGGTGCGAATGCTTCTAATACTAATCAGGCCGGTATCCAATTTGGAGGAACTAGTGGTTCAAATGCTATTTCTAGTATTTTATGGCAAAACGGCAACAGTAGATTAAGTTCTAGCACGGCTCTTCATGTCGGCGGAGCTTTTACTGGGCATACTACTATTTCTGGAGCTAGCTCACTAGCAGGTGCTAAGCTAACAATCAACGGAAGCGACATCGTAAGTCAAGCAAAAGCAATTGCTAATGTCACCACGATCACTGCAGCTTCAACTATTTCTGGAACATCAGGCTTAGTTGCCAACAGAATTTCTGGTTCTACTAGAGGTATGACAACACTTGGAACTGCCATCTTTTCTCATGCAACTTCGATTAAAGCTTCTGGATCAATTTCTGCAGCAACAACTCTTTCTGGAACTGCCGGCCTTTCTGCTGCTTCGTTAACTATTAACAGCAAGGAGGTTGTTGGCCAAGGAAACATTCTGGGAGTAACCATTGGAAATGCCTCCACTATATCAAGCTCTGCTCAGTTATCAAGCGCCAAACTAACCATTGCCGGAAGCGATATCATCACTCAAGCAAAGAACATTCAAAGTGTTGGAAACATTTCTGGTTCTGGCCAGATTTCTGGTTCTTCACTCCGTATCAATGGATCCGTCGTCGCAACTCAAGCAGGAGCCCTTGTAGCACCAACAACTGTTTCAGGCGCTAGCTCGTTAGCAGGTGCTAAACTAACAATTAACGGAAGTGATATTGTAAGCCAAGCAAAAGCTATTGCCAACGTCACCACAATTGCTGCAGCTGGAAATATAACTGGGGCAGCTGATTTAACTGTTAACAGAATTTCAGGTTCCGAAAGAGGCACAACTTTGCTTGGACCTGTTGTCCTTTCTAATACAGGCGATGCGCTTGTTGTTTCTGGAAATGTTGGTATTGGCAAAACTGATCCATTTTATATGTTGGAAGTAAACAGTTCTGAGGATAATGGGGCGGTGATGGCCATTACTCAATACGATGATGATACAGGCGGAGATGCTCCTAATTTATATTTTCGACGTGGAAGAGGCACAGAGGCCTCAACTAGCGTTGTACAAGATGGAGATGATTTAGGTGCTATAGATTTTTATGGCCATGATGGAACTAATTTTGAACACGCCGCCGGTATCCGTGCTGAAGTTGACGGAACTCCCAATAATGACGCCACAGATATGCCTGGCCGATTGTTGTTTTCAACAACCCCGGACGGATCAGACGCAGCGTCTGAGAGGATGAGGATCGACAATGCTGGCAATATTGGCATCGGGAGAACTCCAGTTCAGCTGCTTCATGTCGATGGGCTTATTTCTGGTTCAGCTCTTCAAGTGAAAAACAAGATTATTGCATCCGGCTCAATCACATCAGTAACAACTGTTTCCGGAGCAAGCTCGCTAGCAGGTGCTAAGTTAACAATCAACGGAAGCGATATCGTAAGTCAAGCAAAGGCTATTGCCAATGTCACAACGATCACAGCCGCCGGCAATGTTTCAGGAACATCAGATTTAACTGCTAATAGAATCTCTGGTTCATCAAGAGGTATGACAACACTTGGAACTGCTCTGTTCACAAATTCAACTTCAATCAAAGCATCTGGATCAATTTCTGCTGGAACGACCGTTTCTGGAACGACTGGCCTATCAAGTGCCAAATTAACCATCAACGGAAGCGACGTTATAACTCAAGCAAAGAACATTCAAAGTGTTGGAAACATTTCTGGTTCTGGCCAGATCAGTGGTTCCTCACTGCGTATCAACGGAAGCGACGTTATAACTCAAGCAAAAGCTATTGATAATGTCGCCACAATTACCACTCCAGATTTAACTGTCAGTGGAAAAGCTCACGTGTCCGGAGGCATCGATCTGCAAGATAGTAGTTTGACCCTCACCACCAACTTATCCGTTGATTCTGCTGCGTTTGGTGTTATCTTCAATAAAAGCGGCCATAACACCGATGGTTCTCACACTATTGTTGCCGAAGACGAACTCCTTGGCTTCATCGGTTGGGCCGGCTCAGATGGAACTGACTTCGAGACCGCTGCTCAGATTAGAGCGCTTGTCGATGGTACTCCCAATAATGATTCCACAGATATGCCTGGTAGATTGGAGTTTCAAACAACGCCTGACGGCGCCGATTCGGCAACAACCAAAATGACGATTGATAATGCTGGACTGGTGACTGTTGTTGCAAATATATCTGGCGCAGCTGATATAATTGCCAATAGAATCTCCGGCTCTTCCAGAGGAATGACGACACTTGGAACTGCCCTGTTTTCCAATTCAACTTCAATTAAAGCTTCAGGTTCGATTTCTGCAGCAACAACTCTTTCTGGAACTCAAGCACTGCAGAGTGCTAAATTAACCATTGATGGAAGTGATGTTATAACTCAAGCTAAAACCATTCAAAGTGTTGGAAATATTTCTGGTTCTGGTCAGATCAGTGGTTCTTCACTTCGTATTGGTACTAAAGCAGGCGGAGATATGACTATTAGCACCGGCGGTGTTGTATCCAGTAGCGCTGGTATGACATTGCTAGGCCCCTCATTTCATGACAATGTTAATGTTTCAGGAGCCCTTGCAGTATCTTCAGAAGGTGGAACGATCACAAAGTCTACCGCAAACAACACTTTAAATTTTGGAACCAACAACAATAACAACGGCGGGTACGACTCCACAACAGGAGATATGGCAGCCAGAGCTGGCACAGTGATTGGGCAAATAAATACCACTGACCTAGGCGGCTCCGGAGTTGCATATGGCAATGTTTCTGCTACAGGAGTTCTTGTTACTGACGCCATTGTTGCTACTTCTACTGGTGGATTTCTTATAAAAGTAACCCACGTGGCCGCTAATGGCTTTTCTTTCGAGGCTCATAATAATACTGGGGGCGCAATAACCGCGCATGGATCGAATTCCTCTGCTCAGATTAAATTCAATTGGGTGGCGCTCTAACTTAACAAATTCTCACAATTTGCTATAATTATAAGAATGAAAAAAAAAATAAAGATCCCAATTATGTAGCAAAAATTGAACAAGCTATTAAAGAAAAATATGGCAAGGAAGCAATCTTGCACCCTAAGTCAAATTGGACAGACGAAAAAGAACAAGAATATATTAAACAAGTAGAAGAATTAATAAAAAAAGAACGCTCTAAAAAAGAGAAAATCGAAAAGGTTGAAAAAGACGGCTTTTTAATTGGTAAAAAACTACTTACCAAGAGAGATACTAGAACTTGTCCAGTTTGTGATACCTACTCTTTTGATACCAAGGATGATGTATATATGAATAAACATGAATGTTGTTATAAATGTTTCATTCAATATGTTGAAAGAAATCCCGAACGTTGGAAATCTGGCTGGAGACCAAATATAGGAGATAAATGATGGCTAGTGTATTAGATATTATAAATGGAATTTCACAAGCAGCTGCAAATGCTTATGATGGCTCACACGATGAACGTTATACATCGGATGGCGAAGAGAGAAAAATTGGCCTTAAGAGAGAAGAGGGCGATCCAATTCTTGACTCAAGAGTCATGGACGGCTTCAACGTTAAGTTTTACGGAAACAGCGTCTGTGTAGAATATCATGGAGAGTGCAAACTAAAAGAAACTCATGACAGAAATAATTTTGAAAGCGATATTGATTCAAGAATTAATGACATTTCTAAATATCTTAAGAAAGAATATAAAAAAGTAACAGGTAACACTCTTTCGCTCACAAAAGAGGGAGAGTCAGATATCATGGTCCAACACATGAGTAATATTCGTAGCTGGGTTACGGCAAAACAATTTTATAAGATCGGCGGCATGAAAGAGGTTGTAGGTTCTTATGATGATGTTTCCTCAAAAGATAGATTAGATAAAGTTACAAAAGACTGGCTAGCATATAATAAGAATTTTGAAATTGGAAAAGGCAAAAAGCCTCAAAACGTAACTCGAAAAAAAGAACAATGATAAGTGATGAATGTCTTATCAGTTAACAAAAAAAGAAATTACAAAAGAGATTCTTAAGAGCGGGAAGTCTCCGGCTTACTTTATTAATAATTATTGCAAAATCTCTCACCCAATGAAAGGGTTAATTCCTTTTAAATTATATGATTATCAGGAAGATCTTATTGAAGACTTCAATGATTATCGTTTCAACATTATTCTTAAAGCCCGCCAACTTGGTATCTCAACAATTACTGCTGCCTATGTTGTGTGGCTGATGATGTTTCATCGAGATAAGAATGTTCTTGTTATGGCAACAAAGTTTAGTACAGCAGGAAATCTTGTCAAAAAAGTTAAAGCAATAATGAAACACCTCCCAGATTGGATGCAAATTTCAAAAGTTGTTGTTGATAATAGAACCAGTTTTGAATTAGGCAACGGATCGCAAATTAAAGCTTCCTCAACCTCTGGGGATGCTGGCCGCTCAGAAGCCTTGTCCTTGCTAGTTATAGATGAAGCTGCTCACGTGGATGGTCTAGATGACTTATGGACCGGTCTTTATCCTACAATTTCAACTGGTGGACGTTGTATCGCACTTAGTACTCCGAACGGCGTTGGCGGCTGGTTTTATAAAACATATGTCGACTCAGAAGCAAGAAGGAATGATTTTCACCCGACAAAATTAATGTGGGATACTCATCCTGATCGTGATCAGTTATGGTTTGAGAAAGAAACGAAAAATATGTCAATTCGTCAAATTGCTCAAGAGCTGGAGTGTAACTTTAACACTTCCGGCGAAACAGTGATACATCCGGAAGATTTAAAGTTCATTGAGAGCAATATTAGAGAACCAAAATATAGAACTGGGTTCGATAGAAATTTTTGGATTTGGGAAGAGTACGTGCCAGAGAATACATATGTGTTATCTGCAGATGTTGCAAGAGGAGATGGTCAAGATTATTCCGTATTTCATGTGTTTAAGTTAGAAACACTCGAGGTTGTTGCAGAGTATCAAGGAAAAGTAACACCAGATGTATTTTCAAATATAATTTTTGATGCTGGTAAAGAGTACGGTGATTGTCTTTTGGTGGTAGAAAATAATTCTGTTGGGTTTGCTGTTTTAGAAAAACTAAAAGACATGAATTATCCGAATGTTTACTACTCGATTAAGTCGACTCATGAGTATATTGATCAATTAACTGCAGAACATGTTTCAAATAGTGTTGCAGGATTTACCACCTCATCGAAGACAAGACCTATTATTGTTGCAAAAATGGAGGAGTTTATAAGAAACAAACTAATTATAACGTATTCATCTAGACTCTATAATGAGTTTAAGACTTTTGTTTGGAACAATGGAAAGGCACAAGCTATGAGAACCGGAAATGATGATTTGGTTATGTCCTTCGCAATCGGTTGTTGGATTAAGGACACTGTGTTCGTAGAAAACAAAAGAAAGGCAGAATACCAAAAAGCCTGCTTAAATTCTATGATTAAATCTGATAATATTATTAATACTTCTATACCAGGAATGAAAGAATATAAGCCAGTAGCGCAATCTAAAAAAATGCAAAAAAGTATAGAAGAGCGAAAAGAATTCATCTGGCTTCTTAAAGGATAATAAAAAATGGCCGAAAAAGAAAAAAATCCAAGAAATCCAGAATCTTCGTTATTTAAAAAATTAACAAAGTTACTATCTGGACCAATTGTTAATTATAGAACTCAACTTCCAAGAAAAGAGAAAAGAAGAAATTTAGATAAATATAATTTTAAATCCGCTAGCGGAAAACAATTTAAAAAGACATCATATGATCCGTTTGAAAACCTTACGTCAAACATCATGGCAAATCAGAACCGTATTGAAAGATATGCGGACTTTGAACAAATGGAATATGAGCCAATTATTGCATCTGCTTTGGACATTTATGCAGATGAGATGTCAACTTCAAGCGATTTGCAGAGACTTCTCACGATCAAATGTCCCAACGAAGAGATAAAAAACATTCTTGATAGTCTTTATCATGGTGTCTTAAATGTTGAATTCAATCTTTTTGGATGGTGTCGTTCAATGTGTAAGTTCGGAGATTATTTCATGTATATGGATATTGACGATGAGCTTGGAGTTAGAAATATAGTCGGGCTTCCTAATGGTGAACTTGAAAGAATGGAAGGTTCAGACGACAGTAATCCTAATTACGTTCAGTTTCAATGGAACTCGGGTGGATTGACTTTTGAAAATTGGCAAATTGCTCATTTCCGTGTTCTTGGAAATGACAAATACGCTCCATATGGTACTAGTATACTAGAACCTGCAAGAAGAATTTGGAGACAGCTTAATCTATTAGAGGACGCTGTGATGGCTTATCGTATTGTTCGTTCTCCAGAACGTCGTGTCTTTTATGTGGATGTTGGAAATATCGCTCCTCAAGATGTTGAACAATATATGCAAAAGGTCATGACTCAAATGAAACGTAATCAAGTTGTTGACTCTTCAACTGGTCGTGTGGACTTGCGTTATAATCCTTTAAGTATTGAGGAGGATTATTTTATTCCGGTTCGCGGAGGAACGTCAACAAAGATTGAATCAGTCCCCGGCGGCTCTTACACTGGCGACATTGATGATGTGAAATATCTTAAAGATAAGTTGTTCGCAGCTCTCAAGGTACCGCAAGCATATCTCTTCAGAGGAGAAGACGCCTCTGATGCCGATAGTGCATTAGCGCAAAAGGACATTCGTTTTTCAAGGACAATTCAGAGACTACAAAGATCTGTTGTTTCTGAACTAGAAAAAATTGGAATTGTTCATTTGTTTACTTTAGGTTATAGAAATGAAGATTTGATTTCATTTAAACTATCTCTTAATAATCCCTCAAAAATTGCAGAACTTCAAGAATTGGAAAATTGGAGAACAAAATTTGAAACAGCAACCGGCGCCACTGAAGGCTTCTTTAGTAAGAGATGGATAGCGAAAAATATGTTTAACATGTCAGATGAAGAGTTCTTGCGTAATCAAAGAGAGATGTTTCATGATCGCAAACTTTCAGCTGAACTTGAAAATATTGTTGCCGGAGCTGGAGAAGCCGCTCTCGGTGGCGATTTAGGAGCGGACCTTGGAGCTGATGAACTTGGAGCCGATCCGCTCGACGCCGAAGAACTTGGAGGTGATGAACTCGCAGCCGAACCAGACTCCCCGGAAGCTGAAGAGACCGAGACTGCTCTTTTGGCCCCACCAGCTAAACGAGATGATGACTGGTATAAAGTCGATAGAAGGGATCCTCTGGGCCGGCCCGAAACAACAACATCTAAGTCAAAAGCAAAATGGTACAGCCCTGTAACGACTGATAAAAGAGACATGGGAGCTAGAAATAGGAGCTATAAGAGCAAATATTCTTACGAAAAAGGCAAAAATACGAAAAGAAACACTCATAAAGGCTATTTAAATTTATTAAGCCTCGGTAAAGGAATTTATGAGGAGAATGATACTAATTATAACAAGGAAGAACTCAAGTTATTTGAAGTGAACCAACAAGTTAGAGATTTGATCACAGAACTGGAGCAAAAGAATAATGAAAGTAAAGCATAATAAGAAACGCAACACTGCATTTCTTTATGAAGTCATCATAAGGGAGCTTACCAAAAATATTGTGACAAAAGATGAGAAAAAGAAAAATTCTTTGATTAACATCTTAAAAGAACATTTTAGTCAAGGCAATATCTTGACAGAAGAATTAAAATTGTATACAACACTTTATACAACATGCAGTTTAAAGCCACGAGCTGCAGAAGCGCTCATCACTGAGGTCAAAAAAAGGCATGAGATATTAGATAAAAAAGAATTGTTCTTTGAGCAGAGTTCTTTGATTAAAAAATTAAATAAAACATCCGAAACTATTTTTTCTAATTTCATTCCAAATTATAAAAACATTGCTACAATTTATCAAATGTTTAATGTAGAGGGTTCTGCCAAACAAAAGGTTTTATTGGAACAAACAATTTATAACAGACTTGTTGAAAAAGAAAATCATCTTGAGGAATTGAAACCAATTGATAATTTGGTTTACACTTCTTTTGTTGGTAGGTTTAACGATAAATATGCTTCAAAGTTGCTTAACGAGCAAAAGGAACTGTTGAGTAAGTATATATCTTCTTTTGAGGACAATGGTATTGAGTTAAAAATTTATTTGAACGAGGAGATTGGAAGATTGAAAGAAGTTCTCAAATCATCGTTAGGTATAAAAGAAAACCAAGAAGATAAACAAATGTTTGAAAAAACAAAAAAAGTTTTAGAACTTGTTGAAGAGTTTAAAAATCAAAAAATTAACAAGAACATGATCAAGGGAATTTTAAAAGTTCAAAATTTAGCAAAAGAGATCGGAAGTTAATGGATATAAATTTTGTCATAAACACTCCACAAGAACCTCAAAGGGTAATTTCTTTAAACGCCAGAAAGAGTCTTAATGGGGACGTCATGATTTTTGATCATAAAGACATTGACATAGTTCTCCTTATAGAGACTAAAAAAGTTGTAGCCTTCGCTAAAGATTCTTTTGCAGATCATGTATATCAGACTCAAGATAGACTTTTTAACTTTTTGAGAAAAAAAGGAGTTATTATTCCAGAGTCCGTACAGGGCGGAAATGTCTACGGTTCCATGGAAGCCTTATTGAATACTCCGAATGAAAATAATGTTAGTCGATTTGATGTTGCCTTGTTGTCGATCAAAAACTTTCTTGATGAAGAAGCGCCATATTTTGATGTTTACGAAGATTACGAAGAAAAAGAAATCGAAAATCTAACAGATCCGAGCGAAGAGGCTTCGACAGAACTTGGTGAAGTCCCGCATGAAGAGAGAAAGGGTTCGCTAGTTCCTGGATATGTTCGCGGTCCATATGGTATGACAACATTTTATAGGTATTAAAATGGAGTTATTATATTTTATCCTGTGCGCCTATGGTTTAACGCAAATTTTGGCGTATGGTTCAGTATTCGATAAAATAAGGCCTAAACATCGCTTCTTCCATTGCCCTATGTGCATGGGCTTTTGGATTGGTGTATTTTTAGTTGGCATAAACAGGTATACTGAACTATTTACATTTGATAATAATATTATTAATTATTTTTTGCTGGGATGTTTAAGTTCTGGCACATCTTATGTTTTATGCACACTATTTGGAGATAACGGAGTTAAACATGAACACAGATATTTGGATAGGTAAATGGAGATTGCAACCAGTGAGGCGTTGCTGTAAAGGATCATGACGATATGTCAAAATTTTTATTAAGAGAATATTATGAACTTTGTGAGGGCGGCGTTTGTCAAGATTTTCTAACTGAAGCTGAAAAGAAAATGGTTAAAGAAGGACATGTGTTTCTTAGTGGCATTATGCAAAGAGCCGATACAAGAAATGGAAATGGTCGCATTTATCCTGGTGCTATCTTGGAAAGAGAAATGAATAACTATTCAAAGCTCGTAAAAGAAAGAAGAGCGCTTGGAGAACTGGACCATCCGGATGAGTCAGTTATTAATCTCAAGAACGCTTCACATCTTGTAACAGACGTTTGGTGGGACCAGGGAGCGGTAATGGGTAAAATCCAAGTTCTTAATACTCCTTCAGGGCAAGTCTTAAGTGAGCTTGTTAATGCTGGAGTAAAGTTAGGCATTTCTTCGAGAGGAATGGGTTCTGTTCATGAATCTAATGGAGACACAATTGTTGAAGATGATTTTCAGTTGATCTGTTTTGACATGGTTTCAGAACCTTCAACAACTGGCGCTTATATGACGCCGAGACATCTTCATGAAGGCGTTGTAAAAGGCGTATTCACAAAAGCAGACAGAATCAATCGCGCATTAAACGATATACTAAGAGGAGAGAGCGATAAATGAAAATTACAAAATCACAACTTAAACAAATTATTAAAGAAGAGCTTGGAAAGGTTTTGAGCGAAAAGAAAGAGGCGCTCAACGAAGTACATCCAGATAATCCGTTCGGTCCTGGAGATTTAGTCAATTGCGACAAAGTAAGAGCTATGAAAGAAAAGTTGGAAAAAGACTCGCAAGAAGCTTATAGGTGGTTTTTAGACGCGACGGGCGATTCCGTCACCCGGGGCAGCGGGGCGAATCCCAGCGAAGCCCGAGATAGTTGGCAAGCAATAGAGAAACAAATAAAATATTTGAAGACTGCAGAACATTGGCAAGATTGTTGGAAAGGGATAGAGAAACCCTTTAAAGGCTCAGGGCTGGGCGAATCAAAAAACTAAATCGGTAATTAAATGAAAAAATCAGAACTCAAAACATTATTAAAACCACTTATTAAAGAATGTATTCAAGAGACTCTTTTGGAGGGAGGCTTGTTGTCTAATGTTATTTCTGAGGTTGTAAAAGGCTTGGGCGGAACTCAACAACTAGTAGTTGAGGAGACGCGACAAGATGAAGGCCAAATGAAAAAAATGCAATTGCAAGAGAAACAAAAGAGAATTGAAAAATTAAACGAAACCAGAAAAGGAATGCTGGATGCCATTGGTAGAAGCTCTTATAATGGCGTTGACTTGTTTGAAGGTACAACTCCGATAAAATCTGCCGGCGGACCAGATTCTCAACCCTCGCCACGCGGCCCTCTTGCAAACATGGAACCAGACGACCCAGGAGTAGATATATCAAGGCTTATGGGAAATTCTGATATATGGAAGGCGATGATAAAATGAATTCAGTAGTTAATGTCGAAGTTACACCGAGAAGAAATGAAGATATAGAAAGAACTTTAAAAAGGTTTATAAAAAAAGTTAAGAAAGAGCGCATCTTGGAAACGGTTAGAGAGGGGCGATATTATGAGAAACCTTCTGTGACTAGAAGGAAGAAGAAAAAGCAAAGAAAAGCCGCTCTGGACAAGTTGAAAGTAAAAAAAGAAACTAGTTAAATATTATAAGGTATAAGTTAAGGAGAAAAAGATGGCCGTTCATAAATACCAATCTGGATTCGGAAGCTCCGGAGCATATTTGCTTCCCGGACGACCCTGGATCACCGGCTCTGCAGATATTGGTGCGGGTCAAGAAACTAAAGTTGAATTTCCCGCTGTAACAAAAACTTTTACAATCATTGCATCTGGTTCCGGAACAACTCCTAAATTAAGAGTACATTTCAACTCCACCAGTTCAACTGATCCTGCGGTGAAAGGAAATGATGGGTTATATCATGGCCCGGGATCAGCAGATGTTATTACTAATATGCACTTTATTCAGCTAGATGGAGACGAGGAAAGTATGGTATTCAACGTAAGAGTTAAAGATGTTTACATTACGGCGTTGAATGCTGGTTCTGGATATCAACTTTATGCTGAGCTTACTGGAATACAAAGAGAAGAGGCGCCATTATTAACTGGTTCCGGAGTTACTAAATAAGGGGATATGAAAAATGGGTTTTAAATCTGGATTTGATTCAAGTGAAACTACTTCTACAACAGTAACTTCTGAAACAATTCTCTCTGCTTCCGAAGGATTACAAGCTGGCGGAACAGCTATATTTTCTCATGCAACTTCAATTAAAGCTTCCGGCTCGATTTCTGCTGCCGGCAACGTTTCCGGCACTGCAGACTTAACTGCTAACAGAGTTTCAGGTTCTGCTAGAGGCATGACGACACTTGGAACTGCCTTGTTTTCGCATGCAACTTCTATTCAAGCTTCTGGCTCAGTTACTGTTGGAGGAACTATAAAGCATGACAATTCTACATACGGCGGTGTCACCAGAACCACTGTTGGTGTATCATCTTTAACTTTACCCAAGCCCAATAACACTTCTGAGTGGGTGGATACAACAGTTAATCTTCCTGAATATTCTGTATTGCGCTATATGTTCTTAGAGAAAACAACGCCTGGTGTCAATTCAAATGGCTCGCTTCATCTTTCTAATGTGGCCCTGCGTTTCGGCGGCACTACACCCGATTCTGATTACGATTTATATTATAATGATTGGGACGTCCCTGGCGGCAGCGATAGAGAAAATGGATGGAATTTAGAAGGAGCTGCGGGAGATAGTGATTATACTGGGCACTGGGTTATTCACTTTCCCGTTGATGGCAAGTCCGGACAGCCTGCACATACTTACCCTCATGATATTTGGCTTAAAGTTAAGGCTGTTGGAAATGCTTCCGGTGGCACTGCCCCTGTAGTTTCCTTATTCGTGGTTTATGATACTTTCGACCTCTCATAATATGAAGTGTGAGTAGAATTATATTCAGAAATTGGAATAATAATATAAAATGTCATTTACTGATTGGGCACACTATTTATTTATGCATATTTCTCTAGGAGTAAGTTAAATGTCAGATATGTTAGAACAAGCTATTATTGATGCAGAAGCTTTAAAAGAAGCTGCATTAAAAAATGCTGAAAAAATTATTGTTGAAAAATATTCTAATGAAATTAAAGAGGCCGTTGATGTTCTTTTAGAGCAACCGGAAGAAGATCCGTTAGTTTCAGATGAGGATACAGACGAAAACGTTCCAGATCTTCCAAGAGCTGATTTAGATGGAGAAGACATTAAGGGCGTGGAAACGTCTAATGATGGCGAAACTGTTGAAATTAATCTTGGCGACTTAGCCCAAGCGTTAGAAGAAGAAGAGTCCGCTGACGTTTTAGATGTTGAGGATCTGTTGAATAGAGAGCAAGAAGTGGCACCAGAAATGCCAGAAGCACCAGAAGATTCGGAAGAAATTGATCTAAGTGAGGAGCAAATTTCTGAAATTCTTGAAAAATTAACAATTGATATTAAAAGTGTGCCCACTGGCCAAGCCGGCGGAGCATCAAATGAAACTTTAGAGAAAGAAATGAAAGATATTCTCGTAGCGGAAGAAGAACAAGAGGAAGAGGTTAGCGAAGAAGAAAAGCCAATTCCATCCGCCAGAGAAAAAGAGCTTGGCCAACAGGTTGAAAGCTTAAGTTTAGAGAATAAAAAATTTAAAGACATGCTTTTGCAGTTGAAGGACAAACTTGAAGAAGTCAATCTTTCAAATGCAAAATTATTGTACACGAATCGTGTTCTAGAAAGCGCCTCCTTGAATGAGCGACAAAGAAAAAGAATTGTCGAAGCTCTGTCTAATGCCGATTCAGTTGAAGAAGCGAAAGTTATTTATGAAACGCTTCAAAGCGCAGTGGGAAGCAAGCGTAAGCAAGCTCCAAAATCACTGAACGAAGTTGTTCAGCGCTCTTCGACAACTATTCCTCGAAGAAAAGAGGAAAACAAAGCTAATCCACTTAGTGATAGGTGGAAAACCTTAGCAGGTATTAAATAATTTATAGGAGGATTTAAAAAATGTCTGTTTTACAAAAACTTACTGAAGGCATCGTAAATCGTGATCTCCAGAAGGAAGGCGCTGCTCTACTTGAAAAGTGGGAAAAGACCGGTCTTCTTGAAGGTTTAAACGGTGAACGTGCAAAATCAGGTATGGCAAGTCTTTTAGAGAACCAGGCCAAGGAGCTTCTTCGCGAAGCTTCTACTATGGCTGGTGGTGATGTAGAAGGTTTTGCTGCTGTTGCATTCCCGCTTGTCCGCCGTGTATTCGGTGGGCTTATTGCGAATGACCTCGTGTCTGTGCAACCCATGAGTCTCCCTTCGGGACTTATTTTCTTTCTGGATTTCCAAACTGACGCTGGAAAGCTTGGTATGGAAACTGCGGATTCACTCTTTGGTGGTGGAAAAGTTGGCCAGCAAATCACTGGTGGTGTTAACCTAGGTGACCCCACTGGCGAAGAAGGCTTTTATAACCTTAACCAAGGTTATGCTTCTCCAACCGCTAGTGTTCTTACCACACCCGTGATTGTTGCTTCCGGTACAGCCGGCGGCGGCTCCTGGGGCGGAACTAGCACTTATACTACCCATGGCGACAGGCTTGTTCGTTTTGATCCGGATCTTTCCGGTTCAGCATGCGTTGTAGCAACCATTACTCTTGCTGCTTTTGATCAGTTGAATAAGAATAATCTTGTAGCAATTCAAGATTCTGGTTCTCTTGGTCCTAAGACAACTTTGGCTGAGCTTAATGGTGTTCAGGTTCGTCGTTTGACTCAACTTGATATCACTGAGACCAAAGGTGAAGAGACGAAGCTTATGCTCGTTTATGCAGCCACTGGTACTGTTACCACAGTTGCGCTTAGTAAATCTGTCACTCTTGGAGCCATCGCTGGTGTTGGTTCTGGTAGAGGATTCCACTATACGCAGACTGATGACTTTGGCGGCACTGGTGCTGCTTCGTCAGGTAATGCGATTGGTGTTGTTGCTGGCACGACCGCTTGGGGACTTGAAAATCAATCTTCAATCCCTGAGATTGACATCAAGGTCGATAGTGTATCCGTTACTGCGATGACCAAAAAGCTCAAGGCCAAATGGACCCCAGAGCTTGGTCAGGACCTTAACGCTTACCACAACCTTGATGCAGAGGTAGAGCTTACCGGTATTCTCTCCGAGCAGATTGCTCTTGAGATTGACCGTGAGATTCTTGAGGATCTTATTAAGGGTGCTACTGCTGGCACTTATTACTGGTCACGTCGTCCTGGCAGATTCCTTGCGAAGGATACTGGTGCTGACATCAGTACCCTTGCTAATGAGTCGCTGCTAGGCGCTGACTTCACCGGTACCGTGTCTGAATGGTATGAGACTCTTGTCGAGACCATTAATGATGTATCTGCTCAGATTCATCGTAAGACCCTTCGCGGTGGTGCTAACTTTATCGTCGTGAGCCCCGAGGTCGCTAACGTCCTCGAGTTTACTTCTGGTTTCCGCGCTGATGTAACAGGTGATGCTGACAGAGGCACGGTAGGCACCGTGAAGACTGGTAGTCTCAGCAAGAAGTGGGACGTATACGTAGATCCTTACTTCCCCAGGAACGTTGTTCTTGTTGGTCGTAA
>TARA_R110002110_G_scaffold70409_2_pt1 | contig 16697 bp, 19 predicted proteins | sample TARA_R110002110 | Tara Oceans TARA_R110002110 (sample SAMEA4397330) | marine metagenome | biome: Polar Biome; feature: [SRF] surface water layer (ENVO:00010504); material: water (ENVO:00002006), including particulate matter (ENVO:01000060) such as... | depth 5 m
AGTACGTTAAGCAAGCTGGTGAAGCTGATAGTTATATGTTTATTGATTCTGGTTGTAGTTTTGACGATCCAAGTAGTAACGCTCATCAAAATAATATTTTAAAAAATACATATAATACTTTTAAGAAATATAATAATAGTATTATTAGCTTACAAGTAGATACAGACGAGGCATTACACGTTATAGATCCGAAGTATACATATCAAACTAGCGATATACAGGTTGTTGAAGAGGACTTATACATACCTCTTGGCTGTGGCATCAACTGTCACGCTACTATGTTTAGTAATGAGCTTTATAAGGCATATAATAATAAAGTTATGCCAGATGTATTTGCTGCTTATTGTACTGAATCTACATTTAGGTATCTTGCTGCAGCAATAAAAACAAAATGGTATGTGATGAAAGATCAACAGATACGTCATATAAAAGATATAGAAGGAGCGTCTTTAAGTCAGCCTCACCATTCACCTGTTCATCATAATCCATGGAATAATTTACTTTATAATAGGAATGCGCTTGATTTTATTAATAATGAGGATGTAAGATCATCCGGACTAGGGTATGAAGAATGTAACAATGTATTATCTCATAATTCTGAAGCATATGATGATAACGATATGCCATTAGACCCAGCAAATATGATTAGTTTAATTAATAAATATTTTTTCTTGTCAAATGAAGAACTAAACTATGATAATATAAAAATTCAATGTAAGATATGATTAGTATATTAATACCAACTCGAAAACGGGCGAAGAAACTTAAAGTCATGTACGAGAGTTTACATAATATGAGCTCTAATATTAATAATATAGAAGTTCTTCTTTATATTGATGAAGATGATGCTCAATCAATTAAATTTATAGAAAACAATTCTTCTAGATTTACAATTCCTGTTAAACATATTATTGGACCGCGAGTTTCTCTTGGCGTGGCTTGTAATGAATTATTTAAAATATGTACTGGCGAACTAGTAATGGCAGGTGCTGATGATATAGTATTTAAAACAAAGAATTGGGACGAAATACTTGAAAAGGAGTTTAATACAACATCAGATCAGATTTGCTTATTTTCCGTTAATGATTTATATCAAAACCCATCAACATTAGCTACTCATCCTATTATAAGTAAAAAGGCATTAGACGTATTTGGGTATTTTTTACCACCAGAAATAGACTGTAATTATGGTGATGAATGGTTAACTTATATTTTTAAAGGAGTTAATAGATATTATCCTATGCCAGGTATTATAGTAGAGCATATGCATTGGTTAGTCGGGAAAGGAGATAGAGATAGTACGTATGTAGAGGGGTCGGCTAATATGAAGAGACACTCATATGAGGCGTTTACTGTAAATAAAGATAAGCGGGATAGACTAATACAAAAATTACAAAGCTATATACTTAGTAACGTAGCGACAAACAGATAATGAATAAAATTAATTTATACATATACCCTCACGCCGAGCCTCATGTACATGACTCTATTCCTGAATATATAAACACTGTACCTCTAAGTAATGCTGGAATTAAAAAGCATTGCAATATAGTACCTCCAGAGGAGGCAGATTATTTTTATATGGGTCAGGTTACTAATGATCAAACTAGCAAAAACTCCATTACACTGTATGATGAAGAGCGATTTCCGTTTTTTAAGGGGAACGAGCATAAGCACATATGCGATTATGAAGGAGAAGGTGGACAAGAACACGGAGCAGGTGGAGTACCAATACCTGAATGGCTACATAGTAGCATACTAACCATTAATGGTCCGTTAAAGCGATATTCTAATATTAAAAACATGTTTATTAGACCTACATTTTCCTATATGTTAGTTAGTTCGAAAGATAAAAAGGAGACGTTTGATTTACCTGATAATATTAGCATGGGATTTAGAGGATATATAAATCATGACGTTCGAGCTGTACTTGTGAATACATTAAGACAATTTACAGATATTAAGAGTGAATTACATATTAACGACAAATGGTCTGGACCGACACAACCTGGATCAGATATACAAAAACAGTTTATGACAACTATGCATAACAATATTATATCTTTATGTCCACGAGGCTCAGGTATTGATAGTGTGAGGCTACTTGAAAGTTGCTACTTCACACGGGTTCCAGTATTAATATCTGATCATGATTATTATCTTGTTGGAGATGATTATTATGATACATCTTTTTTTTATAAAATATGCAGTAACGAACTCGGCATCCCTGGTCAAGGTGAAATTTATTTATATAATGAGCTATTAAAAATTTATAACACTGATATTACAGAGCTACAGCGTCGCGCCATACTAGCTCGTAAATATTTTGAAGATGTAATACAAAAATATTTTGAAGATCCAACATTATACTTCTTACAATGGTTGAACAAATAAAAAGCTCATTTTCGTATAATAAAGTATTTAAATGAAACAACTAGTCGTGTATAATATATGTGGCCTTAATAGTAATACTGATAATGTTAGTAATTATCAGTTGTCGTTAGATTCTATTTTAAATCAAGATTTTACTGATTATAAAGTTGTAGTTTCTTCGTGTTGCTCTAAAAAAGAACATATTGATAGATTAAAACGTCGATACGGAAAACGTATTTCTTATATTTTGTATAATGACGTATATCCTGTCAATATTACGTTTAATAGATCTGTACAATTGTTTAAAGAACATATACCTAATATAGAATCCTTTATGTATGTTGATTCCGGAATAAATTTTAATAGCAGACATGGAGAAGAGCAAACGAATATATTATTATTAGCATATAATTGCTTTAAGGAACATAATGATAGTCTTATATACGTACAGGCAACCAGTGATGAAGGATATAATTACTTGCTAAAGGAAGACGGGTCTGGAAAAACATATAGAAGCAGTACTCCTAAACTTCAAATTAAAAATAAAGACTTTGAAATACCGCTCGGTACTGCTGCTAATTTACATGTTTGTATATTTTCTGATAAAATATATAACTCTTTTGATAAAAAACTATTACCCGATGTATTTTATCAGAATTGTTCGGAGTCTGTATTGCGGTATATTGCTGCAGCTTGTAATATTAGTTGGTTTATTATGAAAGATAAGCAAGTACAACATATTAAAGCTATAGATGGACCTTCTATGTGTTGTGATTATCCTGATGCGTTGCTAGATGCTTTAGGAGGACCAATGACTCTTACAGGTAAACACCATAACCGGTTATTGTTTAATCGTTCAGCTTTAGATTTTATTAATGATCCAGAGTTTATTAAGAGCGGCGCTGGTTATGAGGAGTGTAATAATATAGCTCCATATAATCCAGAAGCATATGATGAAAATAATAAAATAAAAAATATTAATCTTTTAAGACGTATGATTAAAAAATATTTCTACCTTAATAACAAGGAATTAGATTATAATACTATTCCAACTCAATATTTTTTATATTGACCTCTTGCCACCCTCGTATTAACTTTTAAATATTTTTATGTATATTCCATTAATGGAAGATAATATTGTTCGAAAAGATGTCGATGAAATAATATCTTTCTTATCTCAAAAGAAAATACCTAAACTTACTAATGGTCCTAAAGTTGTAGAGTTTGAGAAAAAATGGTCTAAGTGGTTAGGTACTGACAAGAGCGTATTCGTTAATTCTGGTCATAGTGCCAATCAAGTAACAATGCTCTCTATTAAACACTTATACGGCTCTGGTGAAGTTATATTATCTCCGTTAAATTGGATTAGTGATGTCTCTAGTGTTATACAAAATGGTTTTACTCCAGTTTTTGTTGATATTAATTATCATAACCTCGCTTTAAATGAAGAGTTATTATTAGAAAAAATTAATGATAAAACTAAAGCAATACTATTAACTCATATTTTAGGATTAAACGGCTTAACTGATAATATTATTAACATATGTAAAGAGAAAAACATATTACTAATTGAAGATGTATGTGAGTCTCACGGAGCTACTCACAACGGTCGACTATTAGGAACATTTGGAGATGTAAGTAATTTTTCGTTTTTCTTTGCTCATCATATGACTACTATTGAAGGGGGCATGGTGTCAACTAATAACGAAGAACTGTATGAGCATTGTAGAATATTTAGATCTCATGGTATGTTACGAGAATGTACTAATAAAGATATTGTAGATAAGTATCACAGCAAATATCCAACCGTTAATAAAGATTTCTTTTTTGTTAACCCTGCATATAACATCCGCTCAACAGAGATTAATGCTGTGCTAGGGTTAAATCAGATCAAACGATTAAATGACAATGTTAAAAAACGTACAAAAAACTTTAATTATTTTATTAACCGACTAAATCCAAATAAATATTATACTAAATTTAACACAGATGGTAATAGTAATTACGCATTTATTATTATTTTAAACCCTGATGATAATCCTACTGTCGACACTCGTAATAATGTAGAAAGGCTCTTAATTGATAATAAGATTGAATTTAGAAGAGGTTTATCTGGTGGTGGTAATCAGTTAAGACAGCCGTATATACAAGATAATTATAATTTTAATTTAACAGAATTCCCAGTTGTCGAACATATACATAAATACAGCTGGTATGTAGGTAATTATCCATCATTAGAATCGAGCAAAATAGACAAATTATTAGATTTATTGAATAACGCATGAAAATATTAATTACAGGAGCAGGTGGGTATATTGGATCATCTTTAGTACCACATTTAAAGCAAAATTTAAACGATGTAGAGATTTGTTGTTATGATAACTTGATATATAATCAAGGTCCATTAGTTTATAATAGTTTACGATCAACAAATTTCTATCGTGAAGATGTATTAAAATGGTCCTCTAATTTAGTAAGAGATGTTATCTCGGCAGATGTTATTATACCACTAGCAGCTATTGTCGGTGCGCCGGCATGTGATAAAATTCCAGAATATTCAACCAAAGTTAACTATACATGGTTTGAACAATTATTAAACCATGTAAAAGAAACTACTTTAATTATATATCCTAATAGTAATTCTGGTTATGGTAGTACTGGAGACGCTATATGTACAGAAGAGACACCTTCTAACCCTATATCATTATATGGTCAAAATAAACAACAAGTAGAAGATTTACTTTTACAAACCCATAAGAACTCAATTGTATTTAGACTAGCAACTGTTTTTGGATGGTCACCTAGGCCGAGATTAGACTTACTTATTAACAATTTAACATACAGAGCTAAAACAGAAAAAAATATAGAAATATTTGATGCGCATTTCAGACGTAACTACATTCATATTAGCGATATATGTAAAGCGTTTATGCATGCAATTAATAATATAGAGGTTAATCAGGTCTACAACCTCGGTAATGATAGTATAAACTGTACTAAATTGGTCTTAGCAGAAACTATATCTAATACATTAAGTACATCTTATTCAGTTATCGAGAATCAAACTGATCCTGATAAAAGAGATTATGAGGTTAGTAGTCAAAAGCTATATAATACTGGTTTTGTACCTGATGTCGATCTAGTAACAGGTATAAAGGAGCTAGATGCCTTTTATAACGTTTTAACTTGTGATACATATAATAGTATAATTAAAAATTATTAATGTTTATTTCTAAATCACCATTAAGAGTTTCGTTTTTTGGAGGGTCTACGGACTATGAAGACTTTTATAGTAAGCATGGTTCATTATTAATTGGAACTACAATTAATAAGTATGCTGTTACTGGCTTACGTTATCGTCCTAGATTTTTAGACGACTGTCTACATATATCAGCAAATCAGCACGAGGTTGTTGATAATGTAGAGGATATAAAAAATCCATTAATTAGAGAAACCCTTAAATATTACAATGTTTTAAAAAATATCGATCTATTTACATTTAATGATATTCCGTCTCGCACCGGGTTAGGTGGATCGTCGTCATTTTGCGTGTCTTTAATACATAGTATATATAAACTTTTAAATAAAGAATTAGATAAGAAGACTATTATTAAGGAAGCTATAGATATTGAAAGAAATATACTAAAAGAGAGTGGAGGTATACAGGATCAAATATGGGCAAGCTATGGTGGTCTTAATAGTATTGACATTGCCCCTAATGGAGAGTTTTTTGTAAAACCGTTACCTGTGTGTGAAGAGTTTATTAAAGAATTTAAAAATTCAATCGCATTAATTTATACTAATACACAACGAGATACAAGTCTTATTGCCAGATCTCATGAAAATGTTGATAAAGCTAATTTACTTTCTATAGCAGAAGAGGGATTAAACCAGTTTACTAATGAAGATATACCGAGAATTGGTAGTTTAATAAAAGCATCGTGGGAAGAAAAGCGAAATATTTCTAATGTAATATCTAATGACGGAGTAGATGCAATAATAGAGCATGTTATTACGTTAGGAGCGTATGGAGCTAAATTACTCGGTACTGGTGGTTGTGGTTTTATTTGTGTTATTGCATCTAGAGATATAATACGTAAAATAAATGATATTTATAAGGATAAGATACTTAATTTTAATTTTGATACACAAGGAAGCCATATAGTTCTATCATGAATAACAATAAACATATCGGAATTGTATCTGGTTTTTTTAATCCGATACATAAAGGTCATATTGCTTATATTAACGCTTCAAAAGAATTATGCGACTATCTAGTTTGTATTGTTAATAATGATAAACAAGTTCGGGTTAAGAGATCGAAACTGTTCATGGATGAAAAGCATAGAATGATAATTCTCGAAAACATTAAAGCTGTTAATGAGGTAGTGTTAGCAGTAGATTTTGAGTATCGCTCCGCTGAAACTCTTTTAAATATACGAAAGAATTATAAACAAAATAAATTAACATTTTTTAATAGCGGAGACGTTACATTAGAATCGTGGGACCCGGTAGAATTAGCCTTGTGTAAAGAGCATAATATTAATATTACGCTTATCGATCTACCTAAGTCATGTTCTTCGTCCGAGTTAAAAGATAAAATATGAAAGTTTGCGCAACAATACCAATTAAAAGTAACTCTACTAGAGTAAAAGATAAGAATTTTAAGCTCTTAGGAGATAAGCCTTTATATCAACATATTATTGATCATTGCATACAAGCAGAATGTTTTGATAGTATATATGTGGATACAGATAGCGATGATATTAAAGAGTATTCGTTTAAAGTTGGAGCTAAATGGATAGAACGTAAGCCAGAACTCACACTAGACACTGCAAACGGTAATGATGTATTTCACTATGACATAGATTATATAGATGAATATGATTTCTATTTTCAATTATACGCTACAGCACCATTTTTAAAGCCAGAGACAATTAGAGCATGTGTAGATAAGCTAACTCATACAACAAATTATGATTCTATATTAACAGCTACAGAAGAATATGGTTGGCATTGGTTTCAAAATCAGCCAGTTAACTATCAGCCTAATATTCTTCCTAGATCACAAGATGCCCCCCCAGTAATTAAAGAGACAACAGGGCTATACGGTATATCTAAAAAGGCTTATGAGCGTTATAGGTGTAGGGTAGGTGGTACCCCATACTTTCATATAATAAGGGATAGAATGGAGTGTATTGATTTAGATACACATGATGATTTTGTTATTGCGAGTAATTATGTTGATTGAAAATACAGATTCTAAGACAGTAAAAAAAACATACGAATGGTTTAATGAACATACAACGTATGGTAAAGCGTTTCATGGTGAATCTTTTAAAGACTTTTTATTGTCTTTAAAGGGAATAAGTTCTATTTTAGATATTGGTACTGGTAAAGGGCAATTTTGTGACTGGGCAATAAATAATTTATGTTCTTTAGTTTATGGTTTAGATTTAGCTATTAAACCAGATAGTAAATTTTTAGATTTAGGTATTAATTTTTTATTAGGAAGTTCTTCTAATATACCATTAAGTAATGATACAGTAGATATTACAGTATCATTCGATGTATTAGAACATATAAGACCAGAAGATATAAAAAATACAATAACTGAAATGGATAGGGTTACTAAAAAATATATGCTACATAAAATTTCTTATAGAGCAGCTTCTACAAGAGCCCATCGAGCGAATCCATACGTTAGTCAAATAGGTAATTTGCATCTTATACAACAAGACCGGAAGTGGTGGGTAGAAAAATTTAAAGAATATCTGCCTAACAGTACTATATATCAAATAAACCGATGTTTGTTTATAATTAAAAATGTATAAAGAATGAAAATATCTTGTTTAGTACCTACTCGTGGTCGACCCACCAAGATGGTTCGGCTGGCAAATAGTATTTTTACTAATGCTGATACTCCTAGTTCTGTAGAAATAGTATTTTATATAGATAATGATGATTTACCTTCTAAAGAATGTGCTGACAAATTAAAAGAAAAGTATAATATAAAATATCTTTTTGAGAAACGTATTTTCCAGAGTCAAACATATAATGAGATCTGTAAATTAGCTACAGGAGATATATTTTTCATAGGGGCAGATGATATTGTAGTAGCGACGAACCATTGGGATACTATATTAATAGATGCTTTTGATAAAATTGAGGATAAAATTGCTTTATTTTATGGGTATGATATGCGCTGTCCTCCGAGGACGATGCCGACCCATCCTATTGTACACAGAAAATGGTTCGAAGTAGTCGGCCATGTATTTCCATCAAATTTTGATAAAGGAGGTTCCGATCATTGGGTAAACTATATAGCAAAAAAACTTAATCGAAAATTTTTTCTTAATATATGTACGCCACATTTATGCCATGGTGTTCTCAAGAAATGGTTACGGTATTATTTAGAAAGACATAATAAAAGTAGTAGAGATCTCAAGCGAGGTAATGTTATATGTGAAGATAAAGTAGAGAATGATAATATATATAAATTGTTTAGGGCTGTGCCCGCTATACTTGATGATACTTATACTATTCGACCACTTGCTAAAGACCATCCGGGTGCGATGGATATATTTCGTAGCGCCGAAGGACGAGCCCTAAAGCGCCTGGATTTAGAAAAATTAAACACATACATTACACAATTTAAACACAACAATCCGGGATGCGATCCAGTTGTTGCTCCAGTCGGTTTAACAATTAATGAATTTGCAGATAAAATAAATGTACATGACTTTGTTGATGATCCGGATGAGTATATATAGATGAGTATATATAATATAGCTTTATGTTTTTATGGTGAGGCCAGAAACTGGCAAGTTGGTGCTGAAACTATTAAAAATTTTCATAATTTATCTAAGGATAAATTTAACGTACATGTATATTGTCATTTATGGGATAATATTACTCGTAGATCTAAAAATATTCGAAGTTTAATAAAACGAAATATTAATTTAGATGAAAAATGTGTTGTTAGTTATAACTTACAACACGAAGAATTATTAGATAAATATAAACCTGTTAATTATAAGATCGAAAATAAACAGGTTTTAGATCCTTATATAGATAAATTTAATCCTAACGACCAATATATGTCTTGTGAGGAGTATAAATTAGCTATAAAATATTCAAATACACCTTGGTTCTCACAATTTTATAGTACAGCGCAAAGTTATTATATTATTAATAATAAACAAGAGTATGATTTAATAATTATATTGCGAACAGATTGTTTATTTGATGATAAATCTGTTATTGATAAAACTTTGGAATTTTATTGCAAATATATTACCCGTAAACAGTGTTTATTAGTAGAGAGAATGTCTCTTGTACCTTCTAGAAAAGAGACTTGGTTGTATAGTGGATATATGCTGGGTAATTGTGTAGTTTTTAATAATTTATTTGAGCAGTTTCCTAAAATACCTGTAGGTATGGGTCAGTATCCAGGCGCTAATTGGAGAGGCAGTAGTCATGCGGAAATGGCAAATTATATTTTAAATTATACTAACGTACATCGTGTTTGGCCTTTATTAATTCGCAGCCATCCTCGGTTTATAGGTAAATATAAGCAGTTTAATTTAGAGAAATTATGTATAAATTAATTATATGAAAAGAGTTGCAGTAATTATATTCGGTCAACCTAGGTTTTTTAATATAACATGGCCACTAATAAAGCAAGAATTTGAATTTGAAGATGTTGAAGTTGATTATTATATCCACTTCTGGGATCAAGTAGGGTATACGCCGAATAGCACTGAAGTTAATGCTACAGATATTTACAGCGATATTGATAATATTTTATCTAAAGAGTTCGAAGGACATAATGTACAAATTACTGATTATACTGAGTTAGATAAACTTTGCCTAAACTTAAAAACATTTTATAATAACATAACGTATAATATACCGGTAGAAGATTATCAAGATGGTTTGAGATATAGGTTTGGTCAACATTTAAGTATTAAAAAAGCATATAATGAAATAGTAAAACATGAAAAAGAGAAAGAGTTTAAATATGACTTAATATTAAAGACAAGATCTGATATTATATATCGTTTTCCGGAATGTTATAAAACTGTTGAAGAGTATACTAGAATAAAAAAGGACTATTACTTTAAAGCTCCTCAAGAAAATACTAAATGGTGGAGAGATGATAACCAACCTGAAGCTACCAACGGCTATGTAAAGTGTAACGCCTTACGGTTTATAAATTTTGAAGGAAAAATTTATAATTACGGTGGGGTAATGGAAAAATCTATCGAAAGTTTTCATAAGAATAAATTTTTAGAGCATTTTGATAAAGGAGTATGGCAAGATTATGCAGAGAGGTATTTTACTAGGTTAGCGTTTAATGACTGGACACTAATAGCCTCAAGAGAGGCAGCAGATATATATTTTGGTAAGTATTTTGAGAATTTTTATCTTACTGTAGCAAAAGATATAAAGCAAAACCCTACTCCTCAGAGAAAAAAATGTATAATGAGCTCGGAACATTGTTTACAAGGACAATTTTTGCTTAATTATAATATTTTAGCTTCTCTACCTTTGATGGATATGAGGAGAGATGTTAGATTAATAAATAAACAAGAAATAAAACAAGATGTTATTCCTGATGGTAAGTTAGTATGTACTGAAGGCACAACGACAACTAAGTATTTAGAATATGCTTTATTAAAGAGATGGAGTATTGATAAGGGAATAGGTAGAGTAAAGGCTCGAGACATGGCTTTAAAGCATAATTTTTAATTACTATGATAAGAGAAGATATACCATCACTAATTACAACATCTCCTAATCCGATTGGAGTAGAATTAGGAGTTGCTGGCGGTAAATTTAGTATTCAATTATTAGAGCGATATAACTTTAAAAAGTTTTATTGTGTAGATTCTTGGAATTCTAGATCTCATAGAATGAAAGAATATTTAAAAGCTTATAATAACTTAAAACAGTTTAAAGCTGCTAATATAATACGAGCCACTTTTGATGAATTTTTAAATGAAGTAGAAGATAATTATTTTGACTTTATATTTATTGACGGGTATGCTCACACAGGACAAGACGCTGGTAATACCATTGAAAGCTGGTATTGTAAATTAAAAGATGGTGGTATTTATAGTGGTCATGATTATTGGAAAAAATATCCATTAACAATAGAATATGTAGATAGGTTTGCTAAAAACAACGGAAAGCAAATCAATATAACTAGTGAGAAAAAATTTAATTCTTGGTGGATAGTAAAATAATGTTTTCTGTATCTAAGCATATGTTGAAAAGTAAGGGTGTTCGCACTACTTATTATAATAGAAATTTAACTCTAGACACAGATAATATAATACATAAAAATTTTATTAAAAATATAAACCCTGATAAACCTCGAGGTGAAAATACGTTTTATAAAGAATTAAATATATTAAAATTTCTTGAAAAAAACTTCGTTAATAAACCTAAGATAGATCATTACCCGTTCCCTAAGGTTATATCACATGGAGAAACTCGAGAGTCTGGTAAACTTACTATATCTATGACTTTTTGTGGAATAAACGCAATAGAAAATGCATGTTTATACTCAGAGAAAAAAAATATTATACCGACTAATTATTATAATACTGTAGAATGTATAATTAATAATTTAAAAAACAATTCTATATTATATTTAGATTGGAAAGGAGATAATGTATGTATTAATAAGTATGGACATATTTCGTTAATCGATTTTGGGCGATTTAAAATATTAAAGGAGGAATCTCGTAAATACCGATATCGACTTGATAAAATGTATGCGAAACCTGATCTTAATGAATTAAAAAAATCTTTTTTTTCATATGTAAGTTGTTCTGAGTCAGAATTTCTTCTAGAAAAAGCTTTACTTCGAGATAAAGATGGAAGATTAAAATGGAAACATAAACTTTTTAAGAGAGCCCCGTGGGGCATGTTATATTATTTCTAGCCAAATGGCGCTGGTTCTTGCCCAGTACCTATTATTCTCTTCATTTCGTTAATCATAAAATCATAAGTTTCTTGTTCTATAGATGGAAATACAATAGTACCATTTTTTCTTGTATTCTGCCAGCATAATTTACAGTCCCAGTCTCTCGCTAGTCGTAAAAATCTACATTTAACTTTATAAATCTCAATATTATTATAGTAAGCTATATCCCCTTGTACTGCATCATGTCTGTCGTATGTCTTGTTTGCTCTATAATAAAAATCGTCTAAAAATGTACGTAAATATGCGTTAAAATACTCTGCAAAATACATTTTAGCCGCTATTCTATTTGCCGCTAAACTAATATCCCCTATTCTAAATAGATTATTATTATCTCTCACCCAATTTATATTCGTAAAATTTATAGGTATACCTCTTTTACTTTTAAACGACTGATTACCTTCCCATTTTTCTAGTTTCGTATTATATTGTTGAAACTGAACTCCACTTGTTTTTATGATAGGTACATCAAGCCGATTAAACTCCGTATAATTATCTGCCTTTTCTTTATAATATTCTTTAGAAGATTTATAACATTTTATATTTTTATATGTAAAGTCTGTTCTTGCTTTAATGACTATATCATATCTTTGCGGATTAAAGCGTACTTGTAAAGTTGGAGAGTGAGGTGTCCCTAGATTAAATTTATTTTCATATGATTGTAGCATATTGTATGCAGTTAATAAGCTCAAGTGCTGTCCCCATTTATATCTTTTATTTGCAAAATCTGTTATTGATTTTTTGAACAGTTGTTTATTTAAAGTTCTAATTACATTTTCTACATGTATACAAAAATCATCCAACCTATCATTGTTTTCTATTTTTATGTCTTTTATGTTTAAATGTTTTTGAGCTTCTTCAATCTCAGCTGTGTAATCATATAATTTACCTTCTGATTCTCCTTTAGGAGAGTATCCTACATCTCTCCAAAAATGACAAAAAAAATCAAATGGAGTACCGTCAGGATGACAAAACTCTTCTTTTAACGCTTTGTAATTTACGTTAATATATCTCGGCTGTCCAAATAATAATACTGCTACTTTCACGTATTTCTTTTTAAACGCTTCTCTGTGTTCCTGAACACTTTAAAATATCTATAATATCCTCTTGTATGAGCGAATACTATATTTAAGTCATTTAAACTCGGAACCGGTTCGTTACTTAACAACCGTGCATACAGAGAGTTATCAATATGAAAATAATTATATGTAAAGGGAAGGTTAAATATTTTTACCTCATCTTTTTTTGTTGATATATTCTTTAGGTCTTCACTAATACCATCAATTCTAGAATTAAAATTTTTACCTAATCCATAATCATTAACAACCTGACGCAAAATCTTAGCAATTTCTCTTGCGTCCTCAGGGCGAACGGCGTCTATAAAAGTTGGGTTTAGTTTTATTAATGTTCGTGTTAAATTTCTTCCGTCAGTCGCGTTATCTCTATAAGTATTAATCCAGTCATTTAATACAGCAAAGGCCCCATCACTATAATTAAAATACATTGTTCCACCAGTCTCAATGCCGTGCCAAGGTCGCCATATAGCTATATCACAATCTAAAGTATTTAAAAGCTCAGGATATTGTAATAATACACTATCAGCATCAGTCCATACTACAGGAGATTTTAATTCTTCTAATTTTTGTTTTATAAATATTGGTTTTTGTTTTAAATTTGCTTTCCAGTTTTTTCGGCTTAACTTGGTGTCTTTACTTTTATTATTATATTTTTCTATTTGAGTGTTATTTAAGTTAAATTGCTTTAACGATCTTTTTAATAACTCAGCATCGGCGGTATATATATCTGTATAACAGCTAATTATTGTAAAATTATCACTTTTCATTATTGAGAAATACTTAAATCTGCAAAAGCTGTACTTGTATAGTTTGCTCTTTTATTTTCATTTACTTTATTATTATAAATTACAATATCATTTTTATCTTTAAGTTGATCACAACCATTGCAAATAAAATTAGATTCTAGGCACGTACCATCTGTATGGTGTTTAATAAGTTGTTGAAATTTCTCCGCATTAAAAATTTCTTTTAATGTTTGGTTTTTAAAATTACCTAAAACTAATTCATTATTAAAATCAAAACAGCACATAATAATATCACCATCAATTTGAATTTGAATAGGACCATTAAATGGTCGACCACATGTTTTTAATGTATTAGGGGTTGATTTATCTCTATATTCTTTACCGTAAACCCAATTGTGTGGGTACCATACTTCTAAAGTACATCTATCTTTAAAATCTAACACCATTTGATCAACATCATTTTTATTTTCTTCTACAATATCAGCGGTAATTATAACTTCAGTATCTTTTGGTTTGTTTTTAATTGCATAATTTACGTTATGCATAACAGCTTTAAAGTCAAACTTACTAGATTTATAGTTCATTACTCTACCGTAGCTATCTGGATTTGTAGTATGTAAACTAATTCGTATATCTTTTACCCCTATTTTATAAATTTTATCAATTGTGTCTGGGGTGAGCATAGAACCATTACTAAGTAAGTGAATATCAATATCTTTAGTGCTTGCATATGCGATTTTATCAACAATACCATGATCTACAAATATTTCTCCAAATCCCGAAAATGTTGTTTCTGTAATTTGATTACCTAATTCATTTAATATTTTATCTAAATAAAACTTATAGATATCAAGAGACATAACTTCTCTTTTTCTAGTAAAATCAGCTGTAGGATGAGGACAAAAAACACACCCCGCATTACATGATGTAGATGTTTCGATTCTAACTTCATTTGTAGCAGGTATCATTATTTAAAATTAGTTCTATTAGATTTCATTTGTTCGAGCTTATACTTAAACCCTTTTACAGGGGCCCCTAATTCAGTTTTTATATGTTGCTTAAGAAGCAAAGGAACACAATTATGAGAACTACGATGGACGAGTATATTTTTTTCTGGTTTCTTTTTCTCTTTTACAAAAAACATAACATCACACAACCTAGCTGTATAATCTTTAATAGAATTACTATTTATTATTTTTGCTGACGTAACCCAAAGCGAATATTCAGCAAATGGTGTAAAATTATCTTTTCCCTCCATTGTACGTACAGAAATTGATGGGAATTCAATATATCTAGATAGTTTATCTTTACGTACAATAGATTTTACTTTACTATAAGAAATAGGCAAAAATTCAACATCTGTTCGAGACCTTATAATTATATCATAATATACATTATTTTGATCTGCATAATCTGCCATTAATGTTAAGCTTTTAAACATACTTATAATTTGAGAAATTGGAGGCCTATTAGTTGTTTTAATTGCACGACTTAATTCTTCCTTATTCTTATGTATACCTTTCAATATATATTCATCTTTTTGCTCTGCTTTTAATTTCTGGATATAATCCCATGCAATATTTATATGTTCATCTAGACAGTCTTTGCTTTCACATAATCCTATTGTTGGTTTAAATTCTTTTTCTAAGTCGTTTTTGTCTACAGTTTCAATTACAGGGTCATCTATTAACTCGTTTTGTCTTTTAGTTACATTATCCCAAAAATGATAAAAAATATCTACGTTACATTCCTCCTCAGGACGATCTTTTATAAAATTATGTATACTATTTGCAGCCCGCTCCCGGAGTCTTGGTTCACCGCTTAAACATATTGCAATATTAATACTCATTTTTTTATATACCAGCTCTTGTCGATATCTTTATCGACATGTATTAATAATTTAGTTTCCTCGGCGAAACTATCTACAGCTACCTTAACTCCAGTATGTAAACTATCGTAATCATGACCACAAAGTACTCCTGTTTGTTTTACTTTCGGCCACCATAGACGTATATCCTCCTCAACACTTTTTAATTTATGATTTCCATCTATATAACAAAAATCTAAACTATTATTATCAAATAATATTGAAGCTGCTTTGGATGTCTTTCTTAAAATTACACTTCTTTTTTTAAATTTACTTAATTTGTTTTTAGTTTCTGTGTACAGGTTATCTCCGTGTGTAGTATTTTTTCGTTCCCATGGGTCTATAGAATATAACGTACCCTCTTTCCAGTGAGTTAATATATACTCACTAAACACTCCTCGCAATACCCCTATTTCAACTCCAGTTTTATTTAAATTATTAGCATTTACATACCTAGGTAAATCAGCTCGTACATTTATATTATAAATTGTCATTTAAATTGTTGTTAATGATACAATCACTTTTTGTTTGCTATAATTGTTTTATATTGTTCTTTTAACGGTATATCAGAATCCGCTAAAACTCTCACATGAGGTCTATCTAAAATACATTGCTTTGTATCTTTATTAGCAATTTTTAAT
>TARA_R110002110_G_scaffold183269_7_pt1 | contig 16675 bp, 8 predicted proteins | sample TARA_R110002110 | Tara Oceans TARA_R110002110 (sample SAMEA4397330) | marine metagenome | biome: Polar Biome; feature: [SRF] surface water layer (ENVO:00010504); material: water (ENVO:00002006), including particulate matter (ENVO:01000060) such as... | depth 5 m
CTTACTGGTTAAATTTGGTATTTTTTCTGATTTACCGTTTAATCCTTTTATTTTAGTATCTAATGTTTCATAATTTTTTGTAGGATAAGTACCATCAGATTTAACACTACCCCACAACATTCTACTATCATTAGAGTACCAGTTATCTACTCCCCTTCCATACTCATCATCTAAGTTAGGGTCTGTTAGACCTATAAATTTGTATTTATCGAAGCCATTATTAGTTGAGGTATTCAAAACATTGATTGCACCCTTACCATAACCAATTAAAATTTTATCATAATTATTAAAATCAAACCCAATTATACCACCAGTTTGTTGATTAGTTCTAGTGTTACCAGATTTATCATAAAAATTTTTAATTGCTTCTGATAAGTTAGACGTGTTTTGCACTATTGAAGAGGAACCCATAACAATAAAAGTATTCTCTTTTATTGCTGTAGGGATTTGGTCTAATTGTGAATTTCTAGATAAAATTGATTCATCTTCTGGCCAAATATACATTATTGTTTTAGTTTCGAATATTGGTTCTACTAATAAATACAAGAGATTGTTTGGTGTATCTGTTACCGTATCCATCAACCCCTTATTCTGTTTTTCTCCCCTAACATTTATTAAAAAGGTCCTATCTTCTTCACTTGATGTTAAATTATTTGAATTTAAATTAGCTATACTAATGTTTTCACCATCACTATCTATACTATTTCGAATACTATTGTTACCACTATCAGTCCCTCCTATGGTGCTTGTACTTACATTAACAAATGGTTGACCTAAAATATTGCTATACTTTTTTAGATATTCGGTTTTATCGTTTAGTGTCCCATTACCCTTCTTCAAACCTCTACTTCCTCCGTCACCACCAAATTTTGTTGAAAAGACGTAATCACCAACACTATAGTATGGTGTAAATTGTTCACCTCTTTCGGTAGAAGGAACTAACTCTTCTAACAATGGAACTATTGAAAAGGTGTCTTCTTTACCAGCGACTGGAAATATAGCGTCTTTACCTCTATTTTTAAGTTCTATATAAAAATTATTTCTAGCTGTAGCTATTATTGATGTGTTTAAGTGATTAGAGTTTGGACTACTCACATTACTTAGTATCATAAATCTTTCTGCTAAAATTTTATAGAAAGAGTCAATACTGTTCATGTTGTAATAACTGTTTGCTGCGTCAAAAGCTCCTACTGGTGTTTCTACTGCGTTTATGGGGTAATAATTGTCTCTACCTGGGATACCATCATAAGGGTCTATTTCTGGGTTAACTTCTTCTTCTTCTTCACCTTCAATATCTTTCTGCATTTCCGTTAAAGCGTTTAAAAACTCTTCAACAAATCTTACTTCAGGCCAATTACTAAACTTTGGGTTGTTACCAGGGTACGTTTCTACTTCCTGGAAACCCCCTCCACTACTATTTTTCTTTTGTTCAACATAGGTTGGCCAAGCGTAAACGACATCTGAAACCTTTTTATTCACACCTTTATATAAAAAAGTATCTGAGGTTTTTTCATGATAGCTTTCAGCTTCTGTCGAAACTTGTTTAAGTAGTTCTAAGAATAATTCAGTATTAGCTAGTAGTACTGTAAAAAAACTCCTAATTGTGGGTACAAAACCTATAGCTGCTTTAATTTTTTCGTTCGCCAGTTTTTTAAAGTTTTCTTTATCAATATTTAATGCGGTACTTATTTCTTTATTTTTTTGATTTAATTCTGATTTAAAATTGGATAAACTAAGTTGTATTTCTCCATCGTCATTTTGTACACCGACTTTGTTAGTAATTTCGGTGACTGATGCCCCAACAATTCTTTCATTAAATATTGTTGTTCTGATAGTAATTATTCCCGATACCAACCCAAAATATTTTTCATAAACATCTAAAACAATGTTATCACCACCTGTACTACCACCACCAGAAACACCATATGTGTATGTGTCTCCATCGGACTCACCACCTTTACTTTCCCATTCACCTTTAAAGTCTACAATGAATTCTTCAATATCTGAAATAATCTCTGAAAGTTTATTTAAATCTTCAAGACTTTCTAGTTCAGTAGAGTTTTGTATTTCTGCTATAGCACCTTCGTCAGAATTACCTTGACCTTGCAGTTCTTGTAATTTCCTAACGTAGTTGTAAATTGTTAAGGGTCTACCATCGTTAGCGATTAGTGGGTTAAAATCACCCCTACCATTAGCTCCATTGTAACCCTCTTCTTTATAAAAATCTAAATATTCTTCATATATATTAGTTAGTACTTCGGGAGCTCTTTCTAAGTAGGGTGATGCCATTATATATCCTAATAATATATCAGAAAGAAAACCGAAGGTGTAACCAACAAACTCACCCTTAGATTTATAGTTTCCACTAGCAGCGTCAAAACTAGTTATAAACGACATGCATTGAAGTTGGTATCTTATTGGGTCACCGTAATAACCTTTAATTGTTAGTTCAAATACAGGGTAGGGTTGGTGGAAAAAAGCTGCGTAAGGTGAACAAGAACCTTGTTCAAACAACGTGGCCCCTCTAATATCCTCAAAATCAATGGTAATTGTAGGTACAAAACCGGAGTTTATATTAATATCAATATTGGTCATACCAAAAGTTTCTAGGTCGTCACCAAGTTGAGAACTAAGGGAACCTACTTTTGTCCAATTGGTTGTTAAAAAACTAGTTCCTTCTGGTGCTGTACCTGGATTTGATTCTTTTGCTTTTAAAAAATTAACCGCAATGATGTTTTCATCCACCCTATTAGTGACTAAACTTTTAGTTTTAACATTAGCTCTTAAACTTGCGTAAGTTATTAAATCACTTTGATTTACAACATTATTTGATATCGCTCCAGCAGGATTTATTAATGTTACATTACCATTATCTTTACAATACTCGGTCCCATTATTATCTACTTTTAATTCACCATTTACCTCACTACAAATTAATTGATTACTCATTTCCGTTTTGATTAAAATACATATTAGTCTTATTTTGGTAGTCTTGTAAGGAATCCATTAAAGGGAAAGGTATGGTTAAGACAGCGTTTTCGGGTATATCAAACTCTAGACTACCAAATTGTGGGTTAGCCATTAAGATTAACCAACCATAAAAGGGACTACCATACTTTTCGTTAGAAATTATATCTAGTCTCTTTGTTTTTTTCCAAATAATCTTTAAGTCGGATTGTTTTTTTGTTAATTTTATAAATGGTATGAATCTCATCTTACCATTTTTTTTAAAATCACCATACCTATCAAAATAACTCTGAGCCATATCTATTAATTATTAGATAAATATCTCAAATGTAAACTTTTTAGTAATTATTATTAAAAAGTTTATTTTAACTTAAACTACGGGTCCTTCAGTAACAAAGTTGGGGGAGTATAAGTCATATGTGAAAGTTTCTTTCCTGTCTTGACTTATTAATTGGCCCACTTTTTGTTCTGTCCCCGGTTCTATTGTACTTTCTGTTACTTCTCTAGTTATTCTCCATGTTACCTCTAGTTTGTGTACACCATTTTGGAAACTTTCATACAAGAACCAATTGTTAAAGAATCTTTGAACTTCAAAAGTATTAACCGTACCTATATTTCCTGTATTTAATTTTGTATAACTTTGCCACACACTCCAATTTTCACCTCTATCTTCTATTCCTTTCTCAAATTCAATAAGTTCACTTAAAGGTAATGTTTCATTTATTGAATAAGCTCTTGTGGTCTCTTTTGTAACTGTACCGTCAGGGTATGTTAATGTGAGGTCAACATCATTATTCATAACATATCCAAATTCCTGAGCGTCATCTGATGTTTCCACTAAGAATCTATTTAATATGATACCATCCGAACCATTTGGATATTTAAATAGTTGTGCATCAGCTATGTCTTGGATGTTTGTGGGTGCTGGTAAATTATCTACCCCTATGTCTAAACTATCAAAAAGATTTTGTGTGTTAATATCATCCGATGGTGTTCTTGCTCCTGGATACATAGCTTTTATCATATCTTGGTCTTCTTGTGTACCCATAAGACCTTCATTTTGAAGTAGAAATGGTCCTTGAAATTCTAATGCTGCAGCTTCAGCTGCAGCTTCAGCTTCTGTAAGTGGCCTAGTAGGTTGTATATCTGTAGGTTGTATTTCTGTTGACAACAATCCAGCTGGTATTATTGGTAACGGTTCTATACCCATTGGTCCCTCATTGGATATAGTTTCTATTCTTTCTAAAGCTGCTTCTGTATCACTTTCTTTAACCAAATTAAGTTGTGGGTTTTTAGCGAATTGTGAATCAGCATTTGCGTCTTGTTGATTTTTAAATGCTCCATAACTAATGGTATCAGCAGGTAAACTAGAAACAACATCTCCAGCTAGTTTTTGTTCTAGTGTACTATATTGTGATGTTTGATTATCATAATACCTTCTTGGGTTATAGATAGATGTGTTAGCAAAGAAGTTAAATGATACAGCGTTTTGTAGTTGTTTTATTGGACCATCTAAACTAGAACCTCCAATAATACTAAAGTTTAAATCTACTTTAGCTATCATTGGTTGTACACCTACACCTTCAGGGTTCATATCCCATTGTAGTGGTTCATAGTTGATATTTAATGAATCTGGAACTATCTTAGTATAATAAAAATCACCTATCCTTAGAACTAAGATAGGGGGTCTACCGAAAGCCATGTTTTGTGTTTGGTTGGTTTGTTCCGTAAGACTAGGCCCTTGTCTCATACATTGATGTAAAAAGGTTAATCTAGAATTAAGTCCTTCTGGTGTTATCGAATGGAAAGCTGGATGAAAGTTAGTTATTTTTTCATTAATTGTTTCATAAAGAAATGGGTCATCCCTTTTTATTTTTTCAAAATATTGACACTCTCTAAATAATCTTTGTACAGTTCTTTTAACAGTTTTTTGTGTGATTATTTTTTGTCTTTCTGTCCTTGTTTTTGTTTCAGGATTTTCATTAACCTCAGCATCATTAACATCTTCACCAATAGCACCACCTTCAAGGTCTTTTTTAATTTGTTCTTCATTCGCGTTTTCTATAATCTTATCGGTAGAAGTATTTGGGTTAATGTTAGTGGTGTCAGCACTTAAAGTTTTATTTTTTTCTTCTTTTCTCGCGAGTCTTTGTTCTCTTCTTGTTGGTGGGGTAGTTATTTGGAGTGGTGGTGGCCATACAACTGGATTACCATTAGCATCAACCCTTATTGTTAATGGTTCATTATTAAACCCACTAATTGTTGGTATTTCAAAACTACTAGGTACACCAGGTACTTCTAGTAGTTCAGGTTTGATTACATCTAACCTTACGGGTTGATTTCCAAGAAGGTCAACTTCATCTGGGTTATTATCGATTGTCGCGTTATTCTTCATGTATTCATGGTTACGGAATAACTTTAAGATTACTCTTCTATCTTCTTTTGCACTTCTTGATTTTGTACCCACAGATACTCTACCAGTAGTTTGCTCACTTTCTAAAGGTAAACCATCAGCATCAGTCTGTGCGGCCCCATCCTCACTGTTAGCAATAACACTCCATCTAAATTTAGATTTTTCTTCCTCACTAGTCGGTGTGGGTATTTGATTAAAACCTACCCACCAATAACCTTTTTTACCCTTTTTGTTTGAATATGCAGAAATGGTTTCAGAACACTTGGTTAGGTCTATGTTGGGTAAGTTTTTTTTATAATAAGCTGATTCAGGTAACCCACTAGAAATATTTCCCGTTACACCTTTACCATCTTTACCATCTAAACATTTATAACCATAATTAGTCTTTGCAAAGTTTGTTGCGTTGTATGTATAACCTGTCCCACCAGTCTCTCCCCTTTCTTTAACTTTTTTAGCCACATATTGGTAAGCTCTTTCGGCTCTATCTATCGATAATATTTCATTGTAATTATTAGTTGACGCCGCACTACAGTAACCATTAAATTCAACACACCAATTTTGACCTTCATCTGTTGCTAAAAAGTCTATTAAAGCATCAATACCTTTAGTTTCGTCACCATCTGTGGTAAACCAATTATTTTGGTTTAACATTAGATAGTCACCATTTTTTGTTTGTGATATTTTATTTTGGCCAACACCATCGCTACTAAATGTGCCAGTGTCGTAATTAACATCAACCTCTACATCAATCGTTCTTCCAGGTACCCCACTACCACTCCTACCCTTTTTACCATAATCACTCGTCGCGTTCCTATAGTAAAAACTAAGTTCTTTTACTGGTGGTTCTTTAGGTTCTTCTGTTGGAGGTATATCAACTGGTTTTATTGTTACTGGTTCTATTTCTTCTGTTATTTGTATTTCTTTCCAAGTCTCCTCTTCTATTATCTCCTCCACCTCTTTATCAAAAAATTCGGTAATATCCATACCACAACCTGCGAAAAATTTATATATCTCGTCTTCACTTTCTTTCTTTAACTCATTTAAAACAGAAGGGTGGTCTGTTAATATTGTCCAACTTAAAGTTCCCTTTCTCTCTGTGTGGTTGTATGTGTATATCGGTTCAGCTCTACCAAGAAAAACTGTTGAGTCCCAATTAGCTGTTGTATTATCAGTAAAATTAATATCATAAGGAGGAAACCACATGATTCTACCACCATTAGGCCCTAATTCACAAGGTTCTAAACCTATTTTTTGTGGTGCGTCAGCCCAAGCCATATTCTCAATTGAGAACATATACCTTTTAACTTCCTCCCCCGTGTTAATTGTTGTTCCATCCCTAGTAGAACCTATAGAGTTAATATCACTAATATTTGGAGCGATTTTAACATGACCTGTTTCTTCAAGTGTACTTTGGTATGGACCTGGAAAAGGACCTGATTGTTGACCACCACCAGCTCTATATAACTTGTCTCTTCTTATTAAATCGTAGTTATTTTGGTAAGGGTTCCTTGTGGACCAAGAACGACAATAATAATCATTATCTTCACTCCTAACTAAATTACCTTTAGAAACATCCTTTAGTCTAGGTACATTTATATTAGAACCAGGCGTTGCTTCTACTTCAGCTGAAATAATATTTAAACCACTATCGTATCTACCAATAGCTTTTGCTCCACCCCTATAACCATTGGAGTCAGCGTTGTTTATCATGTTTTGTGTAAACTCAATTAAACCTCTTTTGGATATTGATTCCCTTCTTGCTTGCCAATAAAATAAATTTCTAGTACTAGGTGTTTGGTGAGTAAATGTGTTATTGGGGTCGTCATTATCGTTTTGTGTAGGCCTTAATGTTGTATTATTAGGGAAGTACTCTACCGTACCCCCTTTTATATCGTAAGACGGTTGTTCTATTTCTGGATTTACAAAAGTAGACTCTGGGTCTAAACCTTCTATTGCCGGATATTGACCATCAACACCCATATTAATGAATGGGTCATTGGGGTTAGTTAATTTTTCAGGTTCAGGAATTAAACTTTGGTCACCAGGTGTTACTAAATCATTGAAGAAATTACCTACCCTTCTTTGTCTAGTGGATTCGTCTTTATTTTTCTTTTTATTTAGTCTTAAATAATTGTTTGGTTTTTTCTTACCAACACCATTTGGTTCAGGTCCTTTGGCTAGTATAGCGTCCTGATTAGAATCCTCAACACTATAACCCTTTGTTAAAGTTTCTGGTGTATACTTACTAGAATAAACGTTTTTATAAAGTAATTTTCTTTGTGCTTTACCCGTGTAGTCTAGTAAATCTTCTTGAAAAGCATTACTACCTAAGTCAACATTATCTTTACCTGGTATAATACTTCTTGGGAAATTAAAACCAGTTAGATTAGCCGCAAATTCGGCAGCTTTACCTAAAAACCCCTTACGTCTAGTAATAGTATAATTTGGTGTAAATACACTTTGTCCTGCTAATAACCCTAGTGGGTCTAAATTAAGTTTACCAACTGTATCATCAACAAAATTTAATAGAACTCTATTTTTTAATTCTTCAATACGCCTTTCTTTAGCGTTATCTTCTAGTGGTGAAGGAAATTGAATGAAGTTTTCGGGGCTAAAACCTAAACTCCTTGCTATGATTGGCCCAATAACATCACCACCTGAACTTGTAGGGTACTGTAGATAACCTGTTGATTCTAGTTGTTCGTTTGGGTCGTTGTAAGCTTCAACAAACTCAGGACCGTATTGGTTATTAGTTAAGTTACTAAAATTTCTAACAGAAAAAACATCTGTTTCAAATCCAGCTTCCTCCAACCAAGAGTCTATTGAACCAGGGTCTTGTAGAGACTTAAATGTTACTTCATAGGCTTCTTCCTCTGTTGAAGAACCGTAAAAAGGTTTTTCGTTTGTCCAAATATTCCTTTGTTTATTGTCTGGTCTAGGTGATGTATTGTTGTTAGTTGGACTTGGTATGAATGATACTTCAGTTAAATCAGGTAAATCAACTATTGATTCTGTTGGGTTGAAAAGAAAGGGTGCGTAAATATTTAAACCGTTATCCGTTATCCCATTACTCTGTAAGACTGGGTTTATACCAGGTAGGTTATGGTTTAAAACATATTTTCTAAAATCAGTTAAGGTTATAGGTCCTAGGTTCTGACTATTAAAACTGTCTATATTATAATCGTTAGGGTTTATTGCTGGCATCTAATTCTTTTTTAATAAATATTTAATATCCTATTTTATTGGTTTTGGTCTTTCATACCAGCTATAACTACTCTAGTTATTTCAGCTTTAAATAATGGGTCTTTTAATAATCCGTCTAAACTTACTGAACTACCAGAACCCGAACTTAATTTAAGTTCTCCACTAATGTTAACATTTATATTACCACTAGCATTACCACCCCCTCCACCACCAGGTTGTCCGATTGAAACAACGTCTTTTGGTGCTAGACTATACATCTTACCTTTGGCTGTTTTTATGACATTACCATTTGGCATTACCGCCCCATCGGCCATACGGCCAGTACCACCCATAACCATTTTAGTGTTGGATATATTAGCTTTAGAGGAAGCCATATCGTAGTCAGATTTACCTTTGGTGTTAATCTCTTTGTACATACTTCTACCGAAACCAACGATACCACCTAGAATACCACCTACCGCCGTACCCATAGGACCTAACATACTACCCACCATAGCCCCCATAGCAGCGTCTGAAGCTGTTGTACCTAAGACACCTAGAGTTTTACCCATTGTAGTGTCAGGGTCGTCCATAAACATTCTACCAATATCAGCCCCAATACCAACTAAGGCTAGTGGTCCCATCATTTTACCCATCTTTGGACCTAACTTACCTAACTTACCCATTAAACCTTTACCACCCTTAGCGACATTACTACCACCACTAAATCCTTTCTGACCCCACTTTTGTCCTTTCTGTAACCTTCCTTTACCATCACCTTTAAACCTATTAGCTTTAATATTACCTCTACCTTTACCACCCAACATATTCCCACCTCCACCTCCACCTCCAGGTCCAGGTCTACCACCACTCATCATAGCCATCCCAATCATTCTAGCTACAGCTGCACCTGCCGCGATAAACGCTGATGGAAAAGCAACTAATAGTAACATAGCTACCACCGCACCAGGTTTACCAAACATTTTTTCGAGACCATTGAAAACCCATGTAAGACCCTTCCATATCATTTTTGCTGCATCCACCAAAACCGCAAGAATGGGTTTGGCTTTTTCCCAACCCACCATTATCATAGCACCAAAAGCTTTTATTGATGGTACTAATGAGCTTTCTATCCATTTACCAGCAATCATTAACCCATCATACAATTTTGTTGCTAAAGTTTTAGCTGCTTGAATAAAATATGGTATGGATTCTTGTATAAAGGGTACCAATGTTTTTCCAACCCATGTACCAAAAGTTTTACCTGCTTCAAAAAATTTATCTGAAGCACTAGCTAACGTACCTTCACCAGTCCCTGTAAGAGCTCTTAACATAGGTCCAAGTGTTTCATCTAGTCCAGCGAAAAAGGACATCCCCAAATTCTTAAGTGACTTCCATAAGTTTTCCATTTTACTCATAAAACCTTGTGCTTGGTCAGCTCTATCTTTTAATGTTACACTTTGTTTAAGCATATCTTTCGCTTGTTGTGCTCCTAGTTCAGAAATTTTTACTTGTTTATCCCCTACGTCAACAACAAAACCACCCTTTTCTTTACTATATGTAGCGATACTACTAATGAAGTCTTTAGCATCTTTAGAGATGTTAGGGTTTAACATTTTCCCAATGTCTTTTTGTTTTGCTACAGTCTTAGCTGTTTCAACTAAATCTTCAAATGGAACATTAGTAGCTTCCGCTATTTGTTTTAATTTTTGTAATTCCATTGTTGGTATGTCATATGTTCCATTACCCATATTGGTCACAACTGAAGACGCGGCTTCGGATAACTCCTCCATCAATTTAGCTGGGTTATTCCTACCTAAGAACATTAATCTAATGGGGTCACCCATTTTAGCAAAAGAACCACCCATCATTTGTAAACTTGCAGCGGTTTCAATTGCTTTTTCAGGTTCCCATAAGTCTTGAGCGAAACCTAAAGCGGTACCCATATCCATCCTTATTTTAGCTGATTTGGCAGCCATCTTAGCCATACCCGCTACACCACCTTTAAACCTTACTGTTTGAGCTTTTCTAAGATTACTTTGTAATATTTTTAAAGTTTTACCTGAGTTAACACCCATTTTTTCAGACATGTTAACCACGTCACCCACATAATCAGCACTACTTTCTATGGACATACCAAAGACTTCCATACTAGCCGCCATTTGTGCTGCTCCTTGTGAACCTAAAGAGGTTCCTTTACTCATGTAAGCTAATGCCTTACCAGATTTAACACTTAAAGGAATTAATCTACCTACCTCATCAGCGTAAGTACCATAACTCTCGACTAGTTCTTTAGCACTAACACCAATTCTTTGTGTGACTAACGCCGCCTTGTATGCGTTTTTACGTAATGTATTGAACTGTTTACCCATTAAACCAACGTTAATAGCGGTTCTTCTCATTGTGTCATCACTTTCTGAGAATTCTTTACCTAGTTCTTTAGCTTTTGATAAAACCTTACCCATACCACTAAGAACGTCTCTACCAAGGGCTAACCCAATATTTTTAACACTACCAACTTGGCTAGATAAAGCACTTGATAAAGCTTGGTTTTCTTGAACAATTTTTTGAACTTCTTTCTTTTCTTTTTGTAGTAGAAGTAACTTTTGTTGAGCTAGACGAAGTTCTTCACCCTGAAGACCTACTAACTGTTTTTGTAACTTTATTTCTTCTTTTTCTAATTTATTTAGTTTAGCTTTAGAAATTTGTAATTCAGCAAAAGCTTTTACAGCGTCTTTCGCACCCACAGCGAAATCCTTAGTACTCTTACTCATTTGTTGAGAAATCTTATTTTGAGTATCTAAAAAGTCTTTATATGATGATAAATCTTTTGGGTTAAAAGCCAATTTTTTATGTTTTTTTATTTATTTTTGTTATTAGGTGGTTCTTGAATAGTAAATTTTACCCTATAATTAGGTTGGGTTTCAATTGTTTTACCTTTTAATGGTATCATTTTAATAATTTTACTGTCATAAGTTTCACCTATTTCTGGTTCTGAATCCATTTTTATTACTATTTGACTTACATTCATATACTTTTTACGTGTTGTTTTGTGTATTAAAGTCTTACTCTCTTTGTCATAATTAAATATAACATCATCACCTTTTTTAATTTTAACAAAGGTATCACCATCACCACGGTAATTAACATTACTAATAAATTTTAATACATATTTAGGTGTATTTTCAAAAGTTTTAGAGGTACTATCTTCACCACTTTGAGCGTAAGATAAATCATAAATACCGTATCTATCTTTAATACTATCTGTAGCCGATTTTAAACCTTTAAATAAACCCCCTCTAGGGAATAGTTTACCAGCATTTTTTCCGTATAAAGTAAGTCCTAATTTTTGTACGTCTTCGGGACTCATTTTTAATTTAGCATCATCATCTTTACCATCATTGTTCTTATCTTCCATCCCAACCTCATCCTCAAATTTATCGATATTACCTTCGATATCCTCAGTTTTTAAATTAATTTCTGTAAATACTATTTGAGACTTTGTTTCGACTTCAAAAATAAAATTTTCTACTTGTTGTTCTTTATTTGTAAAAGAAACACCCTTATTTAAATATTTTAATATATTATCTAAGTTTTTTACTATACCCTCAAAAATTTGATTTCTTCTATTTTCATCTTTATAGTTAGCTTTTCCTGAGGCTATAACAATATATAATTTTTTAAAGAAATTTTTAATCTCTATATATGTTTCATTATCTTTACAACACTGATTTAAATTAGAGAAAGTTTGTAATAAGTTTTTAATAAAATCTGAAATAACCACTTCCCAAGAAGGATTCTTATTAGGTTCTTCTAATAACTTGTCGTCATAAAGTTTTTTTAATAAATTATTTATAGACTCACCATTAACTTTAATATTAGTCTTTTCAGAGTTAATTAAATTTAAAATTAAAGCTTTTCTAAAATCTACATTACTTGAACGTCTACTTAGTTTTAATGAAGATAATTTAGATGCACTTGATTTTAACTTTCTTAAATCAGAGTCTATTTTATCAAATTCTTTTTCATCTATATCTAAAGATTGTGATTTACCTTCTTCTTCGTTTGGGGTTTCACCACTTGTTTTATCGTCAGTTATAATATTGTATGGTTGTCCTTTTATTATTGATGGTGCACCAAACTTCTCATTGTTAATTTCGTTACCACCTATTTTAAGGTTCATTTCTTCATTACCTGTGTTTAAAATGAAGTTATAAACACCTAGTTTTTTACCAACACCACTAATTAATTTATCAACATCGGAGCTTAAAAGAGTTAATTTACCGTTTACCTCTTCATTCTCTATTTTAAATTTAACTTCTCTTGGTTCAGAGAAAAAAATTATAGGTGTATAATCATCAAAAATACCATCAGTATTTATAGCTTCTTGTATTATTTTAGTTTTAATACTTTTACTTAATACACGTTCTAGTTTTAAGCTCATATTCTTTTTTATTATAAATATGCTTTAATTAAAAAAGAGTGTCTTATGTTGACACTCTTGTAGTTCTTTTACCACCCCCACTTGAGGATGCCTTACTTTGTTTAGCTATTTCTTTATTTTCTCGTTCTACTTCCTCCATTAATTGTTGAATGTAGTTCCTTCTTTCCCACACTGGCATTCTAAGGGTATCACTGTATGAAAAACCTATATGTTTAGTACAAACATATATTTCATTCATCAGAAAAGGCTTATACTCCATACTCAGGCCAAAAAAAGTCTGGTCCAAGGACAAGAAAGCTTTCTATTGGGTCACCTCCAGGACCCTCGACAGTGATAGTTAAATCAACACCTGGTTCTATTTTATTAATATATTGTCTTAACGCCAAAGAATCTCTTGCTGGCATAACTCTAACAAAATTATGAATCCATTGTTTATCAACCTTACCGTCAATACTCATTATGTGTGTACCTAGTTTATGTGTTAAAGCGTCAGAAAATTCAGCTTTTCTCTTTTTTTGAGCGTCATCTCTTTTTTGTAACTCTTCCTCATCCTTAACAGTTAGTAATCTAAACTTAATTTTTTTCTTAGATTGTGGTAAATCAAAATCAAATAAACCGTTCTCATCTGGTTTAGCACCTAATGGTTTTTGTTTTAATGTGGTCAAATCTACTTCACTTTCAAACTCCTCACCCTCTGGTGTTTGTATTGTTACTGGGTATTTTTCACCATAACCTGTAGCTCTCAACCATATAATTACTGAATTTCTATCCCCAACTAATAAATCTTGTTGGTTAATTTGGTCTTTTCTTATTTTTCTTTTTAATAAAACATCGATAAACTTACCTGTTTGTAACAAGTTAGGTGATGTTAAAATGTTTTCATCCATTGCTGTAAGGTACTCTACTTCTAATGTTGCCTTTTTACCTGGGTATAAAAGACCTTCGGAAGGTAAAGGTATTACATCGTAAGGGACCTCAATAGCCATTGAATCTTGGCTCATTGGTTGTGTGTTTGGTTGGTTTGAATTGTTCGACTCCATTTTTTTATTTTAAAACTTTATACTCTTATTATTTACTTTTATAAATATTATACTTTTTATTATTTATATAAGCCTTTAATATTTAAATAATTATATATCTATAAGCTTAATATATAAGTAAGCTTAATAAAGAAAAGCTTATTTAATTATTAAAATAGCTAAAAATAATTAATCTAAAATTTTTTTAATCTAAATAAATTGTTTATATTTGTAATATGAATCAAAAACAAATGGAAAATAAAAAACTAAATAGATTAAAAGAAGTACTCTCTATCCCAACACATTCAAGAAGTGAGGGTTTAATGATTGAGTATTTAGAAAGAACATTAACCGAAAAAGGTTATAGTTACAAAAAAGATAGTCTTGGTAGTATCTATGTAACCAAGGTGACTAAGGGTAATCCAACCCATCTACCTTGTTTTGTTGCACACACGGATACAGTTCATCACATCAACCACAATCTTATGGTAGTTCAATTAGAAGAAGACGATAAGACTATCTTAACCGGTATTGATAGTGAAACACTAAAGCCTTCAGGTATTGGGGGTGACGATAAGTGTGGTGTGTTTCTTTGTTTGGAGATGTTAGATAAATTAGATAATGTTAAAGTAGCGTTATTTGTTTCTGAAGAAATAGGGTGTATTGGTTCACATCAAGCGGATACCGAATTCTTTAAAAACGTAGGATACGCTATCCAATATGACTCACCAAAAGGTAATTCAATGAGTTTAACTCTAATGGGAAAAAAACTTTTTAATGAGAAATCGGATTTTGGGGGTAAAGTTTCTAACCTTATTGTAGAACACGGTATTACAAGTTGGGAAAGACACCCATACACAGATATTTGGCCTTTGATGGAGAAATTTAACTTTTCATGTTTAAACTTAGCAGCAGGTTACCATAGATACCACACCCACAATGAGTATGTTGTTGTCGAAGAAGTACAAAACGCTTTTGAATTAGGTCTTAGATTACACGAAAATTTAGGTGAATCTTTTTATGAAAGAAAAGAAGAAGAAGTAAAAGTTAATCGTTTAAGTAATTTATTTTATGGTGATAATAACAAAACTTTAATATTAGAAGCTGAAGATGATTACTCGGAGGAGGAAGATGATACTTTTGAGTCTAATGAGGATGAAGAAAGTATGGATGAATTAAATAAAGATAGTTATAAAATAGGTGAGTTTGAAGACTTGTGGGATTATGAAGATTTTAATGGTGGTTATAGTATAAAAAATTATAGTGAATCTAACGGTGAGTCTAATAATGACTATTGTGGTAGCTACGATTGGTAAATAGGGTGGGGGGTTATTTTCCCCATCCTTTATGGTTAGTTAAATAAAAACTTTTGTAAATAATAAATAATGGTATCCTTAATAGTAGCAAAATCAAAAAATAACGTAATAGGTAACAAAGGTAGAATCCCTTGGTACATACCTAACGACTTAAAAAGATTTAAAGAATTAACAACAAATAATGTGGTTATTATGGGCCGTAAAACATTTGAGTCTTTACCTAAAGAGTATAGACCACTACCGAATAGGGTTAATATAATTCTTAGTAATGATAAATCTTATAATAAAAATTGTTGTATAGTTTGTAATAATCTAAAGACAGCAATAAAAAAGGCTGGCAATAATAAAGAAATTTTTATTATTGGTGGGGGTGAGGTTTATAAAGAAGGTCTTAAATACGCTGATAGGGTTTACGTAACAGAGGTTGATGGTGAGTTTGAGGGTGATACTTACTTCCCTAAGTTAAACAGTCATTGGAAAGAAATTAATAGGGAAGAAAAAGAAGGTTATAGATTTATTGATTTAGTTTATAATATTTAAAATCTGTTATAAAAACTATCTTTAAAGTAATCAGTTATTTTATCTTCGTCAGGGAATTCATTATATCTTGGGTTATATTCTTCTCCTTGATTATCTAGAACAACACTGTAGAAATAAATAAAAGTACTATACTCATTAAAAGGTGAGTCAGAACACTCATTACAATATTCCTCAAAGTCATCATCACCAAAATCAGGTTCCCAATACTTACGACAGTTAGCCCAACAATCTTCAATATACTCAACTACAACATCCTCAAGTAAATCCGTAACATCAAATACAAGTTGGTGTTTAGTAAGTTCCTCTCCATTTCTATTAATAGTTTTACTTTCCCATTTACCATCACCGAAATCATTTTTTATTGCTCCAATAGCTGAATTATATATTTCATCCACGGATGCTTGGTTATAGGCGTCACCATACGCCCAAGTTAAGTTAATTTTTAAATCTTCAAAAACATCCAACTCATCTATCATTTCACCTAAAACATCAGAATCAGCTGACCATTCAAGAAGATATTCTTTTGTTAAAGTTGTTTCTTCTCCCTCAAAACGCATTTCATCACCTATAAGGGTATTACTAACCCAATTTACAACATAGTTATATAGTTCTTTATCCTTAGCTACCATTGACCAAACTTGGTCGAACCAATCATGAACTAAATCATGTGAATCATAAGGTTCCCAATGGTCATTGTCAGTAAGTACTGACTTAGCTAAATGTCTACCCATGTAACCATAATCAGTATGAACATCTTTAAATAACTCGACAAAATCACTCCAGTCATCTGTTT
>TARA_R110002110_G_scaffold29413_4_pt1 | contig 16651 bp, 15 predicted proteins | sample TARA_R110002110 | Tara Oceans TARA_R110002110 (sample SAMEA4397330) | marine metagenome | biome: Polar Biome; feature: [SRF] surface water layer (ENVO:00010504); material: water (ENVO:00002006), including particulate matter (ENVO:01000060) such as... | depth 5 m
GCTCGGCGGTCTCACGCAATTCATGCATCAATGCCCATCTCTGACGGGACGCGACAAGAACTTCGTGTGCGCCGGCCTCGCGATGACGATAGCTGTCTTTTCCTGGTGTATCGATATCGAAGGCGTGGTGTGCATGTTTTACCGTCGAGACGCGAAATCCGCGCCGCGACAGCTCGTAAACCAGCGCTTCAACCAGCGTGGTTTTACCGCTGTCTTTCCACCCCACTATTCCGAAAACATTGTTTGGAAAGTTCGGCACGCTATCTCACCTTGCCCGACACGATCATGAGCCTGTCTTCAGTCGCGGCTGCACCTGCGCCATCCAGCTCCCGGCAAGGGCAAGATCATCCACGGTGTTGATATTGAAGAATGCATCGCCATGCGGTCCCTCAGCATTTTGCGGAAAACTGACCTCGACGGTATCCACGATTCCGGCAATGCCGCGAAGGTCGCGCAAGCCGGCATCGAATGCAGCCGTCAACGCAGGCGCGCATTCCGTTTTCAGGAGCGCGAACGCATGGTGCCGGCGGGCGCCCTGGCGGGCAACGCAAACGGCCGCGCCGTGTGCGGCCAGTGCATGCCACTGGCGCGTGACGACATCGCGCGGAAAGAATGGCGTATCGCAGGAGAACGTCGCGATATGCGAATATCCGGAACGTCCGGCGTGAGACAGGCCCGCCAGAATACCTGCCAGCGGTCCCTCGCCGGCATATTCATCGTTCAAAATCTCATATGGCGAAGCAAGCACGACGGGAAGTTTTTCGGCCCGGTTGATGACGAGGCAATCCACCTGCGGCGCCGCGCGCCGACAGACGCGATCGATCAGGGACACCCCGCCAAGCATCGCGCATGCCTTGTCGGAACCAAAGCGCCGCGCCCCTCCACCAGCGAGCACGACACCCAAAACACGGGGACTTAGCGTTCCAGAAACCATGTGATCATTTCCGACAGGCAGGCGGCACCCGGCGAGTCCGCATTTTGCACCTGGCCGATCAACCTGACCCAGGATTCGTCGTCCGCCTTGTCGGTAAAAAGCTGAACCGCTTCAAGCACGAGATCGCAGAGATCCTGTCCGGTGGCGCGCGCCACATTGTCGAGCGACGCTATCGACATGACGTCTCCGGCTTCCGCCAGAAGGGCAAAAACCTGTTCCTGGTCCTGAAGCTGGCTCAGCGTTTCGCCTAACGTGCTCACGCCGCCTCCTGGTCTCGGGGGGGCGCCATGACGATCCCCTCGACTTCAGCCCTGGCCAGCAGCGTTTCGACCAGACGTGTCATATCCCGGCGCCAGGTCCGTTCCGCGATCAGCGTGACAATATGTTCGCGAACATAGTCGAAGGGCAGAACTTCACCAAGCGCACGGGCATCGAGCCGCAGGACATGGGCCCCGAAGCGCGACTTGACCGGCGTTGCCGCAATAGTTCCTTCATCAAGCGAATGGAGAACACTCTCGAACTCCGGTACTGTCTGCCCACTGACGATTTGCCCCAGGCGTCCGCCATTGGCTTTCGAATCGCACTCGGAGCGTTCGCGCGCAATCGCCTCGAACTTGCGGGGCGCCTGCGCAAGCTCGGCGATCACCTCCTCGGCATATGTGGCCGCCTGTGCATAGGCTTCCACATCGTGGGGATGGGCGGCAAACAGGATATGGGAGGCCTCAAACAGATCGGACCCGCGAAAGCGTGCCTGATGCTTGTCGTAAAACGCGCGGCAAGCCGCCTCATCCGGCTCGTCGATGGGGGCGCTCGCCTCCACCAACGCCCGGATGCGGGCCTCATCGTCCAGTTCTCGTTTGCCGGGCGCGGTGAGTTCCGGTTCCGCCACGATGTTCTGGCGAGCGGCTTCTTCAAGCAACAAGGTGCGGATGATGAGCGCACGCGCCGCCGCCTCGAACGCCATAGCCGGATTCTTGGCGGGATGATGCTGGGCTTCCGCCGCAATCATTTGCGGGGGAAGGACCACGCCGTTGAGCTTGATTGCGGGACGAGGAGCCATGATTCAAGCCTTTCCGAGACGCCGGGTGCGCACAATCTGATAACCACGCCGGCCAAGATACCAGATCGGCGCACTGAATATGTGGACCAGCCGGGTAAACGGGAAAACCAAAAAAATGGTCAGGCCGAGAAACAGATGCGCTTTGACGAGAGGCGATACATCGGCGACAAAGTTCGCGGCGCCCGGCCGAAGCGTTACGATATATTGCGCCCAGCTCATCAGCGAAATTATTTCTTCCCCGTCCATATGATTCAACGAGACTACGATCGTGCCGAGGCCGAGAAGAAGTTGCGCCAGAAGCAAAAGCAGAATGGCGATATCGGAGGGGGCGGATGTCTTGCGAATGCGCGGATCGAACAAACGGCGATGCAAAAGCATGACAAGCCCGATCAGACACACGATACCCGCGGTGCCGCCAACGATGATGGCCGTCAGTTGCTTGGCGGCAGGGGATATTCCAACCATCTCGAACAGGAATACCGGGGTCAGCAGACCGCCCACATGTCCGAACAGGATGACGAGAATGCCGACATGGAACAGAATACTGCCCCAGACGAGTTGACGGCGGCGCAGCAACTGACTCGACTGGCTGCGCCAGGTATATTGCTCGCGATCGAAACGGATGAGGCTGCCGATCAGGAGGACCGACAAGGCAATATAGGGGTAGATACCGAAAAAGAATGTGTTGATCCACTCGCTCATAGGCGTTCTCCGGTTTCAGGCTGAGCCTTCACTACGGGCTGGGCCTCCATCTGGCGAAGCAGATCGCTGGCGCGGGGACAGTTATCGTCCTGAGCGTCGCCAGGTCCGAACCGCACCTCGGTCTCTTCCCACATCTGATCCAACGCCACCAGGTCGTTTGGATCCTCGATTTCCGTTTCGCGCAACCCGGACAGAATTTCCATATCCGGCTTGCTCTGCGATAATGTCACCAATGTCTGGAAAACCACCGCATAGGAACTGCCGCGAGCAAGCAGTCGCTCGCTCAATGCAGCCAGAATGTGCGAGGGTTCCGACAGCATCGCGCGGGCTTCATCGGGTGTCTGCAACGACAGAAATTCCAGAAACAGCGGAATGTAGTCCGGCAATTCATTGGCCTGGATGTCGATACCGGATTCCCGATAGCGCTCCAGAAGCGAAACCATCGCCTGTCCGCGGTCCCGCGACTCGCCGTGAACATGCTCGAACAAATGAAGCGAGAGGGCGCGTGTCCGGTCGAACAGATCGACATATTGCGATTGAACGTCGAGAAGATCGCCCTCCGCTATGGTGCGAATAAGGGTGCCGACCGCCGCGCAATCATCCGGCGAAAGCAGATGCTCCAAGCTCAGCGCCTCAATCATTTCATCGGCGGCCGCCTGCAATTCGGCTGTGGGATAAGACAGGACGGCACTGAGAACCTTGTAGCTTGCAATCATGTCAGGCCCCCGCCGGGTCGGGAATATTGTGCTTCTTGGGAACATTGAAAATATTGGTCTCGCTCATGCCGTCCGAGCAGCCATTTCCAAAGGTGAAGCCGCAACTGCCACGCAGGTCAAACGCATCTTCATCGGTCTCGCGATGGGTCGTCGGAATGACGAAGCGGTCCTCATAATTCGCAATCGCCATGTAACGATACATGTCTTCGATTTGAGCCGGCTCAAGACCGACGCGCTCGGCAACACGCTCATCGATGGCTCCGTCGACCGTTTTCGAGCGCATATAAGCACGCATCGCCATCATGCGTTCCAGAGCGAGTGCCACCGGCTCTTCCTTGCCGGCCGTCAGCAGATTGGCGAGATATTTGAGCGGAATGCGAAGGGAACGCACATCGGGCATTTCACCCTCGAGATCGATCTCGCCGCGCTCCGCAGCCGACTGAATGGGTGACAACGGCGGAACATACCAGACCATCGGAAGTGTACGATATTCAGGGTGCAGAGGAAACGCGACGCGCCATTCCATCGCCATCTTCCAGATCGGCGATTTTCTGGCGGCCTCGAGCCAGCCTTGCGTGATGCCGTCGGCCGCAGCCTGCTTCTGCACCTCCGGATCGAAGGGATCGAGGAATACCGAGAGCTGTGCTTCGTACAAATCCTCTTCATCGGGCGTCGATGCAGCCTCCGCGATACGGTCGGCGTCGTAGAGCACGACACCGAGATAGCGGATGCGTCCGACGCAGGTTTCCGAACAGACCGTGGGCTGTCCAACCTCAAGACGCGGATAACAAAGAATGCACTTTTCAGATTTTCCAGACTGCCAGTTGTAATAGACCTTCTTGTAGGGACAGCCCGAAACACACATGCGCCAGCCGCGGCACTTGTCCTGATCGATCAGAACGATGCCGTCTTCCTCGCGTTTGTAGATGGCGCCGGATGGACAAACCGCGACGCAGGTCGGGTTGAGGCAATGCTCGCACAGCCGCGGCAAATACATCATGAAGGTGTTTTCGAACTGGCCGTAGATTTCCTTTTGTATGTTGTCGAAGTTTACATCCTTTGAGCGCTTGGAAAACTCACCGCCGAGAATTTCCTCCCAGTTCGGCCCACCTTCGATCTTCTCCATGCGATCGCCGGTTATCAGCGAACGAGGCCGCGCCGTCGGCATGGCTTTCGAATCCGGGGCGTTGTGAAGATGGCTGTAGTCGAATGTGAAGGGTTCGTAGTAATCGTCGATTTCCGGCAGGTCGGGATTGGCGAAGATGTTGGCGAGGATACGCCATTTGGCGCCCATCTTCGGCTGGAGTTTGCCGTTTTTCTTGACCAGCCAGCCGCCGTTCCAGCGCTTCTGGTTTTCCCATTCCTTCGGATAGCCGACACCGGGTTTGGTTTCGACATTGTTGAACCACGCATACTCAACGCCTTCGCGCGAGGTCCACACGTTCTTGCATGTGACGGAGCAGGTGTGGCAACCGATACATTTATCGAGATTGAGCACCATGGCAATTTGTGCACGAACCTTCATCACACAACCTCCCCTTCGTGCACGGGCTCTAAGTCTTCGAGCCAATCCGTCTTGGCCTGTTTCCGCACGATGACGAATTCATCGCGATTGGATCCGACCGTGCCGTAATAGTTGAAACCATAACTCAGATGGGCGTAGCCGCCGATCATGTGCGTGGGCTTGAGCACCGCGCGGGTGACCGAATTATGGATGCCACCGCGCTGTCCGGTTATCTCGGAACCGGGCACATTCACAATTTTTTCCTGTGCGTGATACATCATCACCATGCCCTCGGGCACACGCTGCGAAACAACTGCACGGGCCACCAGAGCACCGTTCAGATTATAGGCTTCTATCCAGTCATTATCCTCGATGCCGACTTTCGCCGCGTCAGTCTCGCTCATCCATACAATCGGGCCACCGCGCGATAAGGTGAGCATCAACAGGTTGTCCGTATAGGTTGAGTGGATACCCCATTTCTGATGCGGCGTAATGAAATTCAATACGATCTGGCCGTTGCCGTTGTCGCTGGAATCGATCACCGGCTTGATCGTCTTGGTATCGATTGGTGGACGATAGACCGCGAGTTGCTCGCCAAAGGCGCTCATCCAGGGGTGATCCTGGAAAAACTGCTGACGGCCGGTGAGGGTGCGCCACGGGATAAACTCGTGAACATTCGTGTACCCCGCATTGTAGCAAACCTTTTCGGATTCGATACCGGACCATGTCGGCGACGAGATGATCTTGCGCGGCTGGGCCTGGATATCGCGAAAACGGATTTTCTCGTCTTCCTTGGCTTCAGCGAGATGGACGTGGTTGCGGCCGGTAATTTTTTCCAAAGCTTGCCAGGCTTTCACAGCGACTTCGCCATTGGTCTCGGGCGCGAACGAGAGGATGACCTCGGTCGCATCGATGTCGCTCTCGATGCGCGGCAGCCCCTTGCTAACGCCCTCTTCGCGGACGATGCCATTGAGTTTGCCTAACAGCTCGACTTCCTCTTCGGTCTCCCAGGCAATCCCCTTCCCGCCATTGCCGAGTGAGGACATCAGCGGCCCGACAGACGTAAAGCGCTTATAGACATTGGGGTAATCGCGCTCGACAACCATTATGGATGCCATCGTTTTTCCCGGTATCGGCACAGAACCGTCCCGGCCCCAATCCTTGACGTCGAGCGCCTGGCCCAATTCGTTCGGCGTATCGTGGTGCATCGGCAGGAGGACGACGTCTTTTTCCTTGCCGAGAATTTCCGGCGCGATGGCGGAAAATGTCTTTGCGAGGTTCTTGTAGATTTCCCAGTCACTGCGGCTCTCCCATACCGGGTCGACCGCCGCACTAAGCGGATGAATGAAGGGATGCATGTCCGAGGTGTTGAGATCGTTCTTCTCGTACCAGGTGGCCGTCGGCAATACGATGTCGGAATAGACGCAGGTCGTCGACATGCGGAAGTCCAGCGTCACCAGAAGATCGAGTTTCCCTTCCGGGGCTTCATCGCGCCAGGTGACTTCCTCCGGCTTTTGCTGGCCGTTCTCGCCGAGATCCTTGCCCTGCACACCGTGGGTCGTGCCGAGCAAATGCTTGAGAAGATATTCATGGCCCTTGCCGCTGGAGCCCAACAGGTTTGATCGCCAGATGAACAAGTTGCGCGGCCAGTTGTCGGGATGATCGGGATCCATGCAGGCAAGCTTGAGCTGGCCAGACGCCAGTTCATCGCGAACATAATCCTTTGCATCCTTTCCCGATGCTTCGGCCGCACGCGCGACGTCCAGCGGATTGGTCTGCAACTGCGGTGCCGATGGCAGCCAGCCCATGCGCTCGGCCCGCACATTGAAGTCAATCAAACTGCCGTTCCAATCGGTCTTGCTGGCGAGCGGCGAAAGAATTTCATCGACTTTCAACGTTTCATAGCGCCACTGATCGGAATGCGCGTACCAATAGGACGTCGAGTTCATATGACGAGGCGGGCGCGCCCAATCCAGCGCAAAGGCCAGCGGCGCCCAGCCGGTTTGCGGGCGCAGCTTTTCCTGGCCGACATAATGCGACCAGCCTCCGCCTTCCTGGCCTACGCATCCGCACATCACCAGCATATTGATGATGCCGCGATAGGCCATATCCATATGGTACCAGTGGTTGAGACCGGCACCGAGAATAACCATGGATTTACCGTTGGTCTTCTCGGCGTTGCGCGCGAATGCACGTGCAACGGAGATGACGGTTTCCGGCTTCACGCCGGTGATGCGTTCCTGCCAGGCCGGCGTATAAGGCACATCGTCGTTGAAACTGGTGGCAACATTCTTGCCGCCCAGACCCCGGTCGACACCGTAATTGGCACAAAGCAGATCGAACACGGTTGCGACATAAGCCTCGCCGTCCGCCAGCGTCACGCGCCTGACGGGCACGTTCCGCATCAAAATCTCGTCGTGGTCCGTGCCCGTGAAATAATCGTGATGCCGGCCGCCGAAATATGGGAAGGCTACTTCCTTCACCTCATCACGCTTCTCGAGCACGCTGAGCGACAAGACGCTGTCGCGTCCGCCGGCCGTTTGTTCGAGATTCCACTTGCCCTTCTCGCCCCAGCGAAAGCCGATCGTCCCGTTCGGCGCAACGACGCTGTCCGATGTCTCATCGAAGGCGACCGTCTTCCATTCGGGGTTGTTTTGCTGATCAAGCGCGGCGTCGAAATCGCTGGCGCGCAACAAGCGGTCGGGAACGATGCGGCCATCGCGCTCCGTCAATCGCACCAGAAACGGCATGTCGCTATATTTGCGGCAATAGTCGGTAAAGTACGGCGTCTGGCGGTCAATGTGGAATTCCTTGAGGATAACATGACCGAAGGCCATCGCGAGCGCGGAGTCGGTGCCTTGCTTGGGATGCACCCAGAGGTCGCCGAACTTCGCCGCCTCGCTATAATCCGGCGTGATGACGACGCTCTTGGCGCCGCGGTAGCGCGCTTCGGTATAGAAATGCGCGTCCGGCGTGCGCGTCTGAGGTACGTTTGACCCCCACAGGAGCAAGAATCCGGCATTGTACCAATCGGCACTTTCGGGGACGTCCGTCTGCTCGCCCCATGTTTGCGGCGACGCTGGCGGCAGATCGCAATACCAGTCGTAGAAGCTGAGACAGACGCCACCCAGCAGCGAGAGATATCGCGTGCCCGCAGCATAGGACACCATCGACATCGCCGGGATCGGCGAGAAGCCGGCGACCCGGTCGGGGCCATATTTCCTGATCGTATAGGCGTTGGACGCTGCAATAATTTCGTTGGCTTCGTCCCAGCCGAGCCGGACGAATCCGCCAAGGCCGCGCCGGGACGTATAGGAATGGCGCTTGCCGGGATCTTCGACAATCGCCTTCCACGCTTCCACCGGGCTCAGTGTCTTGCGGGCGTTACGCCACAGCCGCACAAGCGCGCCGCGCACCATCGGATATTTGAGGCGGTTGCCGCTGTAGAGATACCAGGAATAACTGGCTCCGCGCGCACAGCCGCGCGGTTCATGGTTCGGCAATTCGGGGCGCGTACGGGGGTAGTCAGTTTGCTGTGTTTCCCAAGTGACGATGCCGCCTTTGACGTAGATTTTCCAACTGCATGAGCCCGTACAGTTCACGCCATGCGTGGAACGGACAATCTTGTCATGCGACCAGCGCTGGCGATAGGCGTTTTCCCATTGCCGGTCCTCCCTGGTCGTCACACCGTGACCGCCCGCGAAGGTTCCGGTATTTTTTTTGAAGAAGGTCAAACGATCGAGAAACTGGCTCATGTCTTTTTCCTTACGGGCCATTGCTGGCAATGACGGTCTTCAGTTCTTATTGTGAAGTTCGGCCATTTCAGGCAGTTCAGGCAATCCCTTCAACGCGCCAATCCTGTGACGTTCCATCAAACGGATGGCGCCGTGCATCCAGATGAGTGCAGCTGTAACCAGTACAAACAGCAGCATGAAACTACTCGTCCAAACGCCCACGGTGTCGTTCATTACCCCGAAGGCGATAGGCAGAAAAAAACCGCCCAGACCGCCGATGGCGCCAACCAGTCCACCGACAGCGCCCACATTATCCGGGTAGTAAACAGGTATATGTTTGTATACGGCGGCCATTCCGATCGCCATAAAGAAACCGAGCACAATCGTCAGTGCAACAAAAGGCCGCAGACCGATCGCGAATGAAAAGTTAATCGGACCTCTGATACCTTGAACAATATATTCGGTGGCCGGATATGACAGGATGAAGCAAATGACGCTGGAAACGATAAAGGTCAGATACATGACCGTACGTGCGCCCATGCGGTCGGAGATCCAGCCGCCAAACGCACGGAAGGCAGCGGCCGGCAGCGCATAGGCTGTGGTGAGCATGCCTGCCTCCGTCAGCGTCAAGCCGTACATGCCCATATAATAACGTGGCAGCCACCCGGCCAACGCGACGAATGCTCCAAACACAAAGAAATAATAAAGTGAGAAGCGCCAGACCTGAAGTCGCATCAGAGGCAAAAGCTGATCGACAAGCTTGCGCGGCTTAAGCGTACCCAAAGCACGCGCGATGCTTGCCGGATCTTCGCGGGTCAGCAGATAGAAGACAACGGCCGTGAAGGCGAGAACGGCGGCGTAAATCTGAACCGTTTCGCGCCAATCCAGCACCGATATCAGTAGCGGGGCGCCAAAGGTTGTGATTGCGGTACCGATCGTGCCGGCCCCGAATATGCCGAGTGCCGTGCCCTGCCGCGCGCCGGTGAACCAGGGAGCAACATAGGAGACGCCGACCGCGAATGAACCACCCGCGAAACCGAGCCCCAGCGCCGCCACCAAAATCATGGTGTAGCTTGTAACAATCGAAACGAGATACACCGCACCCGCGGTCAACAGCATCAGAATTGCAAAAATGCGGCGACCACCGAATCTGTCGCTCAGAAGACCCAGAAAGATGCGGCTGAGAGCACCCGTCAGAATGGGTGTGGCAATCAGGAGCCCGAACTCAGAATCATCGAGACCCAGTTCCTGTTTGATCTTCAAGCCAACAATCGAAAACAGTACCCAGACCGCAAAGCTAACTGTGAAGGCCAGGGTCGCCATCGTCAGCGCCCAGTTACGCGCGGACGCGGAAACGCCCCCATCTTGATCCTGCTTGTACAATGCCCGCTACCCTTTGCTCCGTTCCGGCCCCTGGTGGGCGGATTACGAATGGGACGCTATTGTTTTCCAACAAGCCGATCCTTGATCTGCATCAAGGAACGGCTCCATGCCTGCGGCTAATATTCGCAGCCCACCCCAGACAAAACACGGCACAATGAACCTGATGACGACGGATAAAAACGAGGCCCTTGACCGGCTCCCCATTCTGGCGGGACTACCTGACCCCGTGCGGATGGAACTTGTCGCGATGTCGGGGTTACAGAAAATGGGACGGGGGTCAGTCCTCTTTGGCGAGGGTGAGCCCTGTCAATATGTGTACGGGCTGGTGTCGGGCACTGTGGCGCTGGCTATGAACGAAAGCAGCGCCGAGAGCATCGTCGATTTCATTGGCGCCGGTGAACTCATCCTTACATCGCCAGCCATTCTCGATCTGCCATACATGACGTCAGGCAAAGCCACAACGGATGTTCTTGTCCTGCTGATACCGGCCACGGCTTTCCGCGAGGTGGTTAAGGCAAATGGTGAACTTGCGGCTTCGATCGCGCAAACACTGGCTTTGCAATGGCGCCGCCTGCTCAATCAAATGAAAAATCTGAGATCCGGCGATGCGGACACGCGACTGGCGCAATATCTTCTCAGCCATGTTGGCGTCACGGCTAAAATATTCTGTCTTCCGGGCTCCAAGCGTCAACTTGCCGCGCATCTGGGCATGGACCCGGCAACCTTGTCGCGCTCCTTCAAACGTCTGGGAGAATTCGGTGTTACGACGCGCGGCCCGAATATCACCGTTACGTCATTGTCCCGTCTGTCCGCTTTTGTGAGCGATGGCAACCGCGCTTTGCCCGCCAGAACCACAACCCGCTAATTGTTTCCGCCAGGTGACATATGACGCAAGTCCGCTCCCGATCCGCGGGCGAACGAAACCATGCGGGCTCGCCCCCTAATAAGACGCCTGTTTCGTTCGACGAAGCCGTTCTTCAGGTTACCCGTTTTGCAAAGCCGATCGGCACGGAGCATGTGCCGATCGGCGATGCGGCCGGCCGTGTGCTTGCCGCACCGGCAATCGCTCAACGCACCGCGCCACCTGCCGCCGTTTCCGCGATGGACGGCTATGCCGTTCGCGATGCGGATGTTCGCGACGCTCCGACATATCTGAATGTTGCCGGAAAATCATTCGCCGGCACTGGCTTTCGGGGGATGATGGAGGCTGGTGAGTGCGTGAGGATATTCACAGGTGCCGCCATCCCGCAGGGTGCCGAACGTGTTGTCATGCAGGAAGATGTGGCGTGCGACGGCGATAGAGTTTTCTTTCCGGCAGTGCCCGCGGGCCAGCGCCACATCCGCGCGGCGGGTTCGGATTTTTCAACTGGCGACATCGTTGTTCCGGCGGGGCGCGTGCTGAAGCCACAACATCTTATTGCCACCGCAGCCGCCGATCTGGATGAGGTGGAGGTCTATCGCCGTCCGCGCATCGCCATTCTGTGCTGCGGGGATGAACTTGTGCCGCCGGGGATTGCAAGAACCCGCGACGATCGAATCCCTGAAAGTATCTCGGTTGGCGTTGGCGCGCTCTGCCAAACCTGGGGCGGGGACGTGACCGGGCATTATCTTCTGCCCGACGATCTCGCGGCACTGGAACAGGCGGCCTCATCGGCGCTGCACTCATCCGATCTGGTGGTTGTCGTCGCCGGCGCATCTGTGGGCGAGCGTGACTTCGCCCGGATGGCCCTGTCGCATTGCGGCATGCGTCTGGTGTTTGCGAAAGTGGCGATCAAGCCGGGCAAGCCGGTCTGGCTGGGAGATGCCAACGGCACACCTGTCATTGGCCTTCCAGGCAACCCGACATCCGCGCTGGTGACGGCGCGCCTCTTGCTCGCACCGCTGGTTGCCGGACTGTCGGGCCGCGATCCGCTATCGGCGCTGACATGGCGGCTGTTGCGCGTCAAGGGATTGATCGTTCCCAGTTCCGATCGCGATGTTTTCGTCCGGGCCAGTCTTGCTGAGGGTTATGCCGAGCCCCTGGAAAATCAGGATTCGGCCGCGCAGAAGGCGCTGGCGAATGCCGATGTTCTCATTCGCGTTCGCTCAGGCCCCGATACCGGATCCACGGACCCTCTCATGGAAACGCTGGATTTGTGACAGTGCGGTTCCCGCGCCCCCGCCACGACCGGCCAATCGAAAAGAAGCCCCATATTGCGCCGCTGTGAAACCGGCCTCGATCGAAGGCTGTTTTTCGCGAACAATTCCTAACGCCTGATGATAAAGTCCTGATGATGACGTATAGGATGCCGTCGCAGTGCAGCCGGTCTGGAAACGCGCCGGGCACTCGCCCAAACCGGCGATGCCGATGGGGGTGGCAGACAAAGCGGGTCGGCGTTTTTGTTGGTTAGATCAAATTGATAGGTGCGATTTGCTGCTCCTGATCGATAATTATGACAGCTTCACCTACAACCTCGTTCACTTTCTGGGTGAGCTGGGTGCGGAAGCGGCTGTCCACCGGAACGACAAGATCACGGTCAAGGACGTGCTGGCGGCCCGGCCGCAGGCAATCGTGCTTTCACCCGGACCTTGCGATCCGGACAAGGCCGGCATTTGCCTCGATCTCATCCAGGCGGCGGCGGCACAGCGCATTCCGCTGCTTGGCGTCTGTCTCGGCCACCAGGCCATCGGCCAGGCCTTTGGCGGCAAGGTTATTCGTGCGCCCATTCTCATGCATGGCAAAATGAGCGCCATCCATCATGGCGGCAAAGGCATTTTCCGCGACCTGCCGAGCCCCATCGAGGCGACGCGCTATCACTCGCTCATCGTGGAGCGCGAGAGCTTCCCCGATTGTCTGGAAATCACGGCATGGACGAGCGACGGCGTTATCATGGGCGCACAGCACAAGGAGCTGCAGATCCACGGCGTGCAATTTCATCCGGAAAGTATTGCGTCCGAACACGGTCACGATATTTTGCGGAATTTTCTGCAACTCGCCGGTATGACGACGCGCGAACTGGCTTGAGGGGCATTCGGGGGCAATGACAGATTTCAAGGCAATCATTGCGCGGCTTGCCGAGGGCCGCGCACTCGATGCGGTAGAGGCACGTGCCGCATTCGAAAGCGTCATGTCCGGCGAAGCAACGCCCGCGCAGATGGGCGCCTTCGTGATGGGCTTGCGTGTGCGCGGCGAGACCGTTACCGAAATCACGGCAGGCGCGGGCGTCATGCGCGAGCGCGCGCTTCACGTGAATGCGCCGGACAATGCCATTGATATTGTCGGTACGGGTGGTGACGGCGTCGGCACCTGGAACATTTCGACGGCGACCGCGCTTGTCGTCGCGGCGGCCGGTGTGCCGGTTGCCAAGCATGGCAATCGCAAGGCATCCTCACTTTCAGGCACCGCCGATGCGTTGCAGGAGCTTGGCGTCAAGCTCGACATTCCGCCGGAGGCAATCACCGCCTGCATCGAAAAGGCCGGTATCGGTTTCATGTTCGCGCAAGCGCATCATTCGGCGATGAAACATGTCGCGCCGGTGCGCGGCGATCTCGGTATCAAGACCATTTTCAACATGCTGGGACCGCTCTCCAATCCGGCGCACGTGACACACCAGCTTCTGGGCGTCTTCGCGGCGGAATGGGTCGAGCCGTTCGCGCAAGTGCTGCGCAATCTCGGGTCGCAAAGAGCCTGGGCCGTCCACGGATCGGACGGCATGGACGAAATCACGACGACCGGGCCGAGCACTGTCGCCGAATTGAAAGGCGGCGAAATCCGTGTCTTCGAGGTCACGCCGGAGGAGGCGGGCCTGAAGCGGGCTTCGATTGCCGAGCTGAAAGGTGGCGACCCGAAAGAGAACGCCGCTGCGATCCGCCGTCTCTTCGATGGTGAAGCAAGCGCTTATCGCGATATCGTATTATTGAATGCGGCGGCGGCGCTCATCGTCGCCGGCAAGGCGGACAGTTTGAGAGAAGGTGTGGACATCGCGGCGAAGGCAATCGATGCTGGCGCGGCAAAAGAGACACTCGCAAAACTCATTGCCGTCTCGAACGGAACGACCGATGGCTGATATTCTCGAAACGATCGGCGCCTACAAGCTGGACGAGATTGCGGCCGCCAAGCGGGCGCGTCCGCTCGCCTCGGTCGAGGGTGCCGCGCGCGCCGCCGGGCCTGTGCGCGGTTTCGTAGCGGCGCTGCGAGCCCATGTCGAAACCGGTTCTTACGCACTCATTGCCGAGATCAAGAAGGCGAGCCCCTCGAAAGGGCTCATCCGGGGTGATTTCGATCCACCTGCCCTTTCGCGCGCCTATCAGGCGGGCGGCGCGACCTGCCTGTCAGTCCTCACGGACGCGCCGTCCTTTCAGGGCGCCCCCGACTATCTTGCATCGGCGCGTGGCGCCGTCGCGCTTCCGGTCCTTCGCAAGGATTTCATGTACGACACCTATCAGGTGGCCGAGGCGCGCGCGATGGGTGCGGATGCTATCCTCGTCATCATGGCGGCCGTTTCCGATACGCAGGCGCGCGAGATCGAGGACGCCGCATTCGGCTGGGAAATGGATGTGCTGGTCGAGGTTCACGACGAAGCGGAACTCGAGCGGGCGCTTACCTTGAAGAGCCCGCTCGTCGGTATCAACAACCGGAACCTGAAAACATTCGAGACGACGCTTGCAACAACTGAGCGGCTCGCGCCCCTCGTTCCGGCGGATCGTCTGATTGTCGGCGAAAGCGGCATCTTTGCGCCCGACGACCTGACGCGGCTTGCCAAAGCCGGTGTACGGACATTTCTTGTCGGGGAGAGCCTGATGCGGCAGGACGATGTGGAAGCGGCGACGCGGGCATTGCTCGCTCCTTCCGCCTGACCCATGACCTACGGCATCAGACTCGCGAGGCACGATGATTTCGCTTCCTTTGGCGCAATCGAGAGTGCCGCCGGCGCTCTCTTCGTCGAGGCCGGTCTGCCGGAAATAGCCTCGCACGACCCCACCGATCTCGAATTCATTCAGGCCGCCTCACGTGCCGGCGCCGTATTCGTTGCTGCCCATGACGACACGCCTGTCGGGTTCATTCTCGCAGCACCGCTTGGTCGTGACATACATATCTACGAATTGTCGGTCGCTCCCACACATGGCCGCAAGGGACTTGGCCGGAAGCTTGTCGAGGCTGTGTGCGCCTGGTCGCGGGACATGGGCTTCGAAGCCGTGACGCTCTCAACCTTCGCGGACCTGCCGTGGAACGGCCCCTTCTATGCGTCATGCGGGTTTGATGTCATCGACCGCGACGACTGGACGCCCGCGCTTCTTCTCGTCCGTTACCGGGAGGACGATATCGGCCTTCCGCTCGAACGGCGCTGTTTTATGTCCAGGACGTTGTAGGCTATGCACTGTCATTCAGTGCCGCGGCACATCGCTTTGCCGGCCTGAAGGCAGCCGGGGTCGCCGGTGTGATCCCGGAAGAGAGGTGAGGTAGAAGATTGGCCGGAAAGAAGCTCACGCATCTCGATAACAAGGGCGCAGCACGCATGGTGGACGTTTCGGCGAAATCCGTGACGTCGCGCAGCGCGACCGCGAACGGCCGCGTGACGATGAATGCGGCCACGCTGAAGCTCATTCTCGAAGATGGTCTGAAGAAAGGAAATGCACTCGAGGTTGCGAGGCTGGCCGGCATCATGGCAGCGAAGCGAACAGCCGACCTCATTCCGCTCTGCCATCCCCTTGCGATCACCCGGGTTGATGTGGAACTGCGCACCGATACGAAAGCAAATGCGGTCGAGGTCGAGGCCACGGTGAAAGTGGCGGGGCAGACCGGTGTCGAGATGGAGGCGTTAACGGCGGTGAGCGTCGCATGTCTCACGCTTTACGACATGGCTAAAGCCGTTGACCGGGGCATGACGATCGGCGATATCCGCCTTACGCGCAAATCCGGTGGCAAGTCGGGCGACTATGAGGCGACGTGAGCAATGACGAAAAACTCTCTACTGCCGGTCAAGGACGCTCGAGCCCGCATTCTTGCCGTTCTAAAAACGACGCTCCCGGAAACCGTTCCGCTCGCCGAGGCGCTCGGGAGGGTGCTGGCGGAAGAAGCGGTTGCGCGGCTCACGCAGCCGCCGGCGGATCTTTCGGCCATGGACGGCTATGCGGTTCGCGCTGCCGATGTCGCCGGAGTGCCTGTACGTCTCAGAGTGGTCGGCAGTGCGCCGGCCGGCGGCGCCTATCAGAGCCGGCTTGAGGCTGGCGAGGCGGTTCGTATTTTTACCGGCGCGCCTGTGCCGCATGGCGCCGACGCCGTCATCATCCAGGAGGACACCTACCGGGACGGCGACATTGTGACCGTCAATGAAACCGCCACCGCCGGCCGGCACGTGCGAACCACCGGTCTCGACTTCAGGACGGGCGACATGGGCATACCGGTGGGACGAAAACTCTCGCCCGCCGACATCGCCTTTGCCGCTGCGATGAACCTGCCAATGGTGAGCGTTTACAAGCGGCCGGTCATTGCCTTTTTCTCCACCGGCGATGAACTTGTGCGGCCCGGCACCGAGCCCGGCCCCAACCAGATCATTTCTTCCAATAATGACGGGCTTGCCGCGCTGATTCTGGAAGCGGGCGGCATCCCGTGCGATCTCGGCATCGCGCGCGACGAGG
>TARA_R110002110_G_scaffold332075_4_pt1 | contig 16640 bp, 17 predicted proteins | sample TARA_R110002110 | Tara Oceans TARA_R110002110 (sample SAMEA4397330) | marine metagenome | biome: Polar Biome; feature: [SRF] surface water layer (ENVO:00010504); material: water (ENVO:00002006), including particulate matter (ENVO:01000060) such as... | depth 5 m
AACTAGCACCTCGATCTTTGATCTTCTTGGGCTTTCCGGCATGCTGTCTGTCTATATATATAATCATATTATCACTATATCATATCAAACATAAAATGATAATTTCGTTTCATGAACTTTAATTTGTAGTGAAATTTGTGTGTTATACTGAATTTGCTTATATAAAGAAAATTCAATTTTCTTTACATAACAGAACAAATATAGAAAGAATTGAAGTACTCATTTGTGAGTAGTTAGTAGTGAGGGAATAAAAGATAAACTTTAATTTGTAGTCAATTGAACAACAAAAGCCCAGTTTGGTTCATTCCAAGATTTAGATATAATTTGACCTATGATTGAATCTATATCTAGATGCTCAGAAGAAATTGAAACGATATCCCCCACTGCCAAATAACTATATCTTTCTGAAGTTGATAATTCTATCGCGTACCTCTTCAGCCCTTGCAAAGCAATTATATCATGAGCGATTTTTGTAGCTGTATTTGATTCAAAAATATAAGGGGCTTCAATTTCTAATTCTTGGATGCCATATATGTTCTTAGAATTTCTTGCTATCTGGGAATTATCAGAATTCACAATTGTGGAAGATTTGAATTTCTTGACTTGACCATCCCAGGAAGAATTAATTCTAACTGAATTTACTATGTCTATATCTATAGGTTCTAAGCCAGTTACAATTCTACAATCTGAATTATCAATCAGATGATGAGAAGGAATCGGATTGTTATCAAGAAGAAGATTTACAACTGGTGAAATCCCCCGGCCTGAATTCACTAATTCAATTGGAAGTAAACTGATAATAGAATCTTTTAACCATTCCCAAATACTAACTTCTGGATCATTGATATAGCCTGAGAATTTATAGTTATTTAGAAATAATCTGATTGCACTCCAAGTCGAATAATCAAAATTTATATTTGATTTCTCTAAAAAATATAAACATATATCACCAGCTCCAGTTAATGGGCCCGGGCTATAAGGTGATAGAATCCCACCGCCATGATTTCCTCCCCATTCAGCCCAGAAAAATTGTGATGGATCATCAAAAACAAAAGAAAATCGCCCGTTATCTGATATTGGTGTGTTTGTGTATTCGATATAAGAATATTCCCGGCCTTGAAGATCCCTTGATACTTGCACATAATCTTCTATATATCCCCCTTCTTTATCATATATCTTGATCTGTGTTGCTTCAATACGACCATAAGCAATCACAAAAGGAAACCAACCTGTAACAGCAGACATGCCCAATGGATAAACAGGAGACCCAAAAACATCACCTAAATTAAATAATATCCCCCCTTCAAGAACATAAAAGAAATTGGCCGGTGTCCCAATAACGATAGGGATAATTGATCCTGTTATTACATCTGGAATTATCACATCAAAATTTGAAGGGTTTAATTTATTATATTCAGGAATGATCTTTATTGTTCCCTGTGAAACTTCGTTATTCTCGATTGAAAATGAGATCCAACCTATCACCTTATCAGGATAACCAAAGATGGAATCGTGAATCCGTCCAATTGCAATTTGATCTAATTCTTGAATTGATTCTGTGTCCTCATTCCCCAAATATAGCACACATTCAGAACCATCAAGGGTTCTATTTCCTATCCATTCTTTCATCCAATTTATTTTTGAAAATAACAGTTCTAAAGAAATAGCATCTTCATCTAAATTATACCCTACTAGTTTTGATTGTTGATTGTATTCAACACCATCAAGCCCGCCTAAATAACTAACATTTTCATTTGTTGAAATATCTACTAGATCCATTGGATAAGATGAAAATCTAAATGCTTCCCCATAATAATTCACATCAAGAAAGAATACAGTTCCCATTATAGACCCTCTTCTATGTTGATTGTGGAGACTCTGAAAACTTCATCTACTGACTCACTGCCCAACACTGAATCTATTGAAACATCACCAATCAAACGGCTATAAAGATGATTCATAGATCGATTTAAAATCTGGAAAGTTCCCCCTGTTTTTATAAATGGCAAATACACAAATCTTTCACTTTTTGATAAGATTTCGGACATTCCAATTACAGACATGGGAGCATCCCCATAACTAGCCACGGGAATCGAACCTGAAGCTACTGTTCCAATTTGCCAATAATCTGGATCATTATCAATTACTTTTGTGGTGTCGATTGGTTCAGTCCAAGCCAAAGAAATCTTCTTTCTGCCATCTCCAAGCCTTCTTTGATATGCAGTTCCATCAAGGGTTTCATAAGTTTCCAGATTTGGTTCATGGGTTATGATTCTTCCTCTTTGATATTGCGGGGCGATCACTAGGACATGGCCATAAATCATAGATCCAATCTGATAATACCCTTCAAGTGTAATTTGCTGATCGATCTCAATCATAAGAGCAGAATCACCAATATTGACACCAGAAAGGGGATCTATAAGAATGGTAGCAGATACCGGGATCAATTTTATAGATCCAGAACTTGGAAGAGTAGCGGGATCGGTTTGGGTTGTATCAATTGTTAAAACTGCTCTTTTGTTTGTAATTTGATTTCCCCAGACTCCTTCACTATTTTGAAGAATTTGAATTGCATATTCATCATCCCCATTCACTAGAATCGCCCGCCATTTTTCCGCTTCATTGTATGCAAGCGAAAATTGATTTGATGCTGATCCAGGTGTAATTGTAGCTCCTGATCTGGTGAATGTTCCAGTTAAGCCCGTGGTATTATCAATAATCTGAACCGTGACCCAGGCCGCACCATCCCACCTTTTTAGTTTTCCAGTCGCCCAATTTATATTCCCAAAATAGAAACCATATAGATTGTTAAGATGATTGGTATTTGCTGTTTTTTCCACCACTTGATCAGTGAAAATAGCAATTTTCTGCAATACTGAATCATTCTTTGATCTCCAGGTGATCTTCTGGCTTGGAGTCGTTTCAATGAAAATATTATCAATAGGATAATCATAGCTTGGGTCTATTAAATATGATTCTTCCCCTCGTGCTGGACTGGATCTGGTGGTTATTGATAGACCCGAATCAATATACATGTAAGATCCAAAAGGGGGATAAACGGCCGGAACGATTGAATTATCAAATAGCCCCGCACTAACACCAGCAGAGACATGCATTTCCCACCATTGAGATTGAAGATTTGAAGCAGTAAAATTTAAATGACCCCACTTATATGAATTACCCAAACCAGAAGCCAAAAGGGTTAAAGTTTGTGTTACTGTGGTCCAGGCTTTTGCATGATCAGAATCAGCAATTCGATAGTTCAGAATCACATTTTCACCATCAACCAATAGCACAAATTCCACAGGATCAACCATTGAAATAGAAACTGTTTGAGCTAAAACCCCATTATTAAGAATATCAAAACCGGTTGAATCAAATCTAATAGACATCACAAAAGAATTGACCCCATTGTCTCTTTGATAAAGAATTGCTATATCATCCCCGGTTCTAACTCCTTGTTGAATTACAGCCATTTTAAAACGAGATAGAAAGTTTTTAGTAAAAACGGGGAAAGTGCCTGAATACGTATATGATCTTAAATTGCTTGAAGTTTGAATATCCAAACCATTAATTGATAGTGTTGTGCTACCAGCTCCAACAGTGTTCCAATATGAAGAATTATCAGGAAGTGAAACAGGAATCCATGTGCTATCCCAATTTGAATATTGAGTAATATCAGGGGATGCAAACAAAGGGGGATATCCTACAGAAGAAAAACCTCCCAAATAAACAGCATGTAATGAAGCAGAATCTAACCCAAAGAGAATAGTTCTTCCCTCATGCGCACAAATAAAGATCCCTGTTAGTCTATCAGCGAACCTTCCACAATCTAATATTTGAGCTAAAAAAGAAGCAGAATCAGGTACTCCGATCTCTTCCCAATTATCACCAGAATCAAAAGAAATAAATCCTATTTTTGCCCCTGTGTTATTTGCCTGATAAATGATAATAAGTTTTTCATTTTCTTCATATATTGCAAGATCACCATTTATTAATTTGTTCCCAGATATAGCCGCTTTTGCTCCGAGGGTTGATATTGTAATCTGGTTAGTATCTTCAGCCAATGAGGAAAGCCTAACATTTGTTTGATTTGATTTTCTAAATCTTAAAGTTGTTGTACTATCAATATAAGCGATTCCAATTCCCCCAGCAGAAAGAGCAATTGGGCGTAAAGCGTGAAATTTCTTCTCTGTGGCATCCCCCAAAGAAACAGTTCCAACTAAAGAATAAGTTAATCCATCATCAAGGGATCTATATTGAGCAACAACATCTTCAGAAGCGGCCCCAATATCTAGCATAGTTACAAAAAGAGATATAACACCATTTTGTGAATCTGTGGCTCTGATATCTGTGATTGTGTATAGTGTTGTATTAATGTTATTTGTTAATGCCCTGGAGGTTATTTTTTGCCACGTATCGCCCGAATCAAATGATCTATAAGCAGTGAAATTAACGGTTGATTCTGTGGTGTAAGTGCAGTGAATTACATATAAAGATCCATCTAATAATATCGCCATTGTTGGAAAGGCTGAAACTGTTGGAGTTCCAATTATAAATCCTAATGAAACAGGACTAGAAAGAACCCCACCTTGATCTTTCTTATACGTTTTTACGAATGATCCCAAAGCAGAAGTTTCTTCTGTGGTAGTAATTATAACTCCACTTTGAATCTCTTTGGCATCAATATGTTTCACGGTATTTAACACCCCGCTTTTGTAGATCCAATATTCCCAATCTGAAACAATATTATACCAATCACGACCATATTTAACCCCGTTAGCATCTTCCCAAGAATAACGTGCATTTGTGCTAGGATATCCCCCTTGCTCTGTGCTTATCGTGATTTTTTCGGTTTGTGATCCACTGGTTACTATTTGCATATCAGTTTTTAATTGCTGAGGAATCGCCCGGCCCGCTCTTGAAGTCTGTTGAGTATATTGACTATCAGTTACAGAAAGAGATTTTAAGCCAACATTGAGATCAGGAATCAAGAATCCCCGCATGTAATCTGGTGTGATATTTGTTCCCATGTTAATAGCTCCTGATGCCTGTTCTTCTTGGCTTCTTATATCCGATTTCTTTAGCAAAGCGGCCGAAATGCTTAAAAGGTTGTATTATTACAACTGATCCCGATTCTGATTCCCCTCCTTGTTGAAGGTTCTTCACTCCCGATTCACCGCCAATTCTTCTCACTGTTTCCCTATCAAGAACGGCTTCACCTTTTAAAATTCTTGCGTTCCCTTCATCTGGATTCAGTCCACCCATGTGAAAACTGGGGGGTGTTTGGGCATGAACTGTTGCCATTTGGATAACTCCAGCGGCCGCAACACCTGAAGCCAATAACATTCCAGGGGGCCCGGGATATGCACCCAAGGCAGCCATAACCCCTTCAGCAGTCGAAATTGCGATTCTTCCTACAGCCTCCATTTGTTTAAGCCTAAAAACTTTTTGAGCGGCCGCTTCATTTGCTTCTGCATTTTCTTCAATAAAATCAATTCTAGCACTAGCAATAACCATGGCTGATTTAGCTAAATCCATGCCATATTGTATTTCTTTGGCATGTGCTTCTGCTTTTCGTGTCAATTCTTCTTCAGCTAGTTTTGATTTTAATTCTGCTTCAGCTTTTATTCTTTCAACCGATGCTTCCAAAGAAGCATCGGCGGCATCTTCCTCAGCCAGACCCCTCGCCATGACCGCTTCAATCGTTTCACCAGTTAATTTTTCCAACTCGTTAATTGCTTCAATTTCAGATGCCAGATTTCTACTAATTTGCATCTGTTGGCGATTTTCTTTTTCTGCAATTCTACTCAATTCTTTTTCATGTTCAGAAGCAAACATATCATAATTAGAAATAAGAGAATCTTGTATTTTCTCTGTCAGTGTTTGATTTCCTTTTATGATTTTCATTTGTAATTTCAAAGCCTCCAAAGCTTCTTTTTCTGCTTTGGCTTTTGCTTTGGCTGCTGCTGCTGAAGCCTTTTCTCTTTTTGCTTTTTGTTCTTCTGTTTCCAATTGTTCTTTTAAAATAACAGCCGATTCTTCTTGGGTTTTTTTTGTTTCTGCTGATAAGGAATTGAATTTTATTACTGCCTCATTTGCACGAGTAAACATGTGATCATAATTTGATTTTGCGATCACCGTTTCAATCACGAGATCTTTTGTAATTGATAATGCTGTATCGAGTCGTTGCAATGGAGATCCAACACCACTAAAGGCCACCGCCGCAATAGTCATTGTTCCGATTAGATTCTCAGCCTGTTGACCTGCCAAAGCCAAAGCATCAGAGGCCACAGATCCAAACCAGATCATTGATTCAGAGGCCGCATCAATCCCCATTGACATGGAGTTTTTTCCTGCGAGAGCCTCCATTAATTTTGATAAAGTTCCTTGAAATGCCATGTCAAATGTTGCCATTGATCTCTGGAATCTTGCCATAGAAGCAATTGCCTGTTCATCAATTGCAACTCCGAATTCTTTAGCCAGTTCTGTCATTGATTCTAAATTGTCTAATGCTCCAGATTGGATCAGACCGGGCCCGGCTGATTTTCCAAAAATCTCCATGGCGAGAGCGTTTCTTTCCGCTCCTGATTCCATTTGAGAAAGAGACTTCATTACATCATTAAAAGTATCGTTAGTTTTCCTGAAATTTCCATCAGAATCTTTTACTTTTACACCTAAAGTTCCAAATGCATCTTCTAATTTTTTTGTTCCATTTTCAGAATCGACCATGGATTTTTGAAATCTAACCAATCCCCCTTCTAAATTAGAGAACTCCAAGCCTGAACCCTCAGCGGCTAATCTAAGCCCTGCCAAAGTTTCAACTGCTATCCCTGTTTTTGCGTTGGCATCTGTTAATTCATTTGTAAGGTCGGCTATTTTTTGGGTGAACCCAATTACACCCGCACCCATAGCAAGAACTGAAACAGAAACCATTGAAGCAGAAGAAGCCAATTTTTTGAAATCTTTCGCCCCTTTTTTAGCGGCCGCTGAAGATGCTTTCATGGCTTTTTTAGATGCATTTGATGATCGTTTGGCCGCATTTTCAGCTTGCTTCAATTGGCGATCTAATGCCCCCACCATCTTTTTGGCTTCTTTACTCGTTACATTAGGCATAGATTCGAGCTTTTTTATTAAATCTGACATGTTCGCTTTGTAACTAATTTCTATGCTTTCTTTCTTTTCAGCCATTGGATCACCTTTTGAATAGATCGGCCGCTAAGGCTTTCACTATTATTTTACTGCTTTTTCTCATAGGTTTTACCAGTAATTCACGAGCTGGTTTTCTTCCCTGTGGCTCTATTAATCTTGTTCCATCTTTACTTTTTGGATCAGCCCCATATTTTATCGCCCATGCATAAGGAGCAGTGTTTTTCAGATATACGACTATATTCCCATCAGGATCTACCCTGAAACCACGCTTGAATTTATTCCATGAATTTTGGCTTTCATCTTTGAAAATATATCTCTTATTTGTTCTATCCCATTTTTTTCTAATTTGTCTTTTTGGCCATGCTTCTTTGGCTTCTTTTTCAATTCGATCCAAAGCTTTCTTTACTTCTTTTTCAAAATTGGGGGCTAGTTTTTTCAACGTAGAAAGAAAGAACTTATCCATATCCTTATCCATTGTAACAGAAGCCCTTCCTGTTGTTACTGTTTTCCCAGCCATTTCACACCTACTTTTGATCTCTCTTTTCTGTATGATCCATTTAGTTTTTTCACTATTTTATCTTTTCGTTCTGATTCTTCTTTGCTTTGATTCTCAATTCTATAATTAGCCAAAAGATCAGTTTGCATTTCAGAATCTAAGGAAGAAAACCAATCTGGATTTCTTCCCCAACTTTTCGAAATCACTAAACCAAGATGATCTAATCTTCCCCTGTTTGAGCGGTAAAATTTTCCTTTTCTTCGACCTCGTTCAAGAAGTCAATTCCCTGGACCATTAAAGCCAAACAATGAGATCCAAAAGTCACAATATCAGAAAAATTCAAGCCCGCTTCAAACAAACGATCTAAAACCTTATGACCAAATTCAATCGGATCACCTGTTTTGATATTATACGCTGGAAGAACCCTCGAAGCATTCAAACATACCGCAATTGCGGCCGCTGATAGTCTTAGGTTCTGGGCTTGGTTAATTCCACCAGACCCCCAAATCATAACAAAATCAGAACATGTTGCCATTGACTTGGGTTTTACTGGATCGTGAATCCCTAGTTTTTTGAGATTTATTTTCATTGGAATCCTTAACTAATTGTTGAGCCACCATAGCAAGTGAAAGATAATGAAACCGAATCAGGATCTCCTTCAGTAAAATCGTATGAATCGATAACACATTTTGCAAGAATAACCTGTGTAGCAGCCGCATCACCTACAGAAGTTCCATCAGCCACATAAGTTATATCAATACAGTATTGACTAATATAAGGAGATCCGGCCGTACCTACTGAAACATTAGTGGAATAGATTCCTGTTTTTCGGATAAAATCAAGAATTGAACCTAATTCCACCGCATCAGTAAATTGGCGCAAGTGAAAAGAGAATGTTCCGGTAATTTGCTGATCATCACCTTCCCGAACTGCTACAGTATCACCACGATCACGAAAGACTTGTGAAGCGTAAGTTTGGGGTGTATTGATTGAAAGATTCCCATCTTCATAGGCAACTTCTAAAGTGTGAGCGGCCGCTAAATCAGAAAGAGTAATTACACCATCTCTGCGGGTTTTTGGTACTGTTGAATAGGCCATGACTGGACTCCTGTTTTTATTATATTGTATGGAAAACGGTAAAATTTAATCTTATAATTATATATTCTTGACTGTCTGTCACATCACGGGCTGAGGACAAATATCTAATCGTAAATTGATTGTTAGTTGAATAAGATTCTAACACTTTATTGATAACACTTTCTTCAGTATCCAAAGCTAAATCATAATCAATCGGATAGGCATCTGTGGGCCGTAATCGATAAGAAAAGATCACTTGAATCGGTGTTTCTATATATACACCAATCGCCCTTCTCTGTCTTTCATTTGCGGCTGAAGAAGATGCCAGACCAACACCAAAAGCTTTGTGAGCTACAGTATTCTCAGTTCTTCCAAACAAATCAGGTACGTGTTTGGTCTCTTGAAACCCTGTTAATTCTGCAATCTTTGAGGCGATTCCCTGTCTAATACTGGAATAGGATTCACTCATTTTCTACGACCCCGAAAACCACCCGTTTGAGTCAAATAAATAACTGGCTGTTTAGCTTGTCTTGTGTTTGGAGTGTCAGCCGTTCCAGAATGATCATAATCATAGACAAAATTAATACCCTTCCAATCATGATGCCATTGCTTAAAATGTTCAGAAGCCAGATCCAAATATCGCCCGTTTGATTGTCCTAGGGATGAATGGAAATCTCGAAATATATAATATAAAGTTAGATTTTGATGGGCTGATCTAAATGCTTCAGGAGACATAACAAGATATTCAAGCCCACCCCCTTCATTCCTTAATTTCTGAATTAACGTGTACCACGCTTCATCAATATAAGTTTGATATGATGATAGACTTGAAGGGCGAATATCCGCCAATTGTGAATACGTACTAGTAAGATCACCATCAGAAACAACCGGGTATAATCTTCTTTTTACAATTGCGCATGATCTCCGGAAAAGTTTAACTTCCCCTAAGATTGTTACAGTCCATTCTTGAAGATATCCTTCACCAAGATTTAATGTTTCCGGTAATATGCTTGGTGTGTGAGTATATTCCGGAACGTTACCGGGATAAGTAGCCACCGCATCATTAACCAACTTAGAACCATCAGGAGCGATCAAAGTATAGCGGGCCTGAGTGGGAGCGACTAAAGCCCCATCACGATAGATCGGAAGGGTAGAAACTTGTGTCTTTCCCCTCTCCATCAATTCAGGGATCTTAATCTGGGGGCTATATGGAATACTACTGGATAGGCTCATTAAATAGCACCTTATAGACTTCTAAACCATTTTTTTGATAATCTAAAACGGCTTGTCTCATATCATCAATTTCTTTGGTTATTTTGTCTATTTTAATTTTGATTTGGGGAATATGCTGTTTTGATATCAACTTATCCGGGGCTTGTTCTTTGTCAATTATTGCCAGCTCCCAGAAATGATCTTCTGGTTTTGCAATATGACCATTTAGCATTAATTCAATTGACCATAGATTTTTATGATTTTGATCAGCTTTTTCAATTACTCGATTTGCTATCACCTTCAATTCAACCCAATTTGGAATATGATATCTACCACCAGCAACTGGATAAACCTTCATATAATCGAATTTTCGAGGATCTAAATATTCCCATCCTTCTTGTTGCAATTTTCCAATTCTTGAAGATGGATTCCCAATTTCTCTTTCAATTTGATGAACTCCATTTACACCAGGGCGAATTCTTTCCATGCGGATATAAGGAACAAAGAAGCCTTTTGAAACTATCTTTGTGGTTTTGCCTTTCTTCTCTTCCACATCAAAATAGCAAAATTGCCAGTTACTTGGATGCCATTTCATAAAAAAAGGATGATTCGGTTTCTTTGGAAGAAGTTCTTTTTTGTGATTGTCTAGTGGCTTCCATTGTTGCGATTCTATATTCATTTTGTACCCCTACATTTTAAATTAAAATTAAAAGAAAGAGGGGGGTTTTAATCCCCCTCCAGAAAAGAGTTATTTCACTGAAATTAATCAATTGAAATAATATTGACACCACGATCAGCATCAATAATAGCCATGCCAAGATAAGCATGTCCAACAATACGAGTCAAAGCTTTATCAGCTTCACGATCCATTTCAATCAGAACTTCACCCATTTGCATAGACTCAGCAGCACCTTGAAGACCAGATGGCATTCCAGTTGCGTAACCAATAGCACCAGGGGAAAAGATAGCACCTTGATAATCAGTTCCATCAGTTTCAACATGGGAAGAAGTATAAATTTCCACACCCATGAAACTACCTTTGTAATTTGATCCTTTGGCTGAAAGGGCTTCAAATGAAGCGGGAGCATAAGCAAAACTGTTATTTGATTCATTTCTTAGATCGCCTTGAAGTTCACCCCATTGTTTAGGATGTAAAACAGCAACATAAGGGCCCGGTGCGCCTTTAAAAGAAGCGGCTTGTTCTAATGCTCTAATTGCTTCTAACCATTCATCAAGTGTTAAGACCGTTCCAGTTGTGCCCTTTGAAGTGGTGAATGTTCCGTTTATTGTTGCTCCTGTAAGATCAGCAAAAAGCAATTCATACGAACGAGCAATTGATTCAGCAATTCGGAACGGATTTACATCTGATCCCATGCCTGTCATTGAAGCCATATCTGTTATTGAATAAGCCAAAGCTTGTCTTTTCACAACTACATCAACATGAGCATCTACCAAAGCAGAATCAGAAACAGCGTTGGCTTCAGTTCCACCAGTAAAAGCAGTGAAGGCATCATAACCATCTAGGCCCGCTTTGCGAACTCGAATAGTATCAGATCCCATGCCATTGATTGAACCAACAAATTCCAAGAAAGGAGTATTTCTTAAGTTTGTTGTATCAACAAGAAGAAGTTTGATTTCCTGTGAAATCATTTGAGCTAGTCGAAGATCACCGACCAGACTGGTATTGGTAATTGTCATTATATTCACCTTTAAATTGTTTGGGTTAAAATCTGTTTTCTTGGGGTTTCTGCTTTTTCCGGTGCGACCGTTCCCAACTAACAAAAAAGTGTATTTAATATATCATATAATATTTTTTATGAATTCGCAAACAAAAAAAACCAGCTCTCTCAGAAGAAAGAACTGGTTAAAATTGTGGAGGTACACACATTTTTCAAGAAATTAGATAGAAACTATCAAGTCCATTCCTGTTTTTCCAATTGTTGATTTAATTTTACAATTGTTAGTATCTACTAATTGAACATCCAATTGAACTAGATTCCCAGTCGAATCATAAGCAGATACATGAACCAATCTTTCACCAAGATTGTGATTGATTGTCAACCATGTGTTTGCTGTCAATGAAGCATTTGCTGAACTAAAACGAAAATCGCTTTTTTGAACTAACAAATCACCTGATGCTTGATTGTAACTGATCATATTTCCAGCGGCTGAATTAGCTTGTACAGATGATCGCGCACGTGCTGTTGTATGATATAAGTTAGAACCTTCAGCAACATCATCAGTATCAGCGGCCAAAGAAATCACACCAGCACTATAAGCCAGACCAGACCCTGAAATACTTATAGCACCTTGAGCGCGTGCATTAGTGAAATATAGATTTGATCCTTCTGTTACATTACCAGTATTACCAGTAAAAGAATAATCACCACCACTAAAAGTTAAGCCATTTCCAGCAGAAAATTGACTGAAAACACCAGACAAAGGAACTGAAAAATTACCTGTTGATTGATCTACTGTTAGCAATTGAATCGCTGGACTAGCTAAAACTGAAGCTTGTACAGATAAACGTGATCTTGCATCTGTATAATAAAGGTTTGTTCCTTCTGCAACATCATCAGTATCAGCAGCCAAAGAAATAACACCAGCAGCATAAGCCAAACCAGTTCCCGAAATACTAATTGCACCTTGCGCACGGGAATTTGTGAAATACAGATTTGATCCTTCAGAAACATTATCGGTATCAGCTACCAAAGAGAAAGCACCGTTAGCCGCATCGTAAGCAACAACACCATCACCAGAAAACAACCCACGAACATCAGCAGTAGTAACAGAAATAGCGCCTGTTGCTGCATTGTAAGTAATTCCACTTCCACCAGAAAAGAATGATCGAACTTCAGAACCTTCAATATCAGATCCTTGAATTTCAGTAAAATCAGCGGCCGCTACAGCAGAACCACCATTGTGAATCCAACTCTCTGTTCTGTTTGAAGCAGTGTTTGTAAGGATGATCATGTCACCCTCTTGAACTTCTGATCCTACTGTGTAATTTGAAGCGATCCAAGCGGTCAAACTAGCGGCTGTTGTATCAACTTGAACATCAGTGATCGCTAATGACTTGATCTTTAATTGCTTTTCACCACCAACCATGATCGTTTCAGCATGAACTTGTGAATCGGCATGGATTCCCATGATAGCTGATGCTTCTAACCAAGATTTAGAAACGGCATGATTTGATGCTGAAGGGTCCAGATTTAATTGAACAACACCTTCAAAAACATTTGTGGAATTAAGAAAATTCATTTTGATATCTCCAGGGATATAATTGGGTTAATTTAAAAACTCAATTTATACTATCTCAAAAAGATAAAACCTGAAATTGCAAGGGCGAAACTCACAATTAATTCTGAATTACTTGTATGAGCAACTTCACACATGATCAATTCCCCATTGACAATACAATAAACCAAAGGGAAATATCCTAGGTTATGAGTAATTACTATACTGGTGATATTGATAAATGGATATGAAACGGGCCTTGGCCTTGGAATTACAACAGATGCCATTTTTTATTCCTCAAAAATTAAAGTGATATCACTACTTGTGCTGTGAATAGCAAGGAAAACAGAAAGTGATCGATTTGCACCCCTCCCCAAATCAAACGAAATAAAACTTCCAGCCGGCATGGTTATTTTATGGGCTGAAGGAGGATCTGAATCTACACCCTCAAAAGCTACATAAAATTTATGACTTTCACAAGATACCGTTAATTTTTTGGAAGAAACAGGAAGAATTACTTCTGTGTTTATTGTATTTGCTGAGAAAACCCTAACACCAGGATATTCATTAAAACTTCTTAAATCTAAAGACATCAAATTCCTCTATGTTCTAGTTTTCCAGGCTTTTTTTATGGATTCCCGATTTTGTTTGTAAAATTCAAAATCTGATCCCCCTCTTTTCAGGATATCAGTATTTTGGACCGGGGATGAAGTAGCCCCTGTATTTGTTTTTGGAGGAATTAAAATCGATTCTTCTTTGGCTTTTGGAATTGATTCCATAGATTCCGTTATTACTGGAGCTGGTTTAATTAAATGTGGTCTCAAGATACTAGGGGCTTTACTTGGATCATCTTTTAGCGTTTGCATCCAATCAGCCAAAGCGGGTTTTTCATCCTGATCACGAAATGACCTTTCGTAACTCCATTCCACAGCCTCGCGTAATTCTTCATCTTGGAATCCCATAGATGATAGCGCCATGTGGCGAGTGTATTTTGATTCTGACTTTTGCAATCGTTCCCCCAGGGCTTGGATCTCAGAATTCAAGTTTTCCATTCCATCTAATTTCCCCACTTGAGAATCAATCTTGGCTTGAAGTGCCTGGGCGGTTTCTTCTGCTTCAGAGGCCCGGCTTGATAGTTTGACAATTCTTGATTTATAGGCCGATTCTATATCAGACTTTAAAACATATTCTTGCCCTTCGTGTTCAATTGTTTTCATGTATTACCTCGTTTTTTTATGAATCTATTAATTTTTTTTTGCATGATTTCTAAATTATCCCAGTGCATTTCCAAAGCAATATCAACATATAAAACAAGCTGATCCAATGGAAGCCAATGATCAAAATAATTATGTTCATGCATTTTATCAAAATCAGTTTTGTAATATTGACAATCAGCATGCACAATTCGCAAAGTATCAGCCAAAGCGATACCCTTAGCCGTTGACAACCATTCAACAATTCCATTTGAATAAATATCTTCAACACAATCAGCACAAATCATAAGAATTCAGCCCGCTCTATTTTGATCTGTCTTAGATATTCCATGGCTTCTCTAGGGTCCATATCATCATACATCATCATGACCGCCTGAACTGGTGATATTAGTCCGGCCTGCATCTTTGCAATTATATCTTCTCTTTGTGCCTTCATTTCATCAGGTGTCAAAGGAAGAGAATGATAAGAAACACGATAACCATCTTCAGGAAGATTTGAACCCAGAAATCTATTTGATAGCATGGCGGTTTTTGCAAGAAGTTCTTCATCACCCATTCTAAAGACCGGGGCGAATTTCTTTTGTGCTTCCCGTTGTCCTGATTTTGAAACAGCTAAAGCATAGCCTGATCTTGCATCTCCAGATTGTCGAGAAATATCAGATGGGGATAATCCAGCAGAAAGACCTACTCGCATCTCATATCGAGATATACTTTCCAGAAGAGCATGGGGATCTGTTGGCACTGAAAACGAACCTACAAGAGGCTGACCCTGTGCATCTGGATCTTGTGTAAATACCAAGATCGAACTTGGATCTGTGGCGATTGATGCCCTTCTAGCAATATCATTTTGATCCATAGCATTAAGCCCAGCAATAGAAAGACCGGCTACATACTTCTGAGCCCAGCAGGCATCCCTAACAAGATGAACCCACATAGAATAAAGAACGGCTGAAGTCAAAGAGCCATAAACCATTTGTGAAGCGTTATAAGTATCCCAAAGATATCCAGTTTTTTCAGCATGATACATGACTAATGGAAGAAAAGGTTTCCCTGTTTTGTCTCTATAAGGATAATCTTCACCCTCATGAGTTTTGTGCCCCATGTAAGTTTCAGAAACATCAGCACCAATTGAACCATCTTGATTCACTTCAAACATTCCAAAAATAGGATTGTTCATATCTCTAATATCTAGGATATCAGCTACCCATACATATTTCCCTGAATGACATTTCCTTAATCTGTATTCTTGATAATAAACTGGGATATCTGGCTGATCTGGATGGGCTTCACAATAGATCATATCAGGAGTAACTAGCCTGTATTGAATACCCGGGGCCCGAACTGAATCATATTCAGAATGAGGATTCACATCGATTCGAATTACTGATTCACGCAATCCAATTACCATTTGTTGGGTTCTTTGCATGAGTTGCCAAAGACCCGCTTTGGTTACTAATCCTTCACGTGATACCAAGGATTCAATATCCCCATTCAAGTTATTAACGCTTGGATTCTCATGATAGAGAACTGATAATTGTCGTGTGATTTGTTCAAACGGATTGGAAGAAAGATCACTTGGACCCCATGCTTCTCTTCTTGATGATGGAAGGTGTCTTGATAATTCTTCCTCTAATATATCTTCCCACGTTCCAATTATCATTTTTCTTCTGATGCTGGAATGTTCCCATCTTTGTTGTTCTTCTGGATTTGCGGCTATTGGTTTTATTGGTTTCATTAGTACAACCTGAGTTTTGATTGAGCGGGAGAATTAAAGCGAAATGACTCAATGATAGGAGTTACCCCATATCTAAGGGCATCTACACAGTGGCCATATTCATCACGGGAGCGATCTGATTGGTTTTTTTTCATAGTCCATCTTTGTAACGATATTATAGTTTTCTTGCAATTGGGATGTATAAAAAATTGCTTTCTTGCCATGATTGAATGGATCATAGCACTTCCATAATATACACTATAACGGGGCTTTTTGATAGTACGAATTCGAAAAGGCAATTGGGGCATGCGTAAAATCGATTCAAAGGAACGCATCAAAAGAGAATTAGACATTTTCCCACCGTTCTTTCCTCCGAAATGCACGTTGTCGCCTGTCCATCTACAATTAGCATACTGAACATTGTTTCTTGATAGCATTTCCAGAATTGCACGAGCATGCGCTTCTGGTGGGCTTGCTCCAGATATATATTCATCCATGACATATACCCATGGAGTTTTTGGATCTGTCATGTCTATTG
>TARA_R110002110_G_scaffold79145_1_pt1 | contig 16638 bp, 16 predicted proteins | sample TARA_R110002110 | Tara Oceans TARA_R110002110 (sample SAMEA4397330) | marine metagenome | biome: Polar Biome; feature: [SRF] surface water layer (ENVO:00010504); material: water (ENVO:00002006), including particulate matter (ENVO:01000060) such as... | depth 5 m
GCCGTCACGGTCGGCGAGGAGATGTATCAGGCGATGATCGACGAGAGCAAAAAGATCGGCGTGTTCGGCCACGGCTTCACCTATACAGCCCATCCGGTCGGTGCCGCCGTCGCCGCCAAGACGCTGGAAATCTACGAAAAGCGCAACATTGTCGGCCATGTGCGCGCTCTGGCGCCGCGTTTTGAGGGCCATGTCGAGCGTCTTGCCGAACACCCGCTGGTCGGCCATGCGCGCGCAAAGGGTCTTCTGGGCGCCATCGAACTCGTCGCCGACAAATCGGACAAGCGAGCCTTCGACGTCAAGGCGGGGATCGGTGCGGCGGTGGTCGCGGCCGCGCAGCGGCACGGTCTCATCCTGCGCGCGCTTGGCGGCGATATCGTTGCCTTCTGCCCGCCTCTCATCATCACGCTCGAACAGATCGAGGAGATGTTCGTGGCCGTGCACAAGGCGCTCGACGACGTCGAGGCAATGGTGAAGAAAGACAACCTCCGGGCTGCGTAGGAGCGACACATGCCGCGCGAAATTCGTTATCAGCTCATATTCAAGGGCAAGGCGTCGCCCGAGGACGAGATGGGAACCCGCATGAATGTCGAAGTGGAGGCAATCCTGCAACCCGGCTCGCTCGATGCCGATGTTGCAGGTGGCGCCGCCACGGCGCGCTCCGTCGCCATCGTCGAGAACGACGAGTTTGGCGGTTTTTCCGAAAGCGGGGAAATCATCTTCGGCGGTGGATCGCTCACCTATGTGAGCATCGGCGAAAGCTCTCTCGGGCCCTCACCCGATCCGAAAGTGCAACTCGGCCACGTGATTTTCCGCATTGAGGGTGGCTCAGGCGTATTTTCCGGCGCGAGCGGTTTCATTACGTCCGTCTTCACCGTGAATGAGGACGCCCGCGTCCGTGACAGCCAGAGTGCGGTGATTTACGTGGCGTGAGCGCCGCGGCGGCCCTACTGGATCGCCGGGTCAAGCCCGGCAATGACAACAAAAGAAACAAAAAGGAAAGCCGTCCGGACAACCCGCCTCAAACGTGCTGGCCGCCATTGATCTGGATTTCCGTGCCGTTGACATAGCTCGACTGCTCCGTACACAGGAAATAGATCGTGCGCGCCACTTCCTCCGGCGTGCCGAGGCGGCGCATGGGGATTTCCGCGACGATCTTCTCGGTGCCGGGCGACAGGATGGCCGTGTCGATTTCTCCCGGCGAGATCGCATTGACACGAACGCCGACACGTCCGAATTCCGCCGCCATTTCGCGCGTGAGCGAGGCCAGCGCCGCCTTGGACGTCCCATAGGCCGTCCCCGCGAAAGGATGTACGCGCTCGCCCGCGATCGATGTCACGTTCACAACCGACCCTTGCGCGGCCTTCAATTCCTGGACGAGACCACGCGCCAGCGTAACGGGTGCAAAGAAGTTCACCTGAAAGACCCGGTACCAGGTCGCGAGATCGGTATCGAAGACGCCGAGACGCGATCCGCCCTCTCCCTTTGGCGAGATCGCGGCGTTGTTTACCAGGGCGTTCAGCCGGCTTCCCTGGTCCTTCAGCCGCTCATGCATTTCAGCGATGGCCGCTTGCGTGTTGCCGGGATCGGCGAGGTCGACCTGAATATGATCCTCCGGCCCGGCCTCCCAGGGACAATCCTCCGGGAACGGATGCCGGGAACAGGTGATGACGCGCCAGCCCGCGCTTGAAAAGCGCTTCACCGTCGCATGGCCGATGCCCCGGCTCGCGCCGGTCAGGATCAGCGTTTTACGTTCTGCGTTGTCTATTTGCGTCATGCGGGCAATCTAGAGGAAGCCTTGCATGGGCGCCAGCGCGGCGCTCAACGCAGATGGAGCGCCTTCCGGGCAAGGCCGAATGCCTCTTTCGACGTGCCCGAGGCATCCACCCTGTCCCAGTCCAGCGGACCAAGATCATATGACAATTGTTTACGCAACACCTCGACCCCGGCATCGGAGGGGTCGCGCCCGTCCTTCTCGCGGGCCGCGACGCGCGCCTCCAGCACATCCGCAGGCGCCTCAAGCCAAAGCCCCTCCAGGGGCGTGCCCGTCTCTTCCGCCAGCCTGCCGATTTCCACCCGTTCTGTGGCTTTCGCAAAGACGGCATCCATAATCACGCTTGTCCCGGTTTCGAGCGATATGCGCGCGAACCGCATCATCTCGTCGTAAACGCGCGCGCCCGCGCCCGGCGCATAGGCTTCATCAGGTAAGCGGTCGAGCGGGCGGACGCCAAAGAGCCGCTTGCGGATCGTGTCGGACCGCAGATGGATAGCACCCGCCGGCCCCCCGAGCCGAGCCGCCAGCGCCCTGGCCAGGGTCGATTTGCCGGTGCCGGAGAGACCGCCAACGGCGACCAGCCGGGGCTCCACAGGCTCGACGATCCGCGCCGCAAAACCGAGATAGGCGCGGGCGAGGTCGCGCTGCTCCGCCGCCTTGGCGCCTTTCGCCTGCACCGCCGTCACCTTGGCGCGAACCACCGCGCGGGTTGCCATGAAAAGCGGCAGCAATGCCAGCCCGCGTGTCGTCGGCTCAATATCGGCTTGCGCAACATGGTCGAGATAGACATTCAGCGCGCGGTTCGCATAGCCGGCCAGCCGGTCATCTGTTTGCGCGCGGAAACCCAGATCCATCAACAGGAAAGCAAGATCGTAGAGCACGTCGATCCGCGCAATGCGGTCGTTGAACTCGATGCAATCGAAGATTACCGGATTCCCGCCGATCTCCGCCACATTGCCGAGATGGAGATCGCCATGACAATGGCGCACCCAACCCGTTGCACGGCGCTCGTCCATCAAGGCACGGTGCCGCTCGATCAGCCGTTTGCTTGCGGCGGTGACGTGCTCTGCCTGTCTGGCATCGAAAACGGGACCGATGCTCTCTTTCATGTCCGCTTCGTTGTCCGCGACGATTTTCGCGAAGTTATCCGCGCCACCGGCCTCGCGCCGAACGTCGGCGCGCGTGTGAAAGCGCGCGACATCTCCCGCCAATTCCTCGACAAGAGACAGCGTCAGATCTCTCTTCTGCGCTTTGGTTGCGAGCAGGCTTTCGTCTCCGAAGCGCTTCATCTCGACCAGCCATTCGACAGGCTCGCCTTGCGCATCGCCGATATGGAAACCGCGCGCCGTCTTGCGGACCGGCGTAACGGACAGATAGATGTCCGGCGCGGTGCGGCGGTTCAATTCAAGTTCGCGTTCGCAGATTTCACGCCGTTTTTCGAGAGTGGAAAAATCAAGGAAGGAGAATGTCACCGGCTTTTTCATCTTGAACGCGCGGCCGCCCGCGAGGAAGACATACGAAGCATGCGTATCGATGCGCGTGATCTTCTCGTCCGCAGGGAGCCCGTAACTTTCCGGCCGCGAGAGAAAATCGAGCAGGGCTTCGTTCTCATTGCAAGACGTCAAAACCAGCTCCGTCTAGACGCGCTCAAGGCGGGTGAGCTTTTCGATGCCCGCCGGGTCTTGATGGATCAGCACGTCCGCTCCGGGAAAAGCGGTCATTATATCCTTTTCCACTTCGTCCGAGATATGGTGGGCATCGAGCAAGGTGATGTTCCGGTCGAGTTCCAGATGAAACTGAATGAACATCTGGAGGCCGGATGTGCGCGTTCTCAGATCATGGATATTGACGACTTCGGCATGGTTGAGCGCGATCGTCTTGATGCGTTCGCGCTCATCCTCGGATAGCTCACGGTCCATGAGCTGGTTCGTGGCGTTCATCACGATCATTGCCGCGCTCCAGGCAATCAATGCGGCGATGACGAGACCGAAAGCCGGGTCCGCCCAGTACCAGCCGAAATAGCCGGAGAGGACAAGTGCCGCGATCACCGAGAGGTTCATCAGCAGGTCACCGCGATAATGAATCGAGTCCGCTTCGATTGCGAGCGACCGGGTCTGCGACACGACATGGCGCTGGTAGGAAACGAGCGCGAGGGTGAGCAAGATCGCGATCACCGTCACCACGATACCGGCCGCCGAGTGAGAAATCGGCGCAGGGTCCATGAGCCGCCTGACCGATGCAAAGGCAATGTAGCCGGCAGACCCGAAAATAAAGATCGACTGGCCCAGCCCCGCAAGCGCCTCGGCCTTGCCGTGACCGAAACGATGTTCGTCGTCGGCGGGCGTCAGGGATGCGCGCACGGCGAAGAGGTTGAGCAGCGACGCGGAGCCGTCGAGAAGTGAATCGAGCAGCGTTCCGAGCATCGCGACGGAGCCTGTGAAATAATAGACGACGGACTTCATCGCGATCAGAACGACGGCGACGAGGACGGCCGCAAGCGTCGCGCGGCGCATCAGCCGCCCGTTATGTATATGCGAACCGGAACCCGCTTTTTCAGACGCATCGCCGACGCTCATCGCGCGCTCTCCAACTCGGTCCTTTGTGACAGTTCGTTTGCCCCAAAATGACGGATCAGGGGAAAAGCTTCTTCGTGCGCCAGGCCTCGTCAGGCCGTTCCCTCTCAAAGACAAGGCGGTCATGCAAGCGAAAAGGCCGGTCGCGCCAAAACTCGATGCGCGCTGCCACAATCCGGAAGCCGGACCAGTGAGAGGGCCTCGGCACACGGCTCACGCCGAACCTGGCGGCGAATTTCGCTACTTCGCGCTCCAGCTCGAAGCGCCCCTCCAACGGCCTCGACTGTCTGGATGCCCAGGCACCGATCTGGCTGTCGCGCGCACGGGTCGCAAAATAGGCATCCGCCTCGTCATCGTCCACGGCGCAGACCCGGCCACGGACGCGCACCTGACGACGTAAGCTCTTCCAGTGAAAACACAAGGCCGCCTGCGGGTTTTCGTTCAGTTCCCGCCCCTTGTCGCTTTCGAGATTGGTGTAGAAAACAAAGCCGCGCTCATCGGCTCCCTTCAGCAGCACCATTCGTACATCGGGCAGGCCGGAGCTATCGGCAGTCGCAAGGGCAACCGCATTGGCGTCTTCGGGCTCCCTTGCGCGCGCAAGTTCCATCCACTCATGGAAGAGTGCGATCGGATCGCCGGATGTGAAGACAGCCTCGTTTCGTTCCGTCGTTGCGTCTTTCATCTCACCCGCCATTTTGCAGAGATAGGCAAGAAACAGGGTTTTCCGCCGCTTTTCCCATTATTTTCCGCTCCATTCATGCCACAATCGGCCGTCTATATAGATAGTTCCTTATATCGCTTGGGGGCGACCAAAGCACAGGATTGATCGGCATGAAACTCGTTAAAGGAATGGCCATCGCGGCGGTGGCGCTTTCGCTCGCCGCTTGCGACCAGAGCATGTATGGCAATGGCGGTGGCATCAACAAACAGACCGTGGGCACGGTTGGCGGCGCGGTCGCAGGCGGGCTTGCCGGTTCACAGATCGGCGGGGGGTCCGGCCGTCTCTGGGCGACAGGCGCCGGCGTTCTTCTGGGCGCTTTCCTCGGCGGCGAAGTCGGCAAATCGCTCGACAGGGCCGACAGGAACTATATGGGCCAGACGACCTATAATGCGCTCGAGAATGGCCGAACCGGCCAATCGGTCGAGTGGCGCAATCCCGATAGCGGCCATTATGGCACCGTGACCCCGCAGTCGGCCTACCAGCAGAATAACAATCAGTGCCGCGAATATACGCAGACCGTATATATCGATGGACGGAACCAGCAGGCACATGGCACGGCATGCCGCCAGGCGGACGGTTCCTGGCAGATACAAAACTAGAAAAAAGAGCGCGGGCGGGCTGAATCAGAGATGTTTATCGATCGGTCCGTCCGCTCTCTCGCCGCTCTCGTGACGGTGCTTTACATGAGCACAGCCGCATTTTCCGTCCATGCCGAGCCTGGCGTGACGGTTCACGAGCGTCTCGACCAAAAGCCCCTCACCCAGGAACAGCGCGCGGCGCGCTTCGACAAGGGCGTCGCCGCTTATGACGCAGGCGATTACGGCCGCGCGTATGAAATCTGGCTGCCTGTCGCGCAGACCGGCGATCTTGCCGCCATGCGGAATGTGGCGCTGCTCCTGCGGCAGGGCAAAGGCGTGGCGCGCGATCCCGAACGTGCTCTCTATTTTTACGAGCGAGCCGGCCGCGGCGGACTGGTCTCCGCACAGGTCAATACCGCCTTCATGTATCTCGATGGCGACGGCACGCCACAGGACTACAAAACAGCTTCGTTCTGGTTTCACGCCGCCGCTATTTCGGGGGTGCCGGTTGCCCGCTACAATCTCGGTGTGATGTATGAGCGCGGGCTTGGGGTCGAGCGAGATCCGGCGCGGGCTCTCGCCTGGTATGGACTTGCCGCACAAGAGGGCAATGCAAAGGCGCTTGCGAGGTTGATGCAGCTCGTGCCGAGCCTCCCCGGACCGCCGCCACCAAACGAGGCGGATGCGCCGCTTGGCGCTACCGCGCCGGCCCCGCCCGTGGCTGAAATCGATCACCTCGAGAGCGCTTCTCCTTAACCAATTCGTATGTGCGCTGCTCTAGGCTTGAGACTTTCCTTCCGCAAACCGCAGGAGAGCGGAGCGCCGTGCGCGATCCATATGACATACTCGGGCTCACGCCCGCCGCCGGCAATGCGGAGGTCAAGGCGGCCTATCGCAAGCTGGCCAAGCAGTTGCACCCCGACGCGCAGGGTGGCGGTGCCACGCGACAAACACGCTTTCAGGACGTGACGGCGGCCTACAACCAGATCAAGGACGAGGCGAGCCGCCGCCGTTTCGAGGCGGAGCGGCGGGCCGCCACGGCACGAAGCCGTCCTTCGTTCGAGGATGTCTCATCCTTTTCCGACACCGGCATGCAGGCGCCGCCCGACGATCTTTTTTCCGAGCTGTTCGAAGGCATACGCAGCGCGGGAAAGCGGGTTTTCCGGGCGCGTGGAGAGGACCGGACCTACCGCCTTTCGATCGGCTTCCTGGACGCCGCCAACGGCGCAAAAAAGCGCATGACGCTCGCGGACGGCCGAACCGTGGAGGTCGCCGTGCCACCCGGCATCGAAAGCGGCAGGCAGATCAGACTGCGCGGTCAGGGCGGCGAAGGACATGGCGGCGCAAACAGGGGCGATGCGCTGGTCGTCATCGAGGTCGAGACGCATCCGCATTTCGAGCGAAATGGCGCCGATATTCATCTCGCCGTTCCCGTTACCCTTGCCGAGGCCGTGCTTGGAGCAAAGGTCGAGGTGCCGACTGTTTCCGGCCCGGTATCGCTGGCGATTCCGGCAGGGTCGAACACCGGAACCCGGCTCCGCCTCAAGGGACGGGGCTTGCGGCCAGAGGGCAGCGCAATACCGGGCGACCAATATGTCACCCTTTCACTCACACTGCCCGAGACCCCGGACGCCGCGCTGCGGGATTTTGCAACACATTGGTCCGCCGGACTTAAGCACAATCCCCGTAACGGTTTTTCCGATTCATAACCGGACATGAATTGACAAGAATCGTGAAAGCGCCTGAGCTTCCAAAAGGGCCGTTTTTGTTAGACGGTGTAAGGCTTTTGTGTAGGATGCGGCTCGATTTTCAGCCCAGACAAAGTTAACGAGGAAGCGATGAGGGAAGTCACCACCAGCGCGAGCCCGGTGCTCAGGGGCAATCTGATGGCAGGCAAGCGCGGCCTGGTGATGGGCGTCGCAAATAATCGCTCCATCGCCTGGGGCATTGCCAAGGCTTGCGCGAACCAGGGCGCCGAGATCGCTTTCACCTATCAGGGTGAGGCATTGAAGAAGCGGATATTCCCGCTGGCCGAGTCCGTCGGGTCAAGCATGGTTCTGCCTTGCGACGTGACCGATGCGGCAAGCATGGATGCCGTCTTCGCCACACTCGGGAAAGAATGGGGCAAGATCGATTTCTTCGTTCACGCCATCGCCTATTCCGACAAGGACGAACTCGACGGGCGCTATGTCGACACGACGCTGGACAACTTCACCGCAACCCTCGCCATCTCGTGCTATTCGTTCGCAGCGCTCTGTCAGCGGGCGGAAAAGCTGATGACGGACGGTGGCTCGATCGTCACCCTCACCTATTACGGCTCCGAGAAGGTTATCCCCCATTACAATGTCATGGGCGTGGCGAAAGCCGCACTCGAAGCAAGCGTGCGCTACCTCGCCGTGGACCTTGGCCGCAACAATATCCGCGTCAATGCCGTTTCCGCGGGCCCCATCAAGACGCTGGCGGCATCGGGCATCGGAGACTTTCGCTATATCCTGAAGTGGAACGAACTTAACGCTCCGTTGAAGCGCACTGTGACGATCGATGAAGTGGGCAACACCGCGCTCTATCTTCTTTCCGACCTCGCAACGGGCGTTACCGGCGAAATCCATCATGTCGATGCCGGCTATCATGTGGTCGGCATGAAGGCGGAAGACGCGCCGGATATGAGCATCGTCTGAGAAATTCCTGTATCGTTCGCCGGTAATGCCGCCCGGTCCTCCGGGCAAGAAAACCATCGCGCAAGGAAGGCCCCTCGCGGGGCCGCAGACAGGCCATGTCGCACAATACATTCGGCCATCTTTTCCGTGTAACGACCTGGGGCGAGAGCCACGGGCCCGCGCTCGGCTGCGTGGTCGACGGCACACCGCCGCGCCTGCCGCTCAAGGCATCCGACATCCAGCAATGGCTCGACAGGCGGCGGCCCGGCCAATCGCGCTTCACGACGCAGCGGCGCGAGCCGGACGAGGTCAAAATCCTCTCGGGCACGTTTATCGAAGACGGGGTGGAACTGACGACCGGCACGCCGATCTCGCTGATGATCGAGAATGTCGATCAACGCTCGAAGGACTATGGGGATATCGTCGAGAAGTTCCGGCCGGGCCATGCCGACTTCACCTATTTCTCGAAATACGGCATTCGCGACCACAGGGGCGGCGGGCGCTCATCGGCGCGCGAAACGGCGGCGCGCGTCGCGGCGGGCGCTGTCGCGCGCGCCATGCTGCCGGGCATCGCGATCCGCGGCGCACTGGTGCAAATGGGGCCGCACAAGATCGACCGCGCGAACTGGGACTGGGGCGAGATCGGCAACAACCCGTTCTGGTGTCCCGATGCGACGGCAGCCGCCAAGTGGGAAAGCTATCTCGACGGTGTTCGCAAGGCCGGTTCGTCCTGCGGCGCGGTGATCGAGCTTGTCGCCACCGGCGTTCCCGTCGGTCTCGGCGCGCCGATATACGGCAAACTCGACGCCGAACTCGCGTCAGCGCTGATGAGTATCAATGCCGTCAAGGGCGTGGAAATCGGCGAAGGCTTCGCCGCCGCGGCGCTGTCGGGCGAGGAAAACGCCGATGAAATGCAATCGGCGCCCCCGTCCGGCCTCGCGTTCACATCGAACCATGCGGGCGGCATTCTGGGCGGGATTTCGACCGGCCAGGATGTGGTTGCGCGCTTCGCCGTCAAACCGACCTCCTCGATCCTCAGTCCGAGGAAAACCGTGACGAAGGGCGGCGAGGATACGGAAATCGTGACCAGGGGACGCCACGACCCTTGCGTCGGCATCCGCGCCGTTCCGGTGGGCGAAGCCATGATGGCCTGCGTGCTCGCCGACCATATTCTGCGGCATCGCGGACAGATGGGCGGCACCGATGCGTGAGACGCCGAAAGCGACCGAGGCCATGATCGGGCGATATATCCAGCCCGCCATCTGACGGCGCGCGGGGCGCCTTGCCTCAGCTTTTCGAAAACATGCCGACGACCTCGATGTGAGGCGACCAGAGAAACTGGTCGACCGGCGTGACGCTCTCGAGCCGGTATCCCCCATCGACGAGGGCGCGGGCATCGCGGGCAAGCGTTGCCGGATTGCAGGAAACGGCAATGACCGAGGGTACGCGCGATTTCGCGATTTCCTCCGCCTGCGCCAATGCGCCCGCGCGTGGCGGATCGAAAACCACGGCGCCGAACGCATCAAGCTCCGAGGCTAGCATGGGACGCCTGGCAAGATCGCGGCGCTCGAACGTCATGGGCTTCAAGGCGAGGCCGGGGCCGGCCACGCGCACCGCACGCTCCAGCGCCGCCAGAGAGGCACCTTCGCCCTCGACCGCGTGAACAGCGGCGCCGCGCGCGAGTGCCGCCGCGAAGGTGCCGCATCCCGCGAACAGATCGGCCACACGCGAGGCCCCGGCGGCACCCCGCACCACCAGACGCACCAGCGCTTCCCCGCCTTCCAATGTCGGTTGCAGAAAGGCACCGGGCGGCAGTATCACCGTCAAACCGGAAAGAGCGATGGTCGGTGTGCGCCGCTCGGCAACGATCTCACCCTCCCATGAGAGACGGGCCAGACCGGCTGCGGACGCCGCCTCGGCCAGCGTCATGCGAAGCGGCCCGTCAAGCGGCTTGCCGCCGGTCACGGCAACGTCGAGGCCGTTCAGCGTGGCCGTGACGAGCACCGAGGCGCGCGAGCGGCGCGAAAGACCGGGACCGGCAAGCGCGGCAAGCGCCGGCAGGGCCTGTTCGATCTCCGGCAGAACAAGCGGACATTCGGAAACCGGCACAATCGTGTGGGTGCCGCGTTCGTAATAGCCGAAGGTCACTGTTTTCTTCGTGCGCGTGGCGGCGAAGGTGGCACGGTGGCGGCTGCGCGGGCGGGCGGGGACAAGCGGTCCGACCTCCACATCGAGCCCCCTTGCATGGAAGGCAGCCGCAACCTGTGCCCGCTTCCAGCCTGCCTGGGCCGTGGCATCCATGTGCTGAAGCGAGCAGCCGCCGCATGATCCGAAGTGGCGGCATACGGGCGCGATGCGATCGGGCGAAGGATCGAGCACACGCACAAGTTCCGCACGATCGCCCGCACCGCGCTGTACGAGAACGCGCTCGCCGGGAAGCACGTAAGGCACGTAAAGCGGGCCATCGGACAGTTCGGCTATGCCGTCCGCCCGCCCGCCAAGCGAGGCGATGGCGACCTCGATCTCAGCGGTCATGAGAGGCCGCTATCAGAAATTCCACGTTTCCGTCCCCGCCCGCGATCGGGCTTTCGGCAATACCGATAACACGCCATCCCATATCATCGGAGAGCCAGCGCGCCATATCTCCGCACACCCGCCGATGCAGCTCGCCATCCCGCACGATGCCGCCCTTGCCGACGTTTCCGGGACCGACCTCGAATTGCGGCTTGATGAGCGCGACAAGATACGCGCCCCGCTCCGCAAGCGCCAGCGCGGGCGGCAACGCCTTTGCCAGACCGATAAAGCTCAGATCGGCGGTGATGAACGCGACAGGGCCGGGGACAAGGTCGCGCGTCACATCCCTGGCGTTCAATCCCTCGATGGCATGAACGCGGCTATCGGAGAGGATCTCCCCGGCAAGCTGACCGTGCCCCACATCGACGGCGACGACGGAGGCGGCGCCGCGCTCCAGCAGCACTTGCGTGAAACCGCCGGTGGACGCACCGAGATCGAGGCAATGACGGTTGGCGGGATCGAGAGCGAAGCTATCAAGCGCGTGGACAAGTTTCAGCGCGGCGCGCGAAACGTAAGGATGTTCGAGGCTGTCGATCTCGATTATGTCGCCGTCGCCGACCAGGCCGGCGGCTTTCGTCACCGTCTTGCCGCCGACGCGCACGCAGCCGGACTTGATGGCACCGCTGGCGCGGGCGCGTGTCGGAGCGAGGCCGCGTTCGACCAGCGCGAGGTCGAGGCGGTGTCTTTTATCGGGCATGGGCGTTCAGACGAGCTTTGGAAGCGGCTGCGGCGACAAGGCCCGCAAATCGGCGATCTGGCGCTCGAGACCCAGCGCCGACAGTGCCGTCGTCACCACCTGCGCCGCGTTCAGCCCGGCAAGGCCATACATTTTTTCGGGCTTGTCGTGATCGATAAAGATATCCGGCAGAGTCATCGGCCGGACTTTCAATCCGTGGTCGAGGGCACCAGAGCGGGCAAGAAAATCGAGGACATGGCTGCCGAAACCGCCGATGGAGCCTTCTTCCATCGTGATGAGGACTTCATGTTCGCGGGCGAGCTTCGCGATCATCTCTTCGTCGAGCGGCTTTGCGAAGCGGGCATCGGCGACGGTGGTCGAGAGGCCGAGAGCGGTAAGCTGCTCCGCCGCTTTCAAGGCTTCGGCGAGGCGCGTGCCGAGTGAGAGGATCGCGACCTTGTTGCCCTCACGCAAAATCCGGCCCTTGCCGATTTCGAGCGGTGTGCCGATGGCGGGCATTTCCACGCCCACGCCTTCACCGCGCGGATAACGCAGCGCCGAGGGCCGGTCGTCGATGGCAACCGCGGTCGCCACCATGTGCTTCAGTTCCGCTTCGTCTGCCGCCGCCATGACGACAAAGCCCGGCAGGCAAGAGAGATAAGCGACATCGAAGGCCCCCGCATGGGTGGGGCCGTCGGCACCGACGAGCCCGGCCCGGTCGATGGCGAAACGCACCGGCAGGCGCTGGATGGCGACATCATGCACCACCTGATCGTAGGCGCGCTGAAGGAAGGTCGAATAGATGGTCGCGAAGGGCTTGAAACCTTCGCTCGCAAGACCCGCCGCAAAGGTCACGGCATGCTGCTCGGCGATGCCGACATCGAAGGTCCGCGCCGGGAATCGCTCGCCGAAGAGGTCGAGCCCGGTGCCGGACGGCATGGCGGCCGTGATGGCGACGATCTTCTCGTCCCGCTCGGCATGAGCGATCAGGCTTTGCGCGAAAACCTTGGTGTAGCTCGGCGCATTCGCTGGCGATTTCGCCTGCGCACCGGTAATGACATCGAACTTCGACACGCCATGATACTTGTCCTCCGCAGCTTCCGCGGGTGCATAACCCCTGCCCTTCTGCGTGACGACATGAACGAGGATCGGCCCTTCGCCCGCGTCGCGCACATTTTTCAGTACAGGGAGCAGATGATCGAAGTTATGCCCGTCGATGGGACCAACATAATAGAGCCCAAGCTCCTCGAAGAGCGTGCCGCCGGTCGCCATGCCGCGCGCATATTCCTCGGCGCGACGCGCGCTCTCTTCCAGACGTTTGGGCAGCAGCTTCGCAAGTTGCTTGGCGAGATGGCGCATGGACCGATAGGCGCCGCCCGACAGAAGCCGCGCGAGATAGGCACTCATGGCGCCGACGGGGGGCGCAATCGACATGTCGTTATCGTTCAGGATGATGATGAGGCGGCTATCCATCGACCCGGCATTGTTCATCGCCTCATAGGCCATGCCCGCCGACATTGCGCCGTCGCCTATCACCGCCACGACGTTATTCTTCGCGCCCTTGAGGTCGCGGGCAACGGCCATGCCGAGACTGGATGAAATCGAGGTGGAGGAGTGCGCCGCGCCGAACGGGTCATATTCGCTCTCGGCGCGCCTGGTGAACCCGGAAAGACCGCCCCCCTGGCGCAATGTGCGAATACGCTCGCGGCGCCCGGTCAGGATTTTGTGGGGATAAGCCTGATGACCGACATCCCAGACCAGGCGGTCGTCCGGCGTGTCGAAAACATAGTGAAGGGCGATGGTGAGTTCCACCACGCCGAGCCCGGCCCCGAGATGACCACCGGTCTCCGACACGGCATCGATCACTTCGGCGCGGAGTTCCGCGGCAAGCTGGAGCAGATCGCTCTCAGGCAGCACGCGAAGGTCCGCCGGTATTTGCACCCGGTCAAGCAAGGGGGTTGGAATTTTACTGCTCAACACTCACCTCGGCCAGCATGGGCCAGATAGGGGCCCCGATATGGGGCCGCAAGAAGGAAACAGAACGCAACCATCGACGCGCGGCCGACGCTCTCAATTGCGGCGCGTTATAACGAAGCGTGCAGCCTGACGCAAAAGGTCAGCCTTTTCATCAAATAAATCAAGATGTTGGATCGCCTGCTCGGACAGCATGCCGGCCTGTGCACGCGCACGCGCCACGCCGAGAAGCGACACGAAGGTGGCCTTGCCGGCGCGCGCATCCTTGCCGGCCGCCTTGCCCATCATGCCGGCATCGCCCTCGGCATCGAGAAGATCGTCGGCGATCTGGTAGGCGAGCCCCATGTCGTGTGCGTAAGCGCGAAGCGCATGCAGCACCTCGGGCGAAGCGCGGCCAAGAACGGCGCCCGCCTCACAGCAAAACGAGATGAGCGCACCCGTCTTCAATTGCTGTAGCCGGGTGACACCCAGCATATCGAGAGCCTTGCCCTCGCTCATCAGGTCGATGATCTGGCCGCCCACCATGCCATGCGCACCGGCGGCAAGCGCGAGACGGCGCACCAGTTCGATGCGAACGCGGGCGCGCTCGTGGGTTTCGGGATCGGCAAGAATTTCGAAGGCGAAGGTGAGCAGGGCGTCGCCGGCAAGAACGGCCGTCGCCTCGTCATAGGCGCGGTGCAGCGTGGGCGCGCCGTGGCGCAGATCGTCGTCGTCCATGCAGGGCAGGTCATCGTGAACGAGAGAATAGATATGCACACATTCGGCAGCCGCGGCGACGCGAAGCGCGGCCTCGGAGCCGACGCCGCATAGCAGCGCGCTCTGGCAAACGAGGAAGGGACGGAAGCGCTTTCCGCCGCCCAGAACCGCGTAGCGCATGGCTTCCGCCACACGGCCCTCCGGCCCCCCGGCGCGCGGGAGCAAGCGGTCGAGCATCTTCTCGATCCGCGCGGTGGTTTGCGCGAGCCCGGTCTCGAATTGCGTGTCCAGGGAGGATAATGTCATGCGGGCTCGCCGATTCCGGTCAGCCAATGTCGAGAGGTTCGGTGCCCGAAGGCTCGCCTGCCGCGGAAAGCGTGATTTTCTCGACCTTGACTTCCGCCGCCTTGAGACGGGCCTCGCAATGCGCTTTCAGAGCCGTGCCGCGCTCATAGAGTTCGATCGACCTTTCGAGGGGGGCTTCGCCGGACTCAAGCTGGCTCACAATTTTTTCGAGCTGTGCCAACGCCTCTTCAAAGTTCAGCTTTTCAATATCCTTATGGGCGTCGGCTTTGGCGGCGGACATGGCCTTCTCCCTCCTGGGCAAGTGTCGGGTGCGCGGGATCAGGCGGCCAGCATCAGCGCCTTCACATGCGCCCGCGCGCTTTCCGCCAGCGCTTTCAAGTCATACCCTCCCTCGAGGGCGGAAACAACGCGGCCTTCGCACAGGCGGGTGGCCGCGCGGACAAGTTCGGCGGTGACCCAGCCATAATCCTCATCGGTGAGCCGCATATTCGCGAGCGGGTCCGCCATATGGGCATCGAAACCGGCCGAAATGAAGATGAAATCGGGACGAAACCGTTCAAGCGTGGGGATAATCGCGTCCGTGATCGCGGCCCGGAATTCGTCCGCGCCCGCGCCCGGCTGAAGGCAGCGATTATAGATATTGCCGAGGCCGTGCTCGCTCGCCCGGCCGGTGCCTGGATAGAGCGGCCATTGATGCGTCGAGGCGTAGAGGAGGTTCGGGTCCGTCTCGAAGGCGGCCTGCGTTCCATTGCCGTGATGAACATCGAAATCGACGACGGCCACGCGCTCGCAGCCATGCGCCTCGCGCGCATGAAGCGCACCGATGGCGATGTTGTTGAAAAGGCAAAAGCCCATCGCGGTTTCAGGCTCGGCGTGATGACCGGGAGGCCGAACCGCGCAGAACCCGTTACGGGCCTTTCCCGCCATCACCTCGTCCACCGCGTGAACAACCGCACCGGCCGCGCGGAAGGCCGCCTCGCCAGAGCCCGGCGACAGGGCAGTATCGGCATCGATACGGCGGAAACCCTCGCCGGGCACGCAAGCTCCAACGCGCTCGATATGACTTATGGAATGTACGCGCGCGATCTGTTCTCGCGTCGCGCGCGGTGCTTCCACGCGCTGTAAAAGTGCGAATTCCTCCGTTTCAAGCGCGCCAAGCACGGCACGCAGCCGATCCGCGCATTCGGGATGGCCGGGTGGCGTCTCATGTTCCAGGCAGGCGGAATGGGTCACGAGTAGAGTCGTCATGCTCTCAGCCGAAATTCATAATTGCCCACAGTGTAGCACGCAGAGCCGACATCTTCAGGCGCGGGCGTACCAGTCCACGCCATTTTCATCGCGGCTGACCGTTGCGAGACCGCGCCCCATCAGACAGTTCAAATGCGCGAGGGCTTCGCCGGTCGCCATGAAAAAGACTTCCGGCCCGATCTTGCGCTTGAAGAGAGCGGGGAAAACATCGATCGCGCGTTTGGGCTCGCCGAGAAGCGCCAGAAGCTTCACCAGCCCCTCCTCGTGGCCGTCGATGAGCTGCGTCAGCCGCGTATGGAGCCCGTGGAAGGGCTCGTTATGCGCGGGCAGGACAAGGAGGTCGCCAGGCAGTGTGGCGCGGAGCCGCTTGCAGCTTTCGATCCACTCATCGAGCGGATTTTCATAGGCTTCCATCGGATGGACGCTGACATTGGAGGAGATACGCGGCAGCACCTGATCGCCGGAGATCAATATCTTCGCTTCCGCGCAATAGAGGCAGATATGCTCGGGCGCGTGGCCCGACCCGACGACAGCGCGCCATGTGCGCCCGCCGATCGTGAGTTCGTCGCCCTCGCGCAGACGGCGGAAGATATCCGGCAGGCGCGAGACGCGCGCGCCAAAACCACCGAAACGCTTGGCGTAACTTTCAACGCCGCGCTCGCTGAACCCAGCCGCGCGGTAAAAATCGAGCGCTTCCTTCGGTACCTCACGGCCGGTATAGAGCACCAGGGTCTTGCACATGAGGAAATCGGTGCGCGACATCTGGAGATCGATATTCCATTTGCGCGTGAACCATCCCGCAAGGCCGACATGATCGGGATGGAGATGCGTGACGACGAGACCGGTCACCGGCTTGCCGCC
>TARA_R110002110_G_scaffold128587_1_pt1 | contig 16600 bp, 19 predicted proteins | sample TARA_R110002110 | Tara Oceans TARA_R110002110 (sample SAMEA4397330) | marine metagenome | biome: Polar Biome; feature: [SRF] surface water layer (ENVO:00010504); material: water (ENVO:00002006), including particulate matter (ENVO:01000060) such as... | depth 5 m
TTTATTTTAGGATTATACCTAGCAACACAAATTGAAAAAAAAATAAATAATAGAATTTTAAGTTCAAAAAAAACAAATGTTTGTCGGTGTGGTAAACGAACAAAACACGGAACACCGATGTGTTGTTTATGTTCAAAATAAAAAAAATATGCTAAAATATAGATGTGAAAAATGCGAAACAAATTTGAATATTAGAAAAGCGACAATGATAATTGTTGACGGCAAAATTCAAACAAAGGAAGCAAAATGTAAATGTGGAAAATACATGAATGAAATCGAAGAAGAAATCAAAGGGTGGCCGACAATAATAAGAAACGAACGCAACGGAAAATGAAAATTGTAATTAAAGAAATAAAAGATTTGAAGTTTGCTGAATACAATCCTCGAAAACTTACAAACAAAGATCATTCAGATTTGAAAACATCACTTGAAAAATTTGGAATGGTCGAGCCAATAGTCGTCAACAAAAATGAAAACCGGATCAACGTCATTGTTGGCGGTCATCAACGATGTAGAATTTGGAAGGAATTTGGACATCGGAAAATTCCATGTGTTGAATTTGATTTGAATATTGATCAGGAAAAAGAATTGAATATTAGATTGAACAAAAACGTTGGATCTTGGGATCATGACATGTTGGCGAACATGTTCAATGTTGACGATTTATTTGAATACGGATTTGAAGAAAAAGAATTGATCGGATTTTTTAGTCCGGACGATGACGATATTGATCAACAATCAAAAGAAAAATGCGAACATTGCGGAAAATGAATTTAAAAAAACACAACGAAAAAATTCAATTAAGAAATAAAATTCAAAAAATCATGATCATTTTTTTATTGTTTATCTTAATAGTTGCAACAATTATATAATAATGAAGCGAGGCCCGAAAAAAAAACCAACGAAAATCAAAGAATTGCAAGGAACGTTGCGACCTTCAAGAATTCTTGAAAACGAAATGTCAGTCATAATGTGTGAAGAAATTCCAATTTCGCCATCTTGGTTGTCAGAAATAGGAAAAGAAGAATGGAAAAAAGTTTGTCTTGAATTATACAATAAACAAATGTTGTTCAAAATTGATTTACTTTTGATTGCTGCATATTGCAATGAAATTTCTTTGTATATAGAAACGGAAAAAATGTTGCGTGAAAAAGGCAGGATTCAAGTTTATAAAAATGACGACGGATCGATCAAACATGCGCAGGCAATACCATATCAAAAAATTGCAAAAGATGCGTTGAATTCCGCAATTAAACTTGCGACACAATTTGGAATGACACCATCGTCAAGAAGTGGAATTGAACAGCCGACATTGATTCAACAAAATAATGAATTTAATTTTTTCGAATGAGTTCAAAAAAGAAATATTATTTCGATGAACATTCCGCAAATCGTGCGGTGTCTTTTATTGAAACGCACATCAAACATATAAAGGGCCCAAAAGCGGGACTTCCTTTTTTGCTTGAAGAATGGCAAAAAAACGATATTGTGAAACCTCTTTTTGGTTGGAAAAATAAAGAAACTAATTTTCGGAAATACAAAACGTGTTATTTGGAAATCCCGCGAAAGAACGGCAAAAGCTCATTGGGGGCAGCTATTGCAATTTTTTGTATGTTCGCGGACGAAGGTCGTGGAGATGAATGTTTTTCCGTTGCAGGTGATCGGAATCAAGCGTCGATCATATTTGAATTAGCTACAAAAATGATTTCAATGTCGCCGGAGTTAAGTAAACGCGCGAACGTATATAGAAATTCAATTGTCAATCCTTCAAAGGGCAATACATACAAGGTATTGTCAGCGGACGCAAAACTTGCGATGGGACACAATGCGCAATTTGTAGCAATGGACGAATTGCACGTGCAACCAAATAGACATCTTTTTGATGCCATGGTGACAAGTCAAGCAGCAAGAACGCAACCAATATTTTTCATGATGACAACGGCAGGTGATAACAAAACAGACGGAAATATTTGTTGGGAGCAACACGAATATGCTCGCCGAATAATTAACAAAGAAATAGAAGACGAAACGTTTCTAGCAATTATTTATGGAGCTAGTGAAGAAGACGATTTCACTGATCCGGAAGTTTGGAAAAAAGCGAATCCGAATTTCGGGGTTTCAATTAATAAAGAATATTTTGAAGAACAATCAAAAAAAGCCGTTGACGTTGTTTCTTTTGAAAATAGTTTCAAGCGGTTGCATCTTAATATATGGACATCAAGTTTTTCAAAATGGATCAGTGATGCAAAATGGCTTGAAAATTATGAAGACATTGACATGAAGTCACTGGAAGGTCGTCCTTGTTTTGGGGGCTTGGATCTTGCATCAACACAAGATATGTCGTCAATTGTTTTATATTTTCCGATGGACGAAGGAACAAAAGATGTATTGTTGCCGATCTGTTATGTTCCGCGTGATGCAGTTTATACAAAAGTAATGCGAAGTAAAGTCCCATATAATCAATGGGAGCGGGACGGATTTTTGAAAGTCACACAAGGTGATGTTCAAGATTATGAATTTATAAGAAAAGACGTTCACAAATTGGCAGAAAAATATGACATCAAATCGATAGCGTTTGATCGTTGGAATTCCACGTCCCTTGTCATGAATCTTGTTTCAGATGGTTTAAATCTTAGTCCCTTCGGACAAGGTTATGCTTCCATGTCAAATCCGTCAAAAACTTTTGAAAAAATGTGCATTGGAAAAGAGTTGAATCATTTAAACAATCCAATTTTAAGATGGCAATTGCAGAACGTTCAATTGCAAACCGATGCGGCCGAAAACATCAAAGTGCACAAAGGTCGAAGTCATGACAAGGTCGATGCAATTGTTGCAACTATTATGGCAATCGGTGAATTTTTGACCGATGAGCATGAAGAAAGCGTTTATAATGATCGCGGAATTATAGTGTTGTGAAAATAAAATTTGAAATATTAGTTTTGTTGTCGCCACGTGGATTTGATGAACGTTTTCATCACTATTGTAAAACATCAAAAACATATTTCGAAGCTTATGAAAAAACAGAAATTGAATTTGAATCGTCATTTGGAAAAAGAAAATATTCGAATTATGATTCATTTCGTGTGACAATGAATAAAAGAATGAAAAAATGAAGCATTGCTTCAATGCTGATCGTTTCTTTTTTCGTATTATTGTGAAAATTATAATTTCACATGTCTATATTAAAAAGATTTGCAAGTCTTTTCACATCAAAAAGATCGTTTCTTGATTTTACAAATGGCCGAATGCGATCACAAGCAGGATCCGGAATCATAGTTTCAGAAAATACTGCGATGACATATTCCGCCGTTTGGCAGGCATGTCGTATATTATCGGAATCGGTTGCACAATTGCCGATGTATATAATGGAAAAAGAAAAAAACGGCGACAAGTTGATCAGGTCCGATCATTCACTTTATAGATTAATACATGACGAGCCGAATCCATACATGACTCAATTCAATTGGACACAAAAATGCATGTATGATCTTTGTGTGAACGGGAATTCATACGTTCAAATAATAAGAGATAAACAAGGAAAACCGATTGAATTGATGCCGTTAGATCACCAAAAAATCACAATTAAAGTCATGGAAGGCGTGCTTTATTACAATGACGCAGCTTCAGGACAAACAATTGACATGTATGACATGCTACATTTCAAAACAATGTCAAAAGATGGAATCGTTGGATTGTCACCAATTGACACACTTGCGAACACAATTTCAAACGGGCTTGGATTGTTGGAATTTTCAAATTCATACTTTCGCAACGGGGCAAAAGTTTCAGGTGTCTTGCAGACGCCGAATTCTCTCTCAACAGAATCCATTGATCGGCTCAGAAATTCATTTAATATGAATTATTCATCAATAGGTGATTCAAACAAAACTTTGGTATTAGAAGAAGGATTGGAATTCAATGCGATTAGTTTATCAAATGAGGCGAGCCAGTTTCTTAGTTCAAGGGAATTTTCAATTGCAGAAATTGCACGTTGCTTTTCACTTCCGCCGCATTTATTACGCGATCTGTCAAAATCAAGTTTCAGCAATATTCAAGAGCAATCACGCGAATTTGTTCAATTTAGTTTGATGCCATATATTAGAATTTTTGAAAGTGAAATGACAAGAAAACTTTTCACAAATGGAGACAAAGGAAAAATGTTTATTGAAATCAACACAAATTCATTGTTGCGTGGAAATCCACAAGAGCGAGCAGAATTTTATAGAACAATGCTGAACATTGGAGCATTAAGCGTCAACGAAATAAGAAGAAAAGAAAACATGAATTCAGTGCCGGAAGGTGACAACCTATTTATGCAAATGAATATGACAACACTTGAAAATATTACAGAAACAAAAAATGAAGACGATGCAATCAAATAATTTAGAAAATAAAAAGTTCAAAGAAAACCAAAAAGATATGAAAAAAGAATCAAGACACGTCAAAGAAATAATTGAAGACGATGAAACGATCACGATTGTATATGTAAAAAATGAAGAATTCGAAGGTATAAAAATAAAAGAAGAAGAAGAAACCGAAAGAGCAGAAGAAACAGAAGAAGAAATTGACGAAATTCTTGAAGAAGACATTGAAAACGATGACGAAATTGCACAATATTCACGTGCATCAAGTGAAAAAATAGATTTATGGAAAAACAACAACACTATGGAAAAAAGATTCTACGATATAGAAACAAGATTTGACAATGAAAACAACAAAAATACGATCATTGGACACGCTGCAGTTTTTGGAAAATTATCAGAAGACCTTGGCGGATTTCGTGAAATGATTGATCCGAATGCGTTTGACGATGTTCTTGAAAATGACACTCGTGCATATTTCAATCATGATCCAAATTTCATTCTTGGACGCGTAAAATCAGGAACATTGAGATTGAAGACAACTGAAAAAGGATTGCAATATGAATTGGACGTTCCGGACACAAGTGCGGGCCGTGATCTTTTGGTTTCAATGGAACGTGGGGACGTTAGTCAATCAAGTTTCGCATTCACAATTGCCGCCGATTCTTGGGAGTCAACACCGGACGGCGAAGTCAGAACAATCAATAAAGTGGCACGCCTATTTGACGTTTCTCCGGTGTCGCTACCTGCATATCCACAAGCGAATGACCTACAAGTCGCACAACGTGGATTAATTATATATAAAAACAAACAAAACTTGAAAGAAGAATTAAAATTTGAATTTCAAAATGAATTACGAAAATTAAAAATTAATATATTAAAAAGAAAATAAAATGAAAAAAAGTTTGAAATTACAAGAAGAAAGAGCAGCAAACATCACTTCTTTAGAATCAATTCACACACTTGCGGAAACACAAGAAAGAGAATTGACAACTGAAGAATCAACAAATGTTGATGAATTAATTGATTCAATTGATTCAATAGATGTTAAAATCGAAAGAGCTTTAAAAAGTGAAAAATTAATGAGATCAGCTGCATCGGTTTCAGGTGTTTCAGTTTCACAAAAAATTGACAAAGATCTTGAAAAATTTACATTTCAAGGTGCAATGCGTGCGGCTTATTCCGGAAAAATGGAAGGTATAATCAAAGAAGCACACGAAGAAGCAGTTCTTGAGTCAAGATATACGGGACAACAATTCAAAGGTGTTGGAGTTCCTTCGTCTATATTATCAAGAGCAAACACGTCAACTGCTGATGTGAACGCTACGGAAGTGATGTCATTCACTGATCAATTAGAGAAAAATTTAGTTTTAGCAAGTGCAGGAGCGAATACATATTTTGGAATTAACAACATGAAATTTCCGGTCTTCAGTGGAATCGATTCAACTTGGGTTTCAGAAGACGGAACGTCCGGAGCTGCTACAGCTAACGGAACAACTGGCAACATCACGTTGACACCTAAAAAATTGATTTCAGTGGTTAACATGTCACAAGAATCAATGATCCAAAATTCTTCATTGGAAGGAGCACTTCAAAGAAACATGGCACAACAAATTGCCGCTTCTATGGAATACGCTTTGTTAGATACTGGCGACGTTGCAAATGCGCCACAATCTATTTTTGCAGATGCAGCAGTAGGACCTACAACGATCACAGCTGCTGATTGGATTGAAATGGAAACAACTCTTTTGAATAATGGTGTTCAATTAGAAGGTGCAAGAATGGCGTATCTTTTAGACACTGACGCATATGCTGCAGTGAAAACACTTGCACAAGTTGCGAACGTTTCTCCAATTTGGGACAATGCAGATAAAAGATTAAACGGATATTATGCATTCACAAGTGGAAATGTTGCAGCTTCAGGAACAGCAAGCAAGGCACATTCACTTTTCGGCGATTTCTCGAAGGTCCATCTAGCAACCTTTGGTGGTCTTGATTTCTTATATGATCCTTATTCGAACGCAGCAACGGGACTTCCAAGAATGGTCATCACAAGTTTATGTGATGGAAACGCAGTTCAAAATGACACGGCGTTTGTTCAATTAACACAAGCATAGTTTTAAATAGTTAGTAATTAAGAAAAGGCAAGACGGGCGCTTTTAGCGGTATAATGCCGAAAGCGTCCGGAATCCTTTTTGAATCAACGAAATAAAAAAAAAACACATGGCAAGATTTGCATATATTCCGACACCGAACACGTCTTCAATTGTCACACTTGCAGAATGCAAATCGCATTTGCGTGTCGATTATGATAATGACGATGTATATATTGCAAACCTTGCATTGGCAGCAAAAGAAACAATCGAGCAGCACACAAATAGAAAACTTTTATCAACTGACGTCAAACAATATTGTGACACTTGGCAAGATGCATTCATGCTTTATTTTGCGCCAATTTCAATTGTTTCACGAATTGAATATTATAATACAAACAATGTTTCAACAACTTTAGATGCATCAATATATGATGCGAATATATTTTCAACACCTTCAACAATAACATTATCACCATCACAAGGTTTTCCGGCCGTGGCCGATAGGGCACAACCAATTTGGATAACTTACAATGCCGGATATGATAGTGCGTCAGCGGTGCCAATGGCATTAAAACAAGCGTGTTTGATATTGGTTTCACAATGGTATGAAAACCGAACGCCATATGTTCAAGGACGTATTGTTTCAGAAGTTCCGATGACGGCGAAATATTTAATGGAAACTTACAAAGTCCATGGACTTGGAATGGACAACGTCAATTATTATATAACAAATGTATAGTTCCGGCAGACTTGATCGGCGAATACTGATTCAAAAAAAAGTCACTACAAGTGACGCGCTTGGTGGTGAATTGGTGACATGGGAAACGCACTATATTTGCGCAACACATATTGATTTCAAAAAAGCATATCAAGACGCGGACACGGATCGAATAAATTCAAAAGAAGAAACAATCTTTGTGATTCGAAATGTTGGAACAAAAGCAAAAAGCGTCAACGCTTATGACTATCGAATTATATATCCAACGGCGAACGGGGTTGCCGTTTCGTCTTCACAAGCTTATTATATCACCGGAGTTCAAGAAATAGAAGGAAGGGACGCTTTTTTGCGTATTACAACCGAAATGAGGAATGACGATGTTTCACTTGGTTTTTCAAATGATTATTCAATTGACTTCGGTGCCAATGGATATTTGGACGTTGGAAATAATTTCAATTTCGGAAACGGTTCAGACGATTCACCATTTTCAATTTCTTTATGGTTTAAAGTTGATTCAATAGCGTCAAAAGGATTTTTGTCAAAAGACGAAACATCAAAAAGAGAATATCACATCCTTGCTGGAGCGGCGGAGGTTATAAGATTTCGAATTTATGACAATAGCACGGCATCATATATTGATGTTACAACACAAGATCCACAAACGGCATTGGAAGGATCGTGGCATAATATTATTGTGACTTATGATGCAGGCGGTGCAGTTGAAGGAAGTCAAAAAATATATATCGATGCAATTGAAATTGCAACAAACTATTCGCATGTTGGATCATATGTTGCCATGGAATCAACAACGGCAACGTTTGCATTTGCTGCATTTTTGAAAAATTCAATATTTTTTGACGGGAATCAAGATGAACAAAGTATTTGGAATATAGCATTGTCACCATCGCAAATTTCTGAAATATACAATTCCGGATCACCAACGGATTTGTCATTGCATTCACAAGCGGGAAATCTTGCGGGTTGGTGGCGTGATGGTGATGGTGATACATATCCAACAATTAGCGATGAAAGTGGAAATTCAAAAGACGCCACAATGATCAATTTATCAGCGGCATCAATTGAAACAATAGTCCCGTAATTATGGCACAAAATAAAAAAGCATTTGAAATTGAAGGAATTGAAGAGGTCATGCGATCACTTCGAAACATACGCGAAGAAATGAACAATGATAGCACATTTATAAAAGAAGTATTGAATCCGGTTGCGCGTCCCGTTAGAAAAAAAATGCGTGATGAAGTTTCAGTCTTGAAAGTTGCTGAATTTTTCAAAGTTTACAGAACACCAAAATTGTTCAAAAAATTAAGAGCACCGCGAAACAAAGGTCATGTAGCGTATAAAATAAAATCAGGAAATCTAAAAAAATCAATTGGATTGTTCACAACTAGAAAATCAAGAAAATCGCCGGCAGTTTATATTGGACCTCGTTACACAATGGGACGTTTTAAAGATCCGGAAATTGGAGGTTGGTATTTGAACATCGTGCAAGTTGGAACGGATAAAATTCCGGCAAATCCATTTGTGACAAAAACATATAATTTGATGAAAGCACAAACGGCGATGACATTGGAAAAATTAAGTTTAAAAAGATTGACAAAAGTTGTCAGTATAAAAGGAAAAAAAGCTAAATTGATATTGGTATGATAGGAAAAGCGATTTATAATTTATTGACAACAAACGTGGCGGTTTCTGCATTAGTGTCAACACGCGTATATCCGAACGTGAATTTCAGTTCAAAAACAACATATCCATTCATTGTTTTTCAAACTACAAATGACGACCCACATGACACAAAAAGCGGAGTTTCATCATTAAACACCGGATCCGTGTTGATAAAATGTTTCAGTGACAATGCGTTGTCTGTTCAGGAATTAGCGGAAAAAGTTCGAATTTCTTTAGATCGAAAATCGGGAACATTTGGAACAATTGTTGTTCAATCAATACAATATGAATCAATGTCAAATTCATATGAGTTTCAAGAAATCGAAGCAAATGACGGATTATTTATGACGGCGCAGAATTTTAATTGTCGCTATAATCCTATTAATAATTAAATAAAAAAAAAGTAAAATGGAAAAGCATATCGTTATAAAAGAATATAAAGAAAACACAACTATTGTGAAGGTTGGATCGTCAATTATTATTCATGAAAATCAAGTTGAATATTTCGTAAAAGAAGGAATTATCGAAGGACACAAAACAAAAACAAACAAAAAGGCAGTTGAAAAAAAAGAAGTGATCAAAAAAAATGAAGAGGTAAAAAAATAAATATTAATATTAAAATAAAACAAAAATGGCAACAGATAACGTAATAAATGGAACATCGTTGATCCTAAAAACGGGAGCATCGGAAGCGCTAGCAACTGCATTCGCATTCACAACAAGTTCATCACTATCAGTGACAATGAACACAAGAGATATTTCAAACAAAGGATCGGCAGGTTGGCGAGAATTATTAGAGGCACAAAAATCATGGAGCATTTCCGCTGATGGTTTAGTTGGTTATAATGACGCAGGTTCCGCGCCTGTCAAAAATATCACGGAATTGATTTCTTCTTTAATTGCAAGACAAGCACTTGTTTATGTTGAAATGACAACGGACGTAGTTGGTGACACGTCTTGGTATGGATCAGCATTCATCACAAGTGTTGAAATGAGCAGCCCTTTAGAAGACAACGTCACTTTTAGTTGTTCACTAGAAGGGACGGCGGCATTAACACCGGTAGTGAATTCATAAATATAAAGTGATCGGCGCGCATTCCATTTCGTTGGTTTGCGTTGCCGTGATCTTTTTTTTTAATAATTTTAAAAAACAACGAAAATGGTAAAATATAAAATAGTAGATATAGGAGGCAAAAAACTTCCGTGTCGATTTGGAATGGCTGCATTGAGAAAATACAGCAAAGAAACAAAAACAACATTGGCACAATTGTCAGAAATTGGAAATGACATGACACTTGACAATGCGATTGTGTTGGTGTGGTGTGGTTTGTCAGATGGTGCACGTGTGAAAAATGTTCCGTTTTCATATTCGATTGACGATATTGCGGACTTATTAGATGGAAATATTAATGCACTAGAAGAAATATTTTCAGTATTAGAAGAACACATGTCACATTATGACGATGACAAAGGAAAAAAGCAGAAGGCGGCGAAGAAGAAAAACTAACGTGGCCGCAGTGTATTAAATACGCGCTAGGATATATGAAAATGCAACCAGAAGAATTTTGGCACATGCTTCCGTGTAATTTCTTCACTGCATTAAAAGGATTTTTCGAAATGCGTGAATATAACGATCGAAACAATTGGATTCGAACAAGGTGGCAAACAACATTCCTTTTGAATATTCAAATGTCAAAAGGTAAAAGTCTAAAACCACACGATTTGATCAAATTTGATTGGGAACAAGAAGCATCATTGCAAGAAATAAAACATTCAACATATGACGAATATTTTGCTGAATTTGAAAGCATAAGAAAAGAAAACAACCTAGAAACAAAATAAATATGGCGACAAAAGCACAAATTAATGTAAAAATCGGAGCACTAACGGAAGGATTCGACAAAGGAATGAAGCGAATTGAAAAAAAGTTAAAGAAGACCGGCCGATTGCTTAAGAAAACCGGATCCGAAATGACACAAAATTTCAGCGCGCCAATTGCTGCCATTGGTGTTTTATCTGTGAAAGTCTTCGCCGATTTTGAACAAGGAATGTTGAAAGTGAAAGCCATTTCAGGCGCTACAATTACAGAAATGGACACATTGACCAAAACTGCAAAAAAACTTGGATCCGAAACAATGTTCACGGCGACGCAAGTTTCTGAATTGCAATTGTCATTGTCAAAACTAGGATTGACACCTAAAGAAATAAACAAATCAACGGGTGCAATTTTGAATCTTGCGCAAGCTACTGACTCCGATCTTGCACAAAGTGCAACAATTGCAGCGTCAACGATGCGTGCATTTGGACTTGAATCTGAAGACATGAATCGAATTGTTGATGTGATGGCGGACGCTATTTCATCAAGTGCATTAGACATGTCTAAATTTGAAACAGCAATGTCGAGTGTTGCGCCGGTCGCTAGGGTAGCGGGGGCGTCGTTAGAACAAACAACTTCAATTTTAGGTGTTCTAACAAATAACGGAATAGAAGCTTCAACAGCGGGAACGGCTTTGCGTAATATATTTTTAGATCTTGCAAAAAACGGAATGTCTTGGCAAGAGGCAATGACATCAATTCAAAATGCAACTGATCCATTGGCAAGATCATTTGAATTGTTTGGAAAAAGAGGTGCAAACGTTGCAACTATTATTTCAGAAAATGGCGTTGAAATTCAAAAATTAACAGCCGATTTGATTGATTCTGAAGGTGAGGCGAAAAGAATGGCCAACATAATGGATTCCGGTTTGTCAGGATCTTTGCGAAAATTAAAATCAGCAACCGAAGGTGCAGGAATTGAAATCGGTCAAGGATTGAAACCGGTCATTGAATCACTTGCAAGAACACTTCAAAATGTTGCGTTGTTTTTTCGTGATTTGTCAGGTGGACAAAAACAATTCATAATCACAATTGCATTGGTAGTTGGTGCGATAGGACCTTTATTGATTATTTTCGGAAAATTGACTTTAGGATTGGCATCCGTTTCGAAAGCTTTTATTTATTTAAATAAAAAAATAGTTGCACATCCATATATTGCCGCCGCGGTTGCTATTGGTTTACTGGCTGCCGCTTTGTATAAGGCTTTTACAGCTGGCAAAAAATTATCACATTCACAAATAATGTTGAATAGAATCAGTGCCGAAGGAGTTTATCAAACAATGGAAAGCACAAAAGCAATAAAAGAAAATTTGAAAATTGCAAGAAATTCAAAATTGTCAGATGAAGAACGAAAAGATGCAACAAGATTTTTGAAAAGAGAAATTTCAAGTTTGAACGGCGAATTGAAATTGTCAGAAATAAACACAAAAAGAGTTACAAACGCAGTAAATGAACACACGCAATCAATGATTGCACAAGCACAAAAACAAGGAGCAATCGAAAAGATGGCAGAATTGCAAAAACAAATGTTTGATCTTGAACAATTTGTTCCGGATCCGTCTGTATTTGATGAAGCGACGGCAACAATGGGAAATTTTATGATGTGGGTGCAAGGCTATGGCGACATGATCAGCGACGACGACGGCGCGGATTTTGAAAGATTTATGAACAATAAAGAAATCAAAAAAGTTGCCGTTGAAATTCAAGCGTTGACAAAATACATGAATTCGCTTGATGGATCAATAAAAACTTCATCAACAACATTTTCCATGGCGCGTGTTGAAAATACGAAATACAACGACACAATCGAAGGAATGAATCAAAAATTGTCGGATTTGACAAATGTTTTTGAAAATTCTGAAAAAGGATCAAAAGATTATATTTCTTCACAAAAAGCAATTAAAAACATATCGAAAGAATTAGCAAAAGAATATGACAAATTAGCAGTAAAATCAGGCGGAAGCGGAAACGGAAGTGTTGCGTCATCAATGTCAATATTGAATGCAGAAATTCAAGAATTGACAAAACAATTTTACAATGCCGAATTGGCAGGTGAAGAAACTGGCGATATTTTAACGTTGTTAAAAGCAAAAACAAAAGAACAAAAAGACGCGCAAGACAAATTGAATAAATCGTTGGCAACGGAATCGGATCTTTTAAAAGAAGGAAACAAGTTGATCACGGAGCGTGTAAATATAAAAACCGGAAGGCGTGAACAAATTACATATGGATCGCAATCCGAAATGGATTCCGACACAAGTGGAACGGGCGGATCAGTCACGGGAATTTTCAATGAATTCACAAATGAATTTGAATCTTTAGATCCGGTGATCGATAGTTTTTTCGGTAATATCACAAATAAAATGCAAGACTTCGGCCATAATTGGTTAAATTCTTGGAAGTCGACAATTGATGGTGTCATTGCAGTAGTGTCGCAATTAGATCAAACGTTTGACGCTTTTTTCAAAATGAAGACGCAAAGAATCAATAATGACAACAAAGAACAAGAAAATGCGATTGACGATGAACACAAAAGAAGAGTTGATCAATTGTCAAATATATCAGATGAAGAAAAAAGAGCCGAAGCACTTGCACAATTAGACAAGGAAACAGCAATCGCACGTGAAGAATTAGAAGAACAAACACAAATAAAACTAAATAAGATAAAACGACAACAAGCAATCAAAGACAAGGCACTTGGAATTTTTCAAGCTACAATCAACGGAATCAGTGCGGTTGTTTCTGCGTTGAAGTTCGGTCCCGTTTATGCATTAATGGTTGGCGCATTAGTTGCCGCACAAGTTGGAATGTTGGCAGCCACACCGATTCCAAAATTCGCCGATGGTGGAATAGTTTCGGGACCTACATTAGGAATTATGGGAGAATATAGCAACGCAAAATCAAATCCGGAGGTCATTGCGCCGTTGGACAAGTTGCAAAGTCTTATGTCAGGAACAACGCAAAATGTAATTGTCACGGGAAAATTAATCGGAAACGATATTTTCTTGTCGAATTCAAACGCAGGATCAAATAGAAAAAGAACAACATAATGGCAAGACCAATATACGATTTAAAAGTCTATAAAACGGCGAATTTCAAAAGTATGAACGGGACATCTTATTCCGTCAAAATTTGGTGGGATGGTGTCACAGGCAACGATGACATGAATCTTGGTGGCGAAGGAATTCAAATTTCATATGAAAATGATGCACAATTTGGAAAAAATTCACCAATTATGACATCGAAATGCACAATTCCATTAGTTGTCGCGAATTTTGGTGACGAAATATGGATCGATGTTTTACGCGAAGACATGGAGGAACGGCAAGTGTGGTTAACAATTGAAGAAGATTCACAAGCAGGTGCAGACATTCCATATTTATGGTGTGGATATTTTATTCTTGATTTGTCATCGCGTGAAGACGTTTCATTTCCATATGTTACAACATTGACGGCCGTTGATGGTTTGGCGTCATTGAAAGACAAGCCATTTGTTGTCGAAACAAATCCGGACACCGGAGTCGCGCCGGTTTTTCCTTATGTAAAAAATGACACATTTATTCCAACCGGATTCAAAAAAATAATCAATTCAAATGCTTCATGGATAAAAGTTTTGCTTGATAATGTTGGACAATTGATTGCAACTGATTCAACTGATCCTTCTATTACATTGAAAAATTATGTCATTCAAACTTCGGTGAATTGGTATCATGAAGACATGCCACAAACTGGCGACGATTGGCTGACATATGATCCGTTGGAATATATACGATTAAATATGTCGAATTTATATGAAGAAAATGACGATGGATTTTATTCCGTGCCGACATGTTATAGTGTTTTGGAATATATATGCAGGACATTCAACATGCGTGTTTCATATTGGAATCACACATTCAATTTCACACAAATTGACATGTATAATGTAAACGAAGAAGGAACAAATCCGATTTTGCCGATTAATATTCCGACGCGTGAATATTACTATAATGGCGGATCAAGAATAGAGCGAAACTATATTGGAAACAAAACGACAACATTATACAATATGCCGTTGGAAAACATTACAACACCATCACTAGGATTGTTGAAACTTGCCGGCGGTATTTATAACGGATTGCCGGCCATCAGTGAAGTTCATTCGATGTATATGGAACGCGCCGGTCAAAATTATTTCAATGGATTTCCTGCTTTTCCTGCCAGTTGGGGCACATCAACATCGCCAGTTCAATTTACGGAAGTTCCGCTTGATGTTTTAGGAAATGAAAAATCAATCATATTCAACAATGCCGATGAATTGGCAGGATTCACAATTCGCATTCCGTTATCATTTACAAATACATCAACGCAAGATGTTCAAGTTGAAACAGCGTGGTCAATAAGAGCGAAACCAATCGGCTCCGCTTGGGGCGATGCTGACAATAAAACACTTCGAAAAATTTCAACGGCGGTTGTTCATTTAGAGTGGAAAAATTATGAATTCCCTTTATATAATAATCAAGAATATATTTTGAATTATACTTCGGTTGTAGGATCATCGCAAGGCGGTAACGATAATCTTTTGATTTTTGATTCATCTGTTGATTCAATTACAAATTTCACAAATAATTTAGTGCCAACACATTCGGATTTTATTGGTGATTGGGAATTTCAATTTTTTACATTTTCGGAATATGATTCAGACGCCACATATCCGATGCGAGCAACAACGGAAATTGCAGATTTTTCACATGGACGTGTCACATATATAGCAGGAGCGGGAACAAATTATGACGGAACGGCGATGGCACTTGAAAGAGTTCCAACGTCTTATGCATTAAATTATTCGGACGTTTTAGATTTAACGCAAAATCCACCATATGAAGGTTTGTTCGTTCCAATTGAAAGCGCGTCATCTACATCAACCGGAACGTTTGCAGTGAAAACAATTTCAACGGCAAACAATCTAAATTCATACATTTACAATGTTGGACAATTGATTTGGGGCGATGGTAGTGGAGCAAATTCAAAATCAACAATGCAAGTTTATGACGGGGCAAATTGGGTATATGTCAATCCTTTGGGAAAATGGAATAAGGCAACAATCACATGGAACGCCGGCACAAGTTCATATGATTATGTGGTCAGCTCATACGATAAAAAAATAGTCAATTTATTAAATGAACAAATATTGAATAATCAGTCAATAAATTTATTAAAATTTGGAATGACAACGGCGTTGTCAGTAAATGAAAAATACTATTCCGGAACAACAAGATTGAAATTTTTCAATCCAATTGCAAGAATGAAAGACACAGACGGAAAAAAATATATTATATTAAGAGGAACATTCAACATGAATATGGACGAATGGACGGGCGAATTTCATCAAATCAAATATGAAGTGCCGCCGGCTTGGTCAAGTGCAAGCACTACAATTTCGAATGTTGCGGTATTACAAGACAGCGGAATGGGCGGAGGTTTCACAAACACGTCAACAAATGGAGTTGGATCCGGAATGTGGACACCATAAAAATAAAAAAATGATCAAAAGAAATCCTTCTACTTTAATACGCCAATCAAAAACGCTTGGAAATGATTTGAATTTTACGCAAATTACAACGCAAGTTGATTCGAATGCGGAAATCAGTTCATTAGCAGTGAAAGCAATTCCATATGACATGAAAGCAGGTGACAAATTTGTAGTCAGTGGAAATGAATTGACGATTGCAGTTGATGCAAACGCGGGTGTCATAATTATATATATAAACACGATTGTCGTATCGCAAACAATTCTTGTTGATGATTGGATTATTATTTCAAAAAACAATCTTTTTGTTCAATATCAAAGAAAAACAGAAGGAACAATCGCAGGTTTTGCAGTTGATGCC
>TARA_R110002110_G_scaffold25094_1_pt1 | contig 16592 bp, 21 predicted proteins | sample TARA_R110002110 | Tara Oceans TARA_R110002110 (sample SAMEA4397330) | marine metagenome | biome: Polar Biome; feature: [SRF] surface water layer (ENVO:00010504); material: water (ENVO:00002006), including particulate matter (ENVO:01000060) such as... | depth 5 m
TTAACAACAAAAAAGGGTATAACAATCAAGTTATACCCCTCGTTACTCTCGTAACTATCCACTATAAGCCAAAGTTTTTATGAACCAAAAGAAACAGTACCACCACTGTTAGTTACGATTGTTCCTACAAATTCTCTTACTATTTGAGCTTGTTTACCAGCAAATGTTACTGTGTAACCATTTTGCCCTTGTAACTCACCCTCTAATACTTCGTTAGCGATTGCATCAACTGACGCATCTTTACCCATAACCTCATCAAATCCTAAAACAAAAGCTTTATTATCTGCTGTTTCTTTGTTATAAGTTTCAAAGATTACTACTAAACCACAAGACTCAACATATTCGTTAATTCCAAAAGCTTTAGTCTTTTCCATTTTAGGACAAAACACCTCTAAAGTAGTTTCGTATGCAATAGAACCGTTCTCTCTTGATCCTTCACTAGAATAAGATTTACCCTCTAATTCTCCTTCAATTTCGTAAAATTTATCGTCTGTGCTAGATAAAGTAACCGCTGTGTAAGCGTATTCTCCAGCAACCGTAGAAGCTGTAAAGCTAGTTATATCATCTTTATTGATAACATAAACAGACTTTATACCACCTCGTCTATTCTCATCAGCACAAGCTAATAGAATATCTGTTGTAATTTCTGCCATTTTTATATAATATTATAAGTTAAAAAATACCCCCCACTAAGGAGGGGCTTTTATTTTTTAGAAGTAGAAAGAGATTAATTCTCCAAAAACAAACTGAGTACCCATTTTGTACTTAGCAATAATTTTTAGTAATTCATCATCATCATCATTACTTCTGAATTTCAATTGAGCAGATGGATCATTAACATCAGTACCTAATACTAGGTTATCGTTAACAGTATAAACCATCATGTTAGCACCAATATCAGCACCTAAACCACCTGAGTTAGGGTTAGCAGCATCAGCTAATTGAGTATCCCATCCAGTAATTTCTACAACTGGAATACCTCTGAAAGTTAAAGATTGACCTTCTTTCAACATAGCTAATCCTAAAGCGTTTCCTGTTCCTAACTGCTCGAAAGTAGTCATTAAGTTATCAACGATTGTAGATGTAACTCTAAAAGATTTAGACGCATTTGGCATTTGTCTTAATACTTTAGTTTGGTTTTGGTATGCAGACTTCATAAGCTCATAAGCTCCATCAGCAACTAAAACACCGTTAGTATCTTCAACGTTAGCGATTGCAGTCATTTCAACATACTGACCTAATTGAGCTGAATCAGTTACAAAGTGCTGGATAAGTCCATCAAATTGGTTATAATCAGCAGATGCAGCAGATGAAGCAGCAAACCATGCTAATCTTCCGTTATCATCAGAAATACCCTCAGCAACTCTCTTTCTAGCGATTTCACCAACTACAGTAGGCAGTAAGTCATCAATAGCAGTACCAGCACCGTAAAACTCTTCAAAGATAGTACCATAAAATGCATCTCCACACTCCTCAAGGTTTACCTTTAATTTAGATACTTCTAAAGTTCTATCAGAAACATCAGTAACACCACCAGTAGCAGAAAAACCACAAGTAGAATAAGATCGTACAATCTTAGTTAAAGTTGAGTTAAGGTACATATTAGCCTTAACTTTAATGTTTGGAATTACTCTAATTCCTTGTAAGTCATCCGAACCTTCTTGTGGAGCGAATAAAATCTCTGTAAATTCCTTTCCGCTATACGTACTAGAAATTGATTGTGTAATAAAATTTGCCATTCTTTTTTAAATAATTTAGTTTCTAGTGCATTGATTTTAACACGTTGATGATAGCACTACCCAACTCATCTACGATAACTTCTTTCTTAATTTCCTCAGTAACATCAGCTTTAGCCTCTGATACATCTCTGCTAGCTTTAGCTTTCTCTACTTCTTTCTTAGCTAACTCAACCTCATCGGCTTTAGCTAAAACCTCAGCTTTCTCAGCTTCTAACTTTACTTCTAGCTCTAACTTTTCAGCTTTAACTAATTCTAACTCTTCTGATAATTCAGCTTTAATACTAGCCGATAATTCAGCTTTTAAAGCGTCAATATCAAGAGCATCTTTTGGCTCTGCAACCTCTTTAGATACTTCTTTAGCACCCTCATTAGAGATTAGAGCTTTTAACTTGTCTAAAATAGACTCATTTTTCTCTGACATATTCACGTTATTTAATTGATTTACATAATTGGATGGAGTGTTTTTATACCCCATTTTAGCTAAGTCTTTAGCACTTGCAAAAGCTGCTATTTTCTTACCTTCTTTAACTTCGCTAACAAAACCTAATTCCAAAGCCTCCTCTGAAAATATCCAAGTTTCATCGCTCATCATCTTTTGAACTATTTCTAAATCTAAACCAGTCGCATTAGAGTAAATCTTAGCAATCTTTAAATTTAAAGAGTCCATTAACTTAGCATCTTTCTCAAGTTCTTTCTGATAATCTCTAATCTCGTCACTATTCATACCTTGCATACTAATTACAGGCATCCAAGCGTTATGTATCATTATTACACTGTTCTCAGTCATTGTTGGTAAAGTATCACCAGCAAGAGCTAAAACAGATGCAGCAGATGCCGCAACACCTACTATTTTAACATTTACATTTAGATTAGATGTTTTTAGATAGTCATAAATTGCAAAGGCTTCAAATACAGAACCACCACCGCTATTTATAGTTAACTCAATGTTTTTTGATCCATTGCTTTGTACCTCTTCTATGAAGTCTTTAGCATTAACACCAAACGAACCTATCTCCTCATCAATAGAGATTGAAAGATTATTAATAGAATTTTTTACGTTATACCATTTCATCTTTGCAAACATTACAATAATCTGTTTAACATAATGTTTAAGTAATGAACAAAAAAAAGGGTAACCGTTAAGCTACCCCAATTAAACTACCTCCTTAAAATAGTTATCTATCTCTTATTATTCTCCTGATGTGATTTACTGATAAATCATACTTTACAGATAGGTTATAATATATATCCATGTTTTTAGCTAATGGAATATTATACATCTTATCAAAGTCATTAATTACCGCTATATCTCTTATAGCTGTTTCATTAATTAAACCCTTGTCTAGTAGTATTGTTATTGCGTGTCTACTATCTAAAGCCTTATCTATTACAGAGTATAAAGTATGTGTTAATACATCTCCCAACTCCTTAACCTCTGATTCCAATAACCTATCACTCTTTTTTTGCATTTTCCACATTTACCGTCAAATTTTGGATCTATATTATCTTTAAACATTTGGAATAAATAATCTAAGCTTATTGAATCAGGTCGCATTTTACCTAGCACCTTTTTAATAGCTTCTTTTATATTATCTCTTTCCTCATGGGTTATGTTGTTTAAATTCTCGTTTACGTCAAAGTCTACCATAATTCTCTAGGGCATTTTTCATCCTCCCATATTATCTTATCATTAATAGCACATTTACAAATACCGCATTGAGGTGTATTTTTCTTTTTAAATATTAGTAAAAATGTAAAGTCTTTCCTGTATTTAGTGCATGACTTACAAGTATCTAATCTTTGTTTTTTTGATTTGCTATCTAGTATGTCACTAGTGTAGTTTTTAGCTTTGCCGAATAGTTTAGTTAGTAGCATAAAACAAATATAACCATTTATTAAATAAAATAGAGTATATTAGTAGAACTTTTGCGAGTAGTATTGTTTAGTAGATAGGTTATAAGGAGGGTTTAAAACACCCTCCTTTTTTATTTACCCAAATGTAGCCTCACTTTGAATGTTATTAACTCTATTAGCTTGTGTAGTTGTTTCTGTAGCAACATTTACAACTTGAATAGAACCAATACTACTAATAACAGCTTTTGATATTCTATTCTCCATATCTGTTAAGTCTAAACCACTACCACCACTAGAAAAACCACCGTTAGCAAATCCAGCACTTAAATACGGTTGCGGTCTGTTGTTTCTCATTGATTCTAAAGCACCAACTAATCTACTACCACCGTTAGACTCTAATACGTTCTTAGGTACAACATACTCACCCTCATGAACTACACCAGCTTGACGGAATCCAGTAGCATCAGGAGTACCAACTCCGCCTCCTGTATATCCACCCTCAGCAAATGATTGACTAGCGACAATACCAGCTTGAACAGCACTTTTAGCAATAGCAATACCAGTTAAAACACTAGATTGTGTTAACCCAGCACCACCAAAAGTAACAGCGTTTAATGGGTTAGCCGCTGCAGCCGCTTGAATACTAGCAATTTCAGTAGCTAATGATATAGCAATATTAGCTAACTCTAGCTTTTTTTTCTGTTTAAAAGCTTTCTTTTCTATCTCTAGTTTTTTAGACTCAAACTCCTCCTGAGTTATTAAACCGTTTTCTAATTTAGCGTCTAAGTTAGAAAGTTCTATATCCTTTTCTCTTTCTGCTTTCCTACCAGCTACATCAACTAAAGCAGTAGCAGCAGCGTTAGCAACCTCTATACCCCCTTTTATTAGTTCTTGCTTAATTATAGCTTTTTGCTTTTCGTTATCCTCCTCTAGTTTTTGTTTGTCTAAAAGTGACTTTCCAAAAGCTTCTACATCCTGATCTAATAGTTTTTGGTTAAGGTCAAAACTTTCTTGATAACCTTCATCTATAAAGTCAAAAAACGCTTGTTGAGATTCTTCTTTACCTTTATTAATGTCTACAAAATTCTCCTCAAACTTTTCGTTATCATCATCAAGATCCTCTAACTCCTCAGCTATAAACTTAAATGATTTACCTAGTTCTTTATTAGCATTAGCAGCATTCAAGGCAGCAGCAGCAGCATCTTTATCAGCATCAGTGGATTTTTCAGTAGTTATTCCTAACTCCTCCTCTAATTTTATTCTTTCACTTATTAAAACTTCTGATTTTTTCTTTTCATCATTTAGCTCTTGTTCTGCTAAAAACGCTTTTGATATTAATGCGTTAAGGTTTTCAGAGAAAATAGATGCAGTTTTCTCTGCTTTAGATAGTGCGTTAATAGCTTGAGCCCTTTGAACTGTACTTTTGTTAAAATCAGTATAAATAGCTTGTCTTTTTTCTTCACTTTTTATAAAGTTATCTACGGCATCTTGTGTTGTTAAAAGCCTGCTAAGCTCGCCTTTTCTAGCTCTTTCTATAGATTTAGCTCCTTTAGCTTTTCGCTCGTCTAATCTTTTTTCTAGCTCTATTAAAGCTTCCCTGTTTGCTATTTTTTTATCGGTTGTTTTCTCCGCTTGTGCGTCTATTTCATCTGTTTTTCTTTGTATTATTATTTTATTAACCAATTGGTCATTAACCGTTTTAAGTCTTTTAGCTAAAGTTTCATTCTTTAAGTTCTCTTGATCTAAGCCTTTTAGGAAATCAGGGCTAATAGCGTTTAACTCATTGATTAACTTTTTTCTATCTTCAGTACCTTCGTTAAGGGATGTTATCCTACCAACTAAAACGCTAATAGTAGCCCTTTGATCCTCCATAGCATCAGATTGCTCATAAACATTTTTAGTTAATCCACTAATCCCACTAACTAAATCAGTTGTAAACTGTACAATATCCCTTAATGAATCAGTTTCAGAAAAGTTAAGTATTAAACCCTCCCATGCTGAGCTTAGACGTTTTAAATCACCATCTAAAGTATCACCTACTATTCTAGCCATTGCAGAAGCAGCACCTCCAGCGTTTTCTAAAGACTTTGCAAATGCATTAGCTTTATCCTCATTTTTAGCAAGTGTTAAACCAACTGCCGCACCTCTTTTACCGAATAAATCTAAAGATTTTGTAGCTGGGTCTGTACTTTCTCTAACTTGTCTAAAAGCCTCAGTTACTGATATACCAGCTTTCTGAGTATCTAAAAGTATATTTCTCAATGCCGTTCCAGCTGTACTCGCATCAAAACCAGCATCAGTTAAGATACCTAAACTAGCCGTAGTTTGCTCAATACTAAAACCAACAGCAGCAGCAACAGGAGCTACCGAACTCATAGCAGTTTCAAACTTATTAATATCTAAAGCAGAGCTAGTAAAAGATTTAGCCATTATATCCACTACTTTCTGAGTGTCTTTAGCTGTTAATCCAAAACCTTTAATAGTAGATGCAGCAACTTTAGCAGATTGTGCTAAGTCTGAACCCGTAGCGGTTGCTAATTCTAATGTAGCTTCTGAGGCATCTAATATCTCTTTAGTAGTAAAACCTAGTTTAGCATACTCCTCTTGTAGTTTACCTACTTGACTAGCTGTAAATTGAGTAGTAGAACCTAAGTCTTTAGCAGATGCTTGTAAATCTTGAAACTCTTCATTAGTAGCTCCTGTAATAGCTTTGACTTTTGCCATTTGTTGCTCAAAATCTTTAATAGTATTTACACCATCACTTACAACTTGAAACAACTTTTGAGCCGCAAACAAACCAACAAAAGCAGCACTAATAGAAGTACCTAACCTAGCGAAAGATTTACCTAGTCTAGTAGTAAATCCGTCAATACCTAACATAGCTTGTCTAGTTACTAATAACTGCCGTCTAGTACCTTTTAAACCTAAATTAACTTTAGCAATACTTTTAGCGTATTGGTCACGAGTTATAGCACCGTCTTTTAACTGTTTCTTTAGCTTTCTTTGTTGTTCTGTTAAACCTTGTAAGGTCTTTTCTAACCCCTCTAGTTTTCTTTTTTGATCTGCCGTACCTTGTACGTCTATCTTAATTGCTACTACCTTATCTGCCATGACTTATCTATAAACTGGTTCTATTAATCCTGTTACTGGGTTTTCTATATAAACCTCTATTAAATTACTTCCGTCCTCTACGTATATTGGTTGTAGTGGTGCTGGTGTATTACTGTTATCTGTTCCACTACTGTTATTACCTTCTTGTGTACCATCAATAGCTACACTCCCTAAATTCTCAAACTTAAACAAACTAACCTTTGTTAATCCGTCTTTTATTGGGTTAAAGTCTATTACTTGCTCAATTAAGTAGTAACCGCTAACCTTACTAGGTGTATTAATATACACTAACTTCCTAAAGTCTAAATTATCTACATCTGAGCTAGTTAAATTAAAATAAGCTATTAGCCTACCTCCCTCTTCAATGTTTTTAAGCATATTAGAGTAATAGGTAGAAAATAAACCATCAGTACCCGTAAAGCTTAAATTTTGAGGTGAATTTGTATTATTCCAGTCCTCAAATATACCATAGGGTGTAAAGTTTGTAGTTAACCCGTTTAACTTAAATATTCTAGTAGTACCATCAGGAGATAATTGCTGAGCGTTTTGAAAAAAGAAAACTCTAGCGTTATAGCTTTCTATTCTTTCACTAGGTATGTTACCGTTTGTTAAATATTCATTCCAAATCTTTAAAGTAGTTGGAGCTATGTTAGAATTATAAGAGCCACCTACAATAGGTGTAACCTCTGATGCTACATGAGCATAAGTAGCACTAAATAAATCTAATTTAACCTCTGTTGTACCCTCTGCAAACCTATCAGGCAATACATGAGTATATTTAGCGTATGTTCTTCTGTTAGCACCCTCCCAACCTTTTAGCCATTCATCATTACTTAAATCTCTATATCCAAAGGTTATATTTCTTTTATAGCTACTTATGTAGTCTACTTCATAACCTTTTCCTATATCTAACTTATTAGTCCAATCTAAAGCACTTGTTTTGCTTTCAAAAAAAGTATCTCTAGGCTCTAAGTATATTGTTTTAGTCTTTACATCAGTCCAATAGTAAATATTAAACATTCTAGTAAAATCATTAATAACATCTAGTAGTTTTATATTACTAGGTATTATTTCATTTAAAGAGAAATTATCACCTTCAATTAATTCGGCACTTCTTTGAACTTCAAAAAAAGAACCTGTTTTAAAATTGAAAGTTTGATTAAGCGGTCTAGTCCATCTAGTCCATACAGATATAGTTTGACCAGCGTCACATAATGCAGAAATATCATAACTAGCTTGATCATCTTGATTAGCTTTTATACTTCTAGTTAACTCACCTTTTGCACCTACCGTAGATCCAAATTGTTGAGCTATTATAACCTTTAAATTTACACTAGATACACCACTAGATAAAGTCCAATCTCCAGTATTTAAAGTTACTTTAAAGTTATATCTACCTGTAGTTGGTATAGTATAATATCCAGTAACTAAATTATAATTATCATTAACATCATTATTAGGAGGTGTAGAGTCATCATGAAACACTAGCCTATTGAATCCTAGTGTAGATACTGGAGATGTTAAAGATACTCTAGTTTTAGACTGATCAATAATGTCTTTATTTACGGTCATATCACCGTTAATATCACAAATAAGCCTACTTATATCCGCATCATCTAAAAAAGTACTGCTAATATTCCAACCTAAGCTATTTAAACCAGTTTCTAATAGCCCTTTCATATACAAACAAGGAAAGAAATCTCTTACCTCAGAATTATTAAGGCTTTCGTTACCTCCTCTACTAATATATGGGTAAGCGTGATCATATGTTGATACATTTGAAAAGTTAGCAGCGTTTATACCGTCAATATCATAAGTTTGAGAATTATTTCTATATGTTAAACTGTTTAACTTTAACTCACTAGCACCCTTAACCCAATCAATATTATTACCAAAGAAAACTAACTCATAACTATCTAACTCAAATCCGTCAAATACTTTACCTACTTGAATAAAGCCTTTATCTATTTGTGTACCGCTTACTATTATAACACAGGGTTTACGGTTTAAAGCATCTCTATAATCCTTTCTACTGTTGATGTTATCTACATTACTTAATAGATTAGCATTGTTTTTAGTATTAGGTACTTTAAAAGTCTTTGAAAATGTACCAGTACGAGCTTTTAAGTTATCTAGGTTTACAATACCCTTAGTAAGTACTAATGGAAAGTCAGTAAAGCTAGTTAAGTCTAAATCACCTAATACAGTGTTACTAGTATCTAATATTCTAATTACTACGTCATTCATCCTCTTAAACCTCTTTCGTTATTAGCTAAACTAAAATTTAAAATAAATTGTATAGGCATATTATGCTCATTAACTTTTACACCACTACCATCATCAATAATGATACTAAAGTAACTACTATCTACCTCAATCCATGCCATGTTATTAGTTAACATACTTTGCGCAAAAGCTAGGGTATCTCTACCAATTGTTTTAGAATAAGCCGTAAAGTTTTTAACCTTTGTATTTCTTACAACAGCACTACCATAATCACTAGAACTATAAGTACTACTTAAAGCCTTTTGATATCTAGTAGATTTGTTTGTATATCCCTCAATCTGATTACCTTTTAGCGTTATACTATCTTGTTTACCAAACTTATTAACGAAATGTACTCTTAAATCTGTTGGGCATCCTTCAATTATATTATATCTTCTTAATTCTGACCTATCGCCATCATCATTAATTAACCTAATTGTATAATATGCAACATTGGTTAAACTAATACCAGCGTTAATAAGGTTTTGAGTACCTACAGGAGCGTCTAAATAAGGGTCAGTTAATGAATTTACGTTAACCTGATTCCATTGCGTTACATCTATTAAATCAGTGTTTAATAAAGCGTTAACACTATTGTATGTTAATACCTCTATTTTATAGTTCTTAACACCTCCACTAGATACAGCATAAGCCATACCTAAGAACTCATTTTGATTAAGTTCTATAGTTTTTGGGTTAGTACCCTCAGTAAGGAATAGCTTATCATCTGAAACCATTGAGTAATCAGACAAATTAAAACTATTAAGGCTAAAATGACTCTCACTCCAATTGAAAGCAGCAAAAGTAGAACTTTGGTAATTGAAATTAGTATTACTTGCATCTGCTGGATCGTAGTTAGTTTCTAATAGCTTAGTTGTTGGGTTTTCAGTAACCTCATAAGCCTTTATTTTAAACTGTAAGTTATCAGTATCATTTATAACTGCACTAGCTCCTAAAGTCTTTAAAATAAAACTAAGGTTAGCACTTAATATATCAGATACGTCAAAAGTAAACTCATTAGTAGTAGTTAAATTAGGTTGTATGCTTGTTGCTGACTTTCTAATACTTGTAACACTACCATCATAAGATACTACCGTTTCAATTATTAAGTGAACTATATCAGCGTTATTACTATTTAACTGAAACATTACAGGACTATAAGCTAGTACTGGAGATGTTGGAGCTGTTATTAAAGTTATTGCCATTACTTATTATCTTTATTATAGTCTTGAACTATATCAGTTACTATCTCATCTACATTTCTAAACACTTCTTTACCTAAAGCGTCTACTATTGGGTTTATTTCAGTAAGTATTACAAAGTCTATAAAACCAGCTCTACGACCGTTATTACTAAACTGAAAACTGTCTTGAGTTGGGGAACCCTCTTTAAATATTTTCATTTGAATAGCAAAAGCCATATTCTTTATATCCTTGTCACCACTTGCTATTCCTTTACGCTCTATCCAATCTACTAAAACACTTATAGGTACTTTCTTTGCTCCAGCTTTTCTACCATCATTAACATACCTAGAGTAGTCTTGCATTAGTATCTCAATAACTACATTATCAGGTAACTGCATAGTTCTACCCTCTATTGTGCTAATTAACTCACCACTAGATTTATGACCCTGACCGATTAACTCAGTTTGCAAAGCCTTAATTATCATATTTTCTACCTTAGAAAAGTCTAGCATTAATAGTTAAATGTACCAGTTAAACAGTTTGAGTCTAATTCTATTGTTATTGAGTATTTAGATGCTACTAATTTATCATTGTGAACATCATGAGCCATAAAACCGCCTATTGTGTTAAACTCTACGATACTAAATCCATTAGCTCCTGATATATTTCGTCTAATTACCTCAGCTATGTATTTATCTAATATTGCATCTACCTCCGCTTGACTCTTTTGCATCGTCTTAACCGCTTGTACATCTCTATTTCGCAAATTATAGCAAAAGATATCAAGGGTAAAACGCTTATTATTCGGTAAAAAAGAATTATTAATATCACCTCGTATAGTATTAGGAGTAGAGTTTACTAGAATTAATGGATAACCTTTAGCATTTTGAGTACCATTTACAGCACTAACTCGGTTATAAAGAAAATAGCTAACATCATCAAAGGCATTAGCTATTATCTGTAATTCGTCTATTATATTACTGTAATCAGCCATAATTTAAATATACTAAAATAATTTAGATTGATTCTAAATAAGACTTACTTAGTAGTTTATTTCCTTAAATCTACCGTTTAAAGTTTCAAAAGTTATTTGCATATCTCTAGGAAGCATATCAATACCAAAAGCCCACATCTCAAAGATAGCTAATAGCCGTCTTGTATTGTTTTTATGGCTAGTTGTACTAAATATTGAATTGATTCTATATTCAAAAGCCTTTACAACATCATACCTAAACTTTTCAAATAACTCAACTACGTACTTTATATCATCTTCGGCAATACCTTTACCCCTCCACTCATCTACAATAGCACCAATATAATTAACGTGCATTTGTGTTTGAGATTCTATTATATACATTTTAAACTCATCAGATTTCATGGATTCAATATCCTCTTTAAGTATGTTATTAAAGCTTTCTGAACATAATTTAATCTTATACTTTACAAAGTCTTTACACATCTTACTTTTAGAAATGTCATATTCTCCATGAGTGTAGAACTTCATAAAAGATACCTCTTTCTCTACCCTTGCACAGGTATTAAAAATGTCATGATGTTCTAATGACTTAATAGTTAACTTATTCTTTACGCTTAAAATGGTATTTACCCATGTAGGTATATTCTTTTTAAATATCCACATAAAAGCTAAAACCAATATAACTAAAGCTGTTATTACTCCCCCCTCTAAATTCTCTGCTAACTCTTTTAAAACACTTTCCATCTTATTATTTAATTTATTTACATTAATAAGAAGAAGTCACCACCTGACGTATCGGTAGGAGGTGTATTTAATCCTAGTATTTCTGTTCTATCTAGTGTTATGTTACCAAAGGTACAAACGGCTGTTAAACTTACAGACCCAGCACTCTCACCTACATCAATTGATATGGATCCTGTAGCTACTTGTCTATTAGTGTTGTGAGTTGTAAATAACTGAGCTACTCCCGTTGGTATCTGCTGAGATAGTATTTGGTTAACAGAACAAGACGTTATCATTATTAAACTATCTTGAGATACTGTTAATGTTTTAGTGTTTGGGCTAGAACTTCCTCCACTCCTTAAAGATGCACCAATACCGCCTGAATTAGTAAAACTTCTAGCGTGTAAAGATATTGGGTTCCATTGATTACCACTAAAGTTAACTCTTAACGTATTGTTACCTGTAGGAGGGTTTAAAAGGTAATAGAAAGCCATCCTTTGACTTAATCCACCTCTGTTAATAGTGTACAATCTAGTCATTGCTACACCGTTATAAGTAGCCGTTGATGGTGTAACAGTGTTAGCCATAGTTAACTGAACTATAACCATACCATCATTACCAGTATTTTGATTATGCGTAAACTGGTAAAAACTTGCTCCTGGAGTTGGATTTACGTTGGTTGTATTTCCTTTAGTAGGTGCAGCCATTACAATTGATTTGTATTGGTTATTTCTGTAAGTCCTGACCCTTCAATAGTATCTACTTCTGTTCTAGCTTCATTAACATAGCTAACACCACTAAAAAAAGTACTTATTGATACCTCACCTATTTCTAGTTTGGTTCTATTCTCACCTAAAAAAACACCTAAAGAAACATCATAAGCCTCGTTAATCTCGTTTATTATACTTATATCTGTAGTGTAACCAACATCAGTATAGTTTAAGTTATCAGTACCCTCTAATTCTATTTTAGTAATTATTGTTATCACTTTTTTTTAATTTTTAATACTTATCATTACTACTTTTTAAACCTCTTCTTTAATAGCTATAACATCCCATTTACTACCAGCCTCATCATAAATACAACCAATGTATAAAATCTTATCAGCTGTTGTTGTTGTTGGTAATGTAACACCAATAACTCTATAAATATTATTCCATGTTAAAGCTCTATTAGTTCCGTTATCTGTTAACCTAATTATTAACTTCATTCCTACTGATGGAGTACCTGTTGGAGCTGCTATTGTTAAAGCACTAGCTAAGTCTGTTATATCCTCTTGATCGTACTGGTCTACATTAGGCGTTAAAGTTGTTGCGGTTACTACGCTATTAACTGATGGTGGATTAACATCCCAAACAGTACCTGAACTAGATACAGTAACATCTCCTTTATCTCCGTCAGTAAGTTGTAACCTAGCTTCTAAAGCGTCTAATCTAACATCGTCTAAATGTAATTCATAAGATATAGCGTTACGGTCTGAAGTCCAAGACCCACCAGTATAAAGATATATTCCATTAGGGTAGTAGTTACCTCCTATTGTACCTGGTAACCACTGAGTACCTTGTGCATCATTTACATAAGCTACATCACCTGATGACATACCCGTTTTAGTTAACAAATCTGTGTAATTAACAGCTGTAAACGTAAAAGGTTGCTGACTACCACCACCACCACCGCTAGATACATCTATGTAACCTTTAACAGCTGTATAAAGTTCGTTAATGTTAGCAGTTATTGGAGATGTAACTTCGCTATAAGGTATTGTTATGTAAGCTTGTCCTCTTTGACTTCCATCATCATCAGAGTTATCATAAATATTTAAGTTAGTACCTCTTTTAAGAAGTTTAACATTACTATGTTTAATATAAGTAACTGCACCAGCAAAAGTTACCTCAATACCACTAGTTAAATTAGTAATTGTAGCCATTAATCTATAAAGTTTCTAATTGATAAATAAAGAGCATCTACATTAACTGTAGAAGGGTTTGATACCTCAGCACTTGAGAACCTTAAAGCATTAGCTCCTAATCTCCTTTTAGAGTTATCATAAATACTTAAAGTAGTTGCTGATTTTATGAGCTTACAATTCTCATACTTAATGAAATAGACGCTACCACCGTTATCAGTGATCTCTATACCGTCTGTATTATTTATTATTGTAGCCATATTTTCAGATATACGGCTCATAGTTGGATAAAACTAATGTACAAAAAAAAGAGGGTAATTAAACCCCCTTTCTGTAAAAAATTTTGTTTATTGGAAATTATTCCGTATAAACTTTACTATTATCCTGATTAATAACAAGGTAAACAATAACGCTATTAAACTCATTTCTTAAGCTTTAGCACCTCATTTAATACTCTAAAGTCTGCTAATAACTGAGTATGTGTATTACTTACCTTATATCTCTCAATACAACCCATTATAATAGTATCAATCTGCTCTATTTGTAGTGAAATCATTTTAATACCGTTTAACCTTTGCTCTTTAGCTTCTTTCTTTAGTGGTTTAGAACTCTTTAAAGCGATTAAATCCGCTCTTACTTGCTCTAATACGATTTCAGCCTTATTAATCAAATCGGGCAATTCTTTAGATGCTTTTGTTTTTAACTCCTCTTGCTGGTTTATTGTTTCTATTTGGCTAACTCTTTGAGATACTAGTGTAACTTTGAAATCTCTTTCATTCTCTAATTTATAAACCTCATTTAAGCACGATAGTCTATCTAATTCAGTTTCGTAACTATTCTCTTTAATAGCTGTCATCCATTTATTTAAGAACTCAATACGGCTTTTAAATACTTCTAACTCTTTCTCTAGTACTTTTTTAGTGGCTAAACTCATTTGGCTTAATGTTAATTTTGTTTTATAAAATCTATTTTTGTTGAGGTTGGTATATGTCCAATTGCTATATGGATCATTGCTATTTCATCACTTAATCCATCCATCTCCTCCTCAGTTTCAAAGTACTCAGGGTTTAATGCCATTCCTATAATCTCATCCATAACACTAATTTAATAAATTACTTGTTATGAGTGCATATAAGATTAGAATTAATTAAGATTTTATGTCCTAATTTCTCAGCATCAGTAAAAATAAATGTATCACTAAAAGCATTAGCATTTAATTCTAAGTCTACCCTAAATTCTACTTGTTCTAAAACCTCTCTACCGAACAATGTACAACCTATTCCAGTGGCGGTTATTCTAGCATCAGGATCAACTAATAAATGTCTTAATGGTAAAGTACCTTGCCCCATGATATTATAACCATGTTCTCTAGTTAGTATTTTCTCACTTCTTACAGCTCTCCTATCAGATGTTGAGGTTAAACATAGTAAATCCTCCTCCTTTCTAATTTCATAGGTAGCGGTAACTATACTAGCACCGTAAACATCAGCATAACTAACTAAGTTTTCTATGATACACTCACCAGCAAATACATCAGATTCTAACATTAACAGGTAATCGTAATCACCATTTAAAAAGTAGTTTCTGATTATGTTTTGATGTCTAGCTAACTCAGACTTAAAGTTACCATTGATAGGTTCGTGAACGGCTTTAATACCGTTATCCCAAAACTTTTTAACGTGTTTAGGGTCTTTACTATTGTCTAATACAAAGATGTCATATAATGGATATGTAAACGTCTTAATTTGCTCTATAAACTCATCTACGCAATAATCTTTTTTATCTGCTGTAGGCATTGCAACAAGTACTCTTTTCATAGTTAATCGTTAAAGAATAAGTTTAATATGTGTTCTGCAGACTCTACACCAGTAATACTAGTTCTTAACCAATCCTCAATATTAGATAGTTGTACTTTTAAAAGCTCATTCTCTTTTAATAAGTTTTCGTTAACCTTAGAATTATCTGTTTTAATATACTCTACTTTACGATCATAATCCCAATCAATAATATTATTACTTATATACATAATATAAGGAAATCCTATTTTATTAAAGTTCTCAGATAAAGAAGGCTTAAAGTCAATAGGGTAAACATCAGTAGACCATCTATAGCCATCATTACCTAGTCTAGCTAGTGTTTCTTGCTCTTGTTCTTTGTTGTTAATCTTAATAGTCATGTTGTTTTTGTTTAGTGTGAAGTGCTAATATAGTAATAAATTATTATAACTCATCTATTAAAGCATCTATTAACTCCTCATCATTTTGAAACTCTAAGGTGGTACAAACTTCGCTATGTTCGTCAAAGTATCGCATCTCTACCCTTACTAGGTTATCAGATACACCAAGTAAATAGTATTTAACATACTGACCTAGTATATCATATCTATAAAGCTCACAGGATTCTAGTACTTGATCTATAAACATTGTTCTATCCATTATCTGCTACGTTTAGAGTTTTTATGTGCTAACTCTTGTGATTCATATTTCAAAGTATCTTGAGCTGTTTGTATGCTTATAAACTGCATTATATCCCAAACATTGGTATAATAAACACTTTCTAATGGACTTAATCCGTCTTTCGTGTAAATACCTTTCTCAGATAGCTCATAGGCTTTAATTTGCCAATAAACATTTTTAACGATTGTTTCTGAGGCTGAGCCAATTGGTTTGCCGCTCTTTCCGTTAAAGATGTTAGGGTAGAACTTTGTAATTTGTTGATATGCGAGTCCAAAAAAAAATACGCTTTATATGCTTCTGATACTGGTAAGTCTAAAAACTTCTTAGATCGTGTATCTATTTTAAGCTCGTTATACTCCTCATCCTGATGCTTTCTAA
>TARA_R110002110_G_scaffold71403_1_pt1 | contig 16590 bp, 8 predicted proteins | sample TARA_R110002110 | Tara Oceans TARA_R110002110 (sample SAMEA4397330) | marine metagenome | biome: Polar Biome; feature: [SRF] surface water layer (ENVO:00010504); material: water (ENVO:00002006), including particulate matter (ENVO:01000060) such as... | depth 5 m
TTTCGTTTTGCCACTGGGTTTGGTGTCAGCCCATCAATGCGGGTGAACCTGCTTGTAAACGATTTTGTTTATCAAGCTATAACAAACAAGATATTAACTATTTTTCAGGCAGATTTTCGTCGTACTTTTATTCATGTAAGAGACATGGCAAAAGCTTTTACTATGGGTATAGAACATATGGGCAATTGGAAGCATAAAGTCTACAATTGCGGGGCTAATCATCTCAATTGGACTAAAAGAGAATTAGCTGAATATATAAAAGAACAAACCGGATGTTTTGTACATTATGAAGAAATTGGAAAAGATAACGACCAAAGAGACTACGAAGTTAGTTATAATAAACTAGAAGCCGAAGGGTTCAAGTGCGACGTTGATATGGAAACAGGGATAAATGAACTAATTAAAGTCTCCCCAATCTTGCAAATAAGACATCAATACTCATGATAGATATAAAAAACAAAAAGGTTCTCGTAACTGGAGGTCAAGGTTTTCTCGGCTCAGCTATCTGCAAAAAGATAGAAGAAAAGGGGGGAATACCAATACCTCTAAAAAGCGAAGAAGTCAATCTTCATAATCTTGAAGCTATTATACAGTTTATGACTGCTTGTAAGCCTGACTATTGTATACATGCCGCAGGATATAATGGCGGAATTGAATTCAACAGAATGTACCCAGCAGATATATTTTATTCAAATACCACAATGGGTTTGAATATACACTACGCTTGTCAATACATGAGGGTCAAAAAAATTCTCTCAATAATGACATCCTGCGCTTATCCAGACACGGGAATGGAAGTTCTAAAAGAAGATACATTCTGGGAAGGTCTTCCAAACAAAACAATTAGAGCGCACGGTATTGCTAAAAGAACCCTCCAAACGGCAGCGGAAGCGTATAATGACCAATACGAATTAAACGCAGCTACTGTTTGTGTTACAAATCTATATGGCCCAAATGATACGTTTAACTTAATCAGGACTAAAGTTGTTGGCGCTTTAATACGAAAATTTGTAGAGGCTTTAGAGGATGGAACATCTGTAGAGTGCTGGGGAACAGGCGACCCCATGAGAGAATTCATGTACGTAGATGATGCCGCAGAATCAATCGTTCAAGCTTTGCAAAAATACGATGACCCAACACAGCCTCTTAATATTGGAACAGGTAAAGATATATCAATAAAAGAGCTTGTCGAATATATCATTAATGCAACAGGGTTTAATGGAGAAGTTAACTGGAATACTGATAAGCCTGACGGGCAAATGAAAAAGCTTCTGGATACTACCAGAATGAATGGGTATATTGAACTAACTCCAATAGAAGTAAAAGAAGGAATAAAGAAAACGGTAAAATGGTATAAAGGTCACAAAAAGCATGCCGACTCAAGAAAATAGACAGGTTGGTTTTTTAGTTAACGAGCTTACTGCTAGCCATTTAGCTTTCTCATTAATAAAAAATCTAAATGATTACAATAATGAATCCAATATTGATACGGTTCTTTTTTTTGAAAATGCTTCATCTTCAATAATCAAACCCAACTTTTCAATAATGGCAATTAACGAGATATGGAACTTCAGTGGGTCTTTAATTTCAACAGATATAAATACAACTTTATCACTCAAGAAATGCTTCTCACCTAGAAAAAAAATATTTTACGTTTGGGACTTAGAATGGATGCGTACCCCAAAGGGAAAGGCGTGGGGGTTTGAAAAAACTATACAAGCTTTTTCAGATGAATCAATAGAGCTGGTTGCCAGAAGTAAAGATCACGCCAAAGCAATAGAAAATCTGTCTAACAGAAAAGTAAAACACGTAGTGGAAAATTTTAACATAGAAAACTTAATAGGAATAACAAATGAATAGTGCATTTATAAACAAACACAAAGAGTACATTATCAACGAATACGTTGAGAATAAAAAAAGTACTTATGAAATAGCACAAGATCTAAAAACCTACCCAAACAAAATCAGAAGAACTCTGAATACGCTTGGTGTATCTCTAAGAGACAAGAGTTCCGCTCAAACAGTCGCTATTAAAAGCGGAAGGCACGAGCATCCCACCAGAGGAAAAAAGAGAACAGAAGCAGAAAAAGTGGCTATTAGCAACGGCATGGCTACTTATTGGGAGAACATGGAAGAAGACGAAAGAAAACGCCGTTCGGATCTTTCAAAGAAACAATGGGCAGAAATGTCAGAAGAAGATAAGGCAAATTTGAGAAAATTAGCCGCTGAAGCCGTAAGAAGAGCTAGTAAAGAAGGGTCAAAAATTGAAAAATTCGTATATGAGGGCTTGACTAGCCTTGGTTATGATGTTATCTTTCATAAGCGTGGATTAATAGTAAACCAAAATTTAGAGGTTGATCTATTTATCCCGTCGATTAACACGGCAATCGAAATTGATGGGCCAGCTCATTTTCTCCCTATTTGGGGAGAAGAAAGTCTAAACCGCCATATCAGAGCAGACGCTCAAAAGGCAGGTTTATTAATGAATAGAGGCTTTGTCATTTTGCGAGTTAAGAACATTATCCGGAATCTTTCTCAGAAAAATATGAGAGAAACTTTAGCCGCTATCTTAGCGGAGCTAAACAAAATTCAGAAAAAGTTTCCGCCCGCTACAAAACGTCTTATAGAAATTGAAACATAATATGACCACGGTTTATAACAAGCTAAGTATAAAAAAGCTTAAAGAAATTTTGAATGAGTATAACTGCGCTGTACCATCCGGTGCAAAAAAAGCAGACCTAATTGAATTAGTGGAGGCTATCATGGCTAAAGATGAAGAATTTGTGACTATGCAGATTCCTAGTGAAGACGACATTTTTGAAACCCCCGAAGAAGAGGTTCAAGAAGAGGTTCAAGAAGAGACTATAACTTTACAAGAAAACATTGGGCAAACAGAAAGTAGCCCATCAATGTTTAGTGATGAATGGAATGAGTATGTAATGGCTCATTTTAAGTCTAATGAAATGATTGATGGAAATCCTATATGCGCTGGGTTACGCAGGGTTGCTGAGTTATTACTTGGCGACATTGTTGAATCTGGCCCAGAGCAGATTTTTCCAGCAACAGATAGCAACGGTCCCGGAAGAGCAACTGTATTGTTTAAGGTTGTTTTTAATTGGATGAATGAAGGTAATTATAGAACCTTTAAAGAAGTAGCAGATGTTTGGCATGGCAATACTGATGATTTGTTTTGCGCTCATCCTGTAGCTACAGCTTCTACTAGAGCTGAAGGTAGAGCTTTACGAAAAGCTTTAAAAATAAGATGTCTCGCTGCTGAAGAACTAGCTAAAAAAGACATTGTCAACATCGTTCAAGAGTCCATTAAGAAAGCTCCTACATCTGGAGAATACCAAGCGGACAAAAACATTAGTAGTCAACAAATACAATTTATCGATAATAAATGTAGTGCGTTAGACATTGATGGCTTTGCTTTTATTAACATGGGAAGCAGTAGTTTTGCCGGTGTTAATGAAGTAACTAAAGATAGCGCTAAGAAGATGATAAGAGTTCTTAATAACTATCAAAACAATAGTAACGAAATTCCACAAAACATTTTAGGTTATAAGGTTAATTGGAGAGAATAATGAAAGTAACGTATACTAGTGGTAAGATTAGCGTAGAGATTGAAGCAGACACTCAAATTGAACTGTTTCAAAATCTTGCTAACTTTCAAGAAATTTTTGCCGAAAACAAATGCGGCAAGTGTAGCAGCGACAATATTAGATTTCAAGTTAGGAATGTAGATGACAACCTATACTACGAAGCTAAGTGTTCCAACTGCGGAGCAAAGCTGGCTTTTGGCGTCATGAAGAAAGGTGGAAGACTTTTCCCTAAGCGCAAGGATAAAGACGGCAACTGGTTTCCTGATGGTGGATGGGTTAAATGGAACCCAGACACTCAAAAAGAAGAGTAAAAAGAAAACCCCGTCATTACTGGCGGGGTTTTTTATTGCTTGCACAAAAAGTGCGACAACGGGGCGAGCAACTGAAAGTGATTATAGATATTCTAATTCTACATACAAACCGTATTGAGTCTTGCTACCTATACTATCGGGAGAAGCTGACACTCCTACATACCAGTCATGCTGCGTGTATTGACCCGTGTTTGTATTTCCGTCTCCAGCATAGTAACCACTTGGCCCCGGAGATTGTGCTAAAGGCACATAAATACCACTACCTCCAACTGTGTTGGTTCCGTCTGGCAGTCTAGTGCTGGGGTTTGCTGCCCCTATTACAGTCCCCTGAGCGTCTGTTCCGGGGTGTGTTGCACTTCCAAAAAAGTAAGAGTCTCCAGATCCTTCTACTGTATAAGAAACGGATGGATGAAGTAATTCAAAAACTCTCGTAATTACTCCACTAGCAGGATGATCTTTGTTGGTTCTATCAAAGATTCTCATTTTAGTGTTTTGCGTTCTAACTGCCGTAGCGTTAGTAAATCTAACATTAAGTGTTGCTTTTTCGTTTGGTATCCATTTTAACCCTGTAGCAGGGATAACACCAGCAGCAAAAGCTTTAGTGTCACTAGAATATTTTATATTATTTGTAGCGCCGCCATTGGTAGTTCCATTACCATTAGTAATAAATGTGGTATCTTGGAAACTATTTAGTTGTACTGATTGACCAAAAGAACCACCAAAAAAACCTAATCCAGAACCAGATAGGTTATTGATAGCAGTTGTTCCAGCATAAAAACTTATTGATGCCATGTTGAATCTCCTTAGAGCTTATTTCTAATGTATTATACACCATTACTCAAAAAAGCCTTTTGTTTTCTTAATTTGCTGCTGCCCTTTTTTATAAGGAAACATTCTATTCAATTTAGCTTGTCTTTCAGTGCATCCACAATCCGCATTGAACAATTCAAACAGCAATTTCGTAGCCTTTTTAAGCCCTGTTGTTTTTGTTATTTTCGTTATAGTGTCTCCTAAACCTCTTGATATCTTGGGTATTTCAGGGTCTCCCATGAAAAATCCACTGTAATCAATTTCTTCCTCTTCTATAATCCCATCCGGAACATTTAAATGTTCAAGTGATATATTTTGCATTGGACCTTCTCCTGTTTCCCATAAATCAAAATATCTCTGGTCAAACCCGCAAAGCTTCTGCATAGCTTTACTCTTCATGCATTGATGTCTTTTGCAAAAGATGGTGTCAGTATTATTTTCTATCTGACACTGACAAGGGGTTTGTTTTGGTGGGTAGTTAACCTTTTCCTTTTCCTTTAATCCAAATACACTTGGTTTACTACTTTTCCCATATCTTGTTTCTAGATAATTTACGTCTTCTTCTTGTGTCTCAAAAAATCCCTTCATGATCTTTTCCTTTCTCCTCCTCCGCCTATTACAGGCTCGGGATCCCCATAGCTGTCAAGGCCTTCTGTAATGTTTACGTGTATTAATGAATCTCCGCGAATACCATATTCGTGTACTAGCCAGTCTAACTTTGGTCCCGTACCATCGGAATGCGGCCAACACTTTTCTGGACACGCCCAGTAATTTTGTGGGCCTCTTAAGTTGCAACATATCTGAGGAAACATCAACCAAAATTCTAAGTTCACTGGCTTATCGCTATTATTATTCCTGCCACCATGTTCTGGCAGCTTTTGACCTACTGTTATGTCAAAAGCTCCTCCGTGCCTTGACCAATAAGCCCTACCTCCATTAAAGAAGTTCACATACTTTCCAGTGTTCCTATCTTTTTCTTGAACAATATACTTTGAATAATCCTCTTTGTCTTTTTGGCTCATGTGCGGATTGGCCAAAACCTCATTTGCATATATTAAACCTTTCCATTTTCTCTTAGGGGATGCTATGCCCGTATCAGTAACAGAAAGCCCCAAGTCGTATGTATCTTTTCCAAATTCGTTTTGATAAAGGGAATCACTCACCTTTGCGTCGTCTAGATTCTTTAGTAGAAAATCCCTACTCTTATATTTAGATAAAGGATCTCCAAAATAATCAGTATCTTTACTTATCTTATAAGTTTCCATCTCTCTAATGGATGTAATTAAATCGCCTCTTCTTCTTGAGGCTGTGTTAAAGATCCCATCATAGAAAACTTTTCCTCCAACGGCTTCGCATTCTTGCGGAGTAAGTATTGTTTTCTCTTCTGTTAATCCGCCTTTTCCAGTTTCTAAAAATTCTCCATACTTGCTTATCTTGTCACCCTCTTTGGCATTTTCTAATTTATCAGTGTCTAGCTTGTAACACAGGAACATTGGAATTACTTCATGTTCTGCTTCTAGACATTCTTTTTCTTGGTGTCTTTCTAATAAACCTTTAGTATATACATCGACTTCACTAGATATATGAGGCGTAAATATACTACCAGATGGACAATCTTTTCTTGTTGTCTGAGTTACCGTTGGGAATGTACTAACAAAATCTTCTTTTCCTGTGAATAATTTACAGTGTCCTAAGTCATTAACATTTCCGCCTCTACATTCAAATCCAATTTTTTCAAAATGACAAACATCACTCAATTCACACGCTTCAGTTAACTGAGTATAAGAATGAACTCCAGCAGGGCCAGTCACAGTAGAAGGAGTAGCGGGAATTTCAAATCTATCCCCAAGGAAATCATAGTATCCCTGAGTTGAGAATATAGTCGATCCACTGATTAATTGTTCAAGCTGTAATTGTTTTTCATTATCGCCATAAAATGCTACTCCACCAACTTCTAAATCACCTCTGAGAAAATGGCTTTCAAATCTATTTAAATTCATGCAAATCGGCAAATGGCTTGGCTCTGCTGCAACCGTGTCATCAAGCGTTGTTTCATTGCCCGAATCATACGCTACGCGATGTAGATAATAACCATCTGTCAATGAATCACATTCGTCTTTTGGTAATTCTTCATAGTCACTTCTAGGTTGAGACGGGTCAAATAGATGGGTCCTATTCCCATACCTTCTATCGCCTCTCTTGTTTTCTGTTTCAAGAACGGACATATTGCTCGATCCCTTCCAGACTTTTGCTTCATCATTAACAGTAATATGTTCTTCGTCTGCTAACGCATAATAATCTAATTTGTTATCTAATATTTTTTCTCTAAAAGAATCTACGTAAGGTAAAAGATTACGGTCTAGTGGACCCCCAAGATAAATAGTATCTAGATAAGTTTGAAGGTCTTTTTTTACTAAAACGTGATTTCCATCAATAGGCGTTAGCGGGCATTTTATGAAATCCTCTCCATCACCAATACATTCATAACACTCTCCTTTTGGGTTCTGTTGATAAGCCTCGCAGGCCCATTCTGTATAGAAACCTTTCAGTTGACAGGCTGGTGGGCATCCTGATTCAAAATCTTTTTCTCTATCTTGTAAGTCATCAGGTTTCAAATTATCAGGGTCTTCATATTTTCCTTTTACTATTGTGTCATTTCTTATTCCAATAACCCATTGTCCACTGAAGACTGTCTCACATATGTACTTATCGGCGTCGGCGTCTTCAAAAGCCTGAATCCATTTTCCTGCTATTCCATCTGCAAACTCGTTAGCATCTGCGCACTCATTGATGTCTTTTTGTTTACCACTACCGTCGGCCTTGTAACAGTATCCCATTCTGGAACCTTTACATGTAGCCTTATAAGCTATGGTTCCACTAATCATTATTTTTTCATGAGGAGGGTTAGGATTTTTGCTATCTTCATGAGGCCCTGTTGTTAAATTAACGTCTACTCCTATCACAGTATTCAAAAATTGAGGCACCCAAATATGGTTATTAGCAATGCATTGGGTTCCTGTTTTGTAATTTCTATTATCTAAACAGATTCCAATAGACGGATTGTAAACATTTTCAAAACTGTTAATTGCAGTATCTTCCTTCTTACCAAAGAAACTAGAATCAACAATAGAATGAATTGGGGTAAAAGGTGAGTAATCTCGCCATAATTTTCCTGTTCTCCCCGGAGAAATAATGTCGTCTTCTCGATCCGAACCACCCGAAAATCTTAGGCTTTCTAAGTTATCAGGACTCATCGTTTTGCCTTTTGGCCACATCTGACTTTTTGCGGTTCCCGACATGGTTTGAGTGGCTACAGGATAAGGATTATTTCCGTATGGATATTTAAGCTTTTTATTAGCAACCATTTGTGATCCTGATAAATCGCTGGCTAGTCCAGTAGACTTAGCTGATTTAAGTGGATATGGAGCAATTCTATCGAATTTTTGTTCATTGACAATAAGCTCAATATTGTTTGCATCGACGACTTTTCCATCTTCATCGATTGGTTTTAAAGTTTCATTAAGATCTTCATCAACCGCTACGTATCTTATGTCGTTATATTTTAGATGTCTATCTTTTCTGCTGTTCTTATTTATTAATGGAGTGATGTCGTTGACTTTTACGAATATAAACTCCCCAGCTCTGTTTCCTCTACTATAAGTAGTATAACCGTTAGCGTCCTCTTTTGGGAGTTTAGGAGTTCTTATACTTTCGGCTAAAACAGTGCCTCTTAAGAATGGGTTTGCGGCGTGTTTATTTCTCGTGTAGTCGTCAATGCAGAAACCCAATTCGTCTTTCCTACAATTAGACTCAGCTTCTGTTGGCCCATACACTCCTATACTCACACTTGTTCCAGCCGCGTAAGAACATGTACCACCTTGAGATTTTGCTACAAGAGTTCCTTCTCCAGTCAGATGGTTAACATCAATAATGTCATGAACAGTTAGTATTTCCGATCTCTTGTCAGGCCCCATTTCAAAACCTACGGTTTGACAGATATGTTTTATATGCCCTCCTGTTGAACAGGCTATAGAACCATTCCATAATGCCGTCTGCTCGCCGTCTTCGAATTGCTTGTCTGTGCCTGTGTATTCACAACATTCAACCTTGGCGCATGGGCCTTTTGGTCCACATGTCGGGTAAGAAACACACTTTCCAGCAAACATATATGTTCTGTCGCTGTCTAAAACTGTTGGATCTCCTATCCTTTTTCCAAAATGCTCCCATTCACGACATCCACCTAACTCGAAGCATGGAGGATTACCATCTACGCCGAATCGCACGCTTTGGCTTATCAATGATCCGTGTGTCGGAACATCGTGAAAGGCGCAGCTTGTTATCTCTGCCCAAAGTTTCATGCTGTCGTTTTGATAAGTTGAAGGAGAAGGACCCAAGCCCCCATCTCGAAGTTCGCCTAGTTCCATTGAAGATATTGCATCTCCACAGCCTAGCACAAGCCTTATGAAGTGGCCATCTGTTTCCTTGACTGGCCCTCGTACATTTCTATATGAAAGGGGCTTTAGTTTATCAGGACTAACGTCGTCTATAACACCAGTATATGTATACTGAGGCATGTCACAACCATGACAGTCGGCATTGGTAAAAACAATAAAATCTGCTACTGGTATGGGCTTACCCGGAAGCGGCAATGTTCCATCATACAGTTTAGGCTTACAGTCCCCTATAAACTTACCAATGGTGGCATTTCTAGATGTGATTTGTTCGTCACAATGAAGCTCATCTCCGTCGTCGTCATACTTTTTTGATGAGTAGCACTGTTTAGTTCCTACTTCATCCATTAATGTCCATTCGGATCTCCAAACTTCGCCATCGTATTCCATAGGAACATCTAGGAGACCTGTTAATCCGGGACAAGTGCTTGGTATTGGTTGGTTAGATCCGGCTTGGTCATAACACGTAGAATCTGGTACATTCGTATTCACATCACCGAATGCTCCGCAGCAGTTACCATCGATCTCGTGGTAATATCTTCCATCTTTGTCTCTTCCTGCTTTCGTTGGTGTATGCCAGACAGAATTTACCATTTGATCTTTACAAGACATGTCTCCCCAGAGGGGGCCGGAGGAGTACAGTTTATCACAATTGGGCATTTCTCCTTCACACTTGGGTGCTACACCATTTGGAAAGCATCCACAAGGGTCAAATTCCCAGTGGTACGATTTCTCATCTCCTGTGCATGGAATAGACATTGTCGCAGTTTCATCATACGGGTTAGCTGGGCATTGCCCCGGACACGTGGGGAGAGGCGGTTGTGAACAGTTCAAGATGGCACCGTCAATGGTGTCGGGACACAATTGGTCCACACTCCACTGACCACCGCCGCTCATGTCTGGCGTCCATGTATACGTAGCACTATAATTAGCACACTTGCCAACCTTTATTACTTCAACACACTTGGCTTTTAATTTTCCAAGGTCGAATGTTTGATTCGCAATGCTTTCGTCGCAAGCCCCACGATCATGCATAAAAGTGGCACAAGTTGGATATTCCATATCGTCTCTTATACATTCGCAGTTAGGAACTGGCTCTCCACAACCGTCAACCGTATCGGAGCAACAGTTTACACCGTTTTTGCCTAAAGGGGTCAAATCATGAAGATGAGTATTATCAATCCAAACGCCGCTACTATCATAATAGCCAGATCTTTTATCAACTTTGTCTCTTATTGGCATACCATTTTCATTAGTGAATACATCTGCGCATCTTCTACAGTTTGTTACTCCATTAATGTTTATTCTTCTTCTTAAGAATTTATCACACTGATCTTTTGATTGTAGGGCTGTAAATGCACCTCCTTTATCTGCACATGATTGTGGTCTATGAGGGAAGATTGTTCCTACAACACCCGATGTCCCGGTTCCTTCACACCTTCCAAATGAACTCGGGTCTTCTTCACATTCTTCAATTTCACTCCATTGTAAACCAGAGTCACGCTCAATTGGTTGTCCTAGATCGCATTTATGAAATTCATCTCTGCAACAATAACCTTTTCCTTTAGAATAATCCCACCAATTTTCTCCAACCCATATATTGTCGTCGGATTCACATTTTTGTTTTGCAACTGCCGCATCTTGCTTCCATTCATAATCGGGGTCAGCCATGCAATCAGTTTGATTTTTATCTATTTGGGTTGTTGTGCCTGTCTTAACACAGAAAAAGTCTCTTACACCATAAAGAATATCAAAATCGTCTATACCTTTTGACCCAGTACTTGTGTCATCAATACAAACATTTGGTTCATAACAAGGATTAATAGTACAGTTCGCAATATTTAAATATTCGCTCTTAACGGTTGATAAAACCGCCGTTAGATTTTCAGGCATGTAATGATCATTACAAACTGGACAAACACCTTTTTGTTCTATAGCGACATAATAATCGTTCGCTCGATATTTCCATTTTTGAGCAGTTCCAGAAAATCCGGGTCTATAGTGCAGAACACACTCGCTATCCATCGCACAAGCCGCTTCTTCTTCAGGACTTATTGGATCTTGATATGTCTCCCATTTTCCTGTAAATGGGCAGGTTCTCCAAACTAGAACACCTGAAGTAGATTCTTCTTCTCCGTAATTAGGAACGTTATGCTTTAGTATCACAGCGCCGTTGCCGGGAAGGATTCCTACAACTTCAGTAATTATTTGGTTACCATCGGCATCCGAATCAGGAAAGGGGTTATATACTTTTTTGCCTTTACCGTTAGCTGATAATGTTTTTAAAGAGGCTACGGTGCAATTGTTGGCGCCGTGCGAAGAGAAATCTAAAGCGTAATACGCTTCGTGCATATGCTTGTATGAATAGTTTCCTTCAATCCAAATATCTCCAGTTTCAGGACTCTCTAGTAAAGAATCAAAGCTTACAAGACTTTTTATTACTGTTAACTGTTCATCTGAGAGAAGTTTTGTATGGGTTTTTGGTCTTGGTTCATTAGGATTAACTGTAAGACATTTTCTTCCTGAAAATCCAGTATCAAATGATATGCCAGTAACCGCATCTCCACCGAACAACTTAAGAGGCTGAGGGTCAGATGTAGGCTCTCCAATGGCAAAGTGTAAATGAAACCAACCAGCGTCTGTAGCTATGTCACTAACTGTCCCTAAAAGGGTTCCGCTTTGAACAAAGTCATTTTGGTTTACATTTATGTTTTCCATGTGAGCATAAACAGAATACCACTCTAATGGAACACTTTCTTTTTCGTCACATTTTTGAATAGTCCCATCAATAGGCTTTTTGTCACATGTGTAAAGTTCGAAAGTATCCGCTGTTACATTTTTTGCTATAAAGAAAGGCGCAGGGTCCGGATCTTTGCCACCTACTACTTGACCATCACATGCATAATATTTTCCGGTGTCGCAGGTCCCGTCTGGTCTGTTTGGACAAACGGCAGACGGGTTTATTATAGCATCACAACTATCGCCAGTGCAGGGGCTATATTTTTTGTCTTCCCATTGAGTTTCTTTCCAGTCACGGGCAGTCATAACGTTAGCTGCAAAGTTTCCTAATACACCACGTATATCAACTTTGTCACCATCTACTAAATTGTGAGAAGGCGAAGTTATTTTAATTGGGTTTTCATTGCTGGCAAACTGGACTCTTCCTGAGCCTTGAGTACCAACACAGCTATCGTTAATAAAACTTACTTGACTCTCGTAAATTGGGTATAAACCAGTGTCTTGCCAATAATCAGGTGAGTTTCCTTCTTCTGCTAGTTTAGCATCTTCAACAGTTTGGTTTACAGTGCCTCCGCCGCTCGCTGAGGTTGTTTGAACACCGTCTTTTATATCAAAAATCGAGTGTGGGTCTGAATATCCCGCAGGCAATTGTCCAATATTTCCAGCGGGTTTTATATAAGGGCCAATCCTTTTTGCATATCCACCAACAGAAGCATTACCCTGTCTTGCTCCAAAAACAATATCTGCTAGACCATCTGGTATACCTCCAACATCAGTACAGCTGTTTGGCTTTTGCGAATGCTGGCAGCCTTCTCGCCATTCTCCTCCAGCCCCATATTCTGGTGGAATTAGAGTTGCCCCCTCCATCCAGCGATCAAGGGGTGCTTCACATTCTTTTTTATCTTTTGCCGGTCCACCCATTACAGGAATGTTATCATTATCAACGCCTACTTGTAACAGCGCTGGAATGTCCCCACCGGGACCAATGCAATATTCCTCCCATTCGCAACACCCATTCCATTTGCCTCCGGACAGACCGCAGTTAAATTCATCAGTATTTCTATCAAAAGTTCCATCTGGATTCAGACAGTATCCAGCAACTTCACAGCTTTGTTCGCCACTTATATCAAAAGCCCCACAACCCCAAGCGGGGCTTGTTATGGTCGTTCCCGGAATATCCTCACTGTATGGAAAACCACAGGGGTGATCTTCATCTATATCGATGTGTAAATCGTCTGTCCAGCCAATCGCTCCCATTGGAGAGCATGTACCATCTGATAGAAATCCTACATGAGATTTAACCCATTTGATAAACTTGTCAGAAGCATTATTACAATAAGCCTCATAGGCAGAATCAGTTGGATTTTCTTCAAAATCAAAGTATAAGAAGTAATCCTGACCATAGTTTACAAACCAGTGTCCAGCATCTCCTGCCCACAACCTACTTACACAATGGAACCAATATGAATAATCTATCTTTGCCTGTTCGATAGTCTTTGCTCTAAGTTGTCTTTCTCCAGTAGCTTTGAATGGCTGAGGCTGAAGATTAAACTTAGAAAACGTCTCTGCTCCTTTTGGATTTAGAGACTGGATATAGTCTCCTCCTGTAGGATATACAAAGCCATTACAAAATTCTTTTTGGCTAGATCTATCATACCCACCTGCTCCATCAGCTATGCCATCAAAATTAGCATCAGGGTGTCTACACCACCAGTCGTAGACAACGTCATACATTGCGTCTGCTGGAAATGGCCCGTTCAAATATGAAACAACAGCATATGGTACTGCTAAGCCAGAATGATTCCACCATTCATACACTTTATCAAAAAGACCATATTTTAGATCCCATGATGGCTGAGTCTCTCTCCAGTAAGTGTTATCCGCAGACAGAGACATGTCTCTTTTTGTGGGGCCTCCCAGTATTTCATGACCCCATTTACTATGCTTATCAGTCAATGTTAAATTAAAGTTAGAGTCATTTAACATCTGATTTATTGGTATTTTAAGTACTATTTCTTCTCCGCATCCAGTTACAAAACTGTTTGCGTCAGTCACCCATTTACTTTTTCCTTCTTCATCTACACCGCAGTCTTTTTCATTAGATATGCTCCAGTCGTATATATCAGGGTCAGTACTTGTCTTACATCTTCCACCGTCTTTGTTGTCGCCAACAAAAAACCCTTCGTTAAAACAGCTTTCCCAAAACTTACAAGGTCTTATGAGTAAAGTCCAAAAAGTGTTTTTACCCGCCACGGTTTCTTGATTTTCCGGCGTTCTATCGTATTGATTCCTAGCCGGTATTTCAGGCGGTATTAAGACGTATTCTTCGTATGGCGTAAAACAGGTAGCGTTTTCAAGATTAGAATCTTTTACGGAAAGACCGGAAGCGCTTGTTTTAGTTCCAGAAAATTGAGGCGTTCTGGATGGATGATTTTGATCAACAATAAGGCCGCCACAACAAGATCGCTTGTCATATTCAGAATCTTCCCAGTCGTTGCTTATAAACCTGTTTGCGTTCCATGTTTCATCTGCTTCTTCACATTTTTCTTTTGTTGCCTTAGTGGCGTCGCTACAATAAGCATCTCTTATTCCATGTCTAGCTTCGCAAGTTGTTTGATCTGCAAAAACCCAGACCCACACCTCATTGACCGCTTCGCCGTTAGCTTTGCATTCTTTTTCATTTGCAGCATCCTGAACCTTTCCGGTTGCATTTTCGCATCTTGGGGGTATCTTTTTCTCAGATCTTTTTTGTTCTGTATTTATGACATCATTTGGGTATTCACAAACGCCAGTAGCTATACAGCTTTCTTCATCACCATAAAGCCATTTATAGGCAGTCCATTTTCCATTAGGGTCAGCGTCTGTGCATTCTTTTTCAGTAACACTGTCCGGAAGCACGTCACAGGTTCCGTGGTCTGTACAATCTTTTATACTTTTAAACTTAACATTTCCGTCGGTGTCTTTTTCTAGAGACTCACACTCTTGCTCTATTCTTAAGCCGGTAATCGGATCTTTACAGTGTGGTCTTTTTATTAAAGGAGTGAAGCCATCTGCTACGCATGGAAGAGTGCCATCCGGATCGTAATTTAGAAACTGATCGCTTCTTGAGCCATCATTTGAAAACCCGTTGCCTTGTCCTAACCCTATATACCCATCTTCAGCTAGTAATATACGGTCTAATCTTGCAGCATCTCCGGTGTATATGTTTTCTTTATCGAAATAGTTGTAGTAGAGACTGTGAGACGTTTGGAGATATTCGTCCTCCCTGTCTGTCCAGTATCCTATGCCGCTGGCTTCACAATCTTTTTTATTGCCAAATTGCGGCAAGAGATTTGCCACATATCTGTCCTTACCCCACGGATCGCCCTTACCTCTTGGAAGTTCACGACAATTGGGATGAAGGGTATAACGATGGTTAAACTTTTTACCATCACTTCCTTCTAGCTCCTCTCGCCAAGCGTCAGAGACCTCGCCTTCGAGGGTCATTTGCGGAGGTGTCTGCGGCTGACCATCGCCGCCGAGCTGCACTTTTACATAATGATCTTCTATATATCTCGGGGTCATTGTTTCGCCCGTTCTCAAGCCTGCGGCATATTGCTTGTTCGGGTTGCCAACTCTACTAAAATTCCAGACTCCCCTGTCGTCAATAGAGCCTGCAAATTCGTGAAAGTCTATAGGGTCTAAATGATCGTTGGGATTATGCTCATCTTGATAAGCGAATCTAGAGTTTGCAAAATGGCAATCACTTGGTTTTGAATATTCGCCATATGAATCGCCACGGCTTGTTGTATATCTACAAGAATCAAAGTCTGATATCTTTAAGCATGGCTTTCTACCTCTCCATGCTCCATTAGAATACTTTAATACTATTTGTATTTTGTTGTCATTGTTGCTATGCTTTTCAATATCTTCATGGTATTTCCCAGCCATGTCTTTTCTATTCTCTCCAGAAGCAGCCTTCCAGACAGTAATACCTAATTCATGTGGCAGTATAGTAGACCCATCCTTAAGTGGATGTCTGGCGCCGGTATCAACACAACCGCATCCCTCAGTACAGAACCTACCCCCTCTTCTATCATTTAAAGCATCCCCATATGCAAACGGAGAGTCCGATTGTGGCACTAGATAAGAATGGTCTGGACCCCATTGAACACGACGTGTCCAGTTGTTCTTAATACCAAAGGTATTTTTCTTTAGCATCCAATCATATTGATCAATGCCATTTTCTCTGGGGTCGTATGAAGTATCCCAAGGATCGCCAATCGCCATTATATATCCTTAGTTATAAGAAGTAGAAGTAATAGTGTAGTCATCGTCAGGACCACAATCTTCACCAGTAGCAAAACCTTGCGCAAAAAACTTTCTAGAACAAGCTGCCATTTCACCTCTATCACACCCAGCGTGTGAAATTATTTCCATTCCGTAAAACTCACCTTGTAGTATTGCATGAACAGCTATATCTTCTTTAACTGTTATCTTCTTTCCTCCTTGGTCACCACAACCGGGAGTATCAGATCTAACATATTCGTGAATTATCCTTCTACCAGTATCATAACTAAAAAACGCGTCTCCTACCATCAAACCTTGGCCTAAAGGGTTATCTATGAATATTCTTTCATATAATATATCCTTAGCGGCGCTAGTCCAGTCACCATCTGCAATTTTTTCGGTTATTTT
>TARA_R110002110_G_scaffold175446_2_pt1 | contig 16577 bp, 26 predicted proteins | sample TARA_R110002110 | Tara Oceans TARA_R110002110 (sample SAMEA4397330) | marine metagenome | biome: Polar Biome; feature: [SRF] surface water layer (ENVO:00010504); material: water (ENVO:00002006), including particulate matter (ENVO:01000060) such as... | depth 5 m
TAACGGTCGGATACTTAGGGGATTGGTCGAGCGAAGAAAGAGAGAGAAAGCCCTATTTTTGAAATGTTAATGAGTGCGATCTTGGATATGATAGAAGACAAGCCAGACCAATATAAAGATTTGATTGACTGTCCTTGGTGCGGTGGCGTGACCAGACCAATCTCTGTGCATGGGCATTACCAGTGTGGGCGATGCAAAAAAAATATTGACGAGTGTTGCCAAGGCGAAACCGTTACCAATACTTTTCTTCAACAATAACTCGTGCGCCGTTGTCAAATGCTTCTCGGCTCTTTTGAGCGTATTGATTAGCAACTTGTCTATCCTCAAAAGATTGATCACGTATTTCGTTACCTTCTGTGGTGGTAATGTACACTGAATATATCATTTGCATCTCTGTCTCCTTCTTAGTTGAGCATAGGTTCTTATGTTTAAGAAAATGTTCTATAACGCTTAACGGGGTTTTCATTACACGTGCATCTGACGGATGCTAGTAGCTTCTGGATAATCTTCTGCGCATTCCACTATACCATCATACAATTCACCGTTATAGACATTAAACCCCTTACCTTCGCATTCTACACATGTTGTATCACGATCACGATGGTCTTCGACAGTGCCTGTGCCATTACAAGGTATGCAGGTAGTAACTATTTCAAATTCCATTATCCTTACTCCTGTTAAATAATTAATTTTTGATTATGCACTCTACCAAAGTAAACCACTAAAGTAAACGCTTAATTTACGCCTTTTATTTACTTCCAAGCCTCGTTGACATTTTTAGTCTTTGGGTTGTCACCCTTAAACTTTCCAGACTTCGTTCTGGCGCGTTTCTTTTTTGGTTTGGATTTTTGTTTTGGCTTTAAGTACGAGGGCGTATCTTCTGGCTCAAATTTCAATACAAAAAAACTGGCTAAAAAATCTTTAAAAGTTTTGATGTCGCTAAATTTCATTATTCATTCTCCTTACAGGGTCTTGCCGTCATTGGCATACCAACTTTGCCGTACTTGTCTACTTGCTTAAAATAAATTTTCTGGCCCTTAACCTTGTCTCCCTCTGGCCCAAACGCATAGGCGCATTTGTCGGGAGCAGGGTAGCAATCGACAGGATTTGTGTGAATAACATGACAACCAACATAGACATACCCGCCATCGTTTTGACCAGCGTGTTGCCACCCAGCAGAACAGGCAGTTAAAGACAATAAAAAAAAGCTAAACAATATCTTCATTTTTTTCCTCCAGCGGATAAATTTCTTCAAATTGCTCACGAGTAAATTTTTTAGGAAACCAATAATATTTAAAATTTTTATATTTAACAGTAACAAATTTAGGCCCAACGCTCTCAATCTTAACTAATCGCACTCCCGAAGGGATTGGCGGATACTTGTCGCCAAAGTCAATGTACGCTTTAAATGGGTAGTCGTTAATCACGGCAAGTTCTTCTCAGTAAACCACTCTACGTCAATTAATTGGTTCCCTGTCGCCAACACGCAGAGTGCGTCGTCAAACGGCAAACGTATCAAGACTGACCAAGACAAATCTTCTCCCCGATATATTTCTATAACGCTAGACGTAGTTGGCATTGTGCCAATAAAAAAAAGTTCCTGATTTTTTGCGATTGTCTCCTTAAATAGTTTCTTTTCCATGCAAAGCATTTTAATCAATCTAGCTTCAACGTAATCTTCTGAATTTGCAGTTATAGGCACAAATACTATAACTATTGCCGTGATTAATCCTGTTAAATAACCCATAATATCAACTGGAATAGAACATCTAAAAGCATAATATAACTCCTATCTATTAATAATTTGCCATCGTTTCAAAGATGCCTAGTTCTACACCTTTATGCATGTAGTATTTTGCTCTCTGATGCGCAGCTTGTTTACTTACACCAAGATGAGATAGCTTGGTTCCTTCTACAAAAAATAAACGCATTATATCTTCTACTTCTTGCGTCATTCTAGGACAATTTTTACTCAATTCTTTAAATTGCGCTTCCATAATTTTGCCTCTATAAAACTTTGGGCTAATAGTCGTCATTCTTTTGTCTCCTTACGTTCTTTTCTAGAACTTTGTTATATTCTTCATCTACGTTATCTGCTGTTACACCTGCGGCTAAACATATATTAATTGCAAAACAAAGTACATCTATTGCCTCAGATCTAACGTGAGAAGAAGAACTAAAAGACTTTATCCTTTCTTGCTCATAATATACAGACCATGGTTTCATAGCATTTCTATTACCACCGGATATTTCTTGTATTAGTTCAGATATTTCTTCTGACATATAAAAATTCATTTCTCTAATATAATCTACAGCGTTACCTACACTGGCGGTGGTAGAAAACTTAGACGGATCTAGCATATTATAACCTGATTGAAGCTTAGCTTGCTTCCTAAATATGTTATTCACGATGATGGTCCGGTTTAATATTATCTATCTGCGCCATAATTTCTTCTCTCATTTCTAAATATTTTTCACCACCGGGAAACTCATCGCGGTGGATAGGGTGAAGAAACATGTCTTCATGCCAGTCGAAACCTTCATTTTTATCGTTAGGAGGATAGAGACTTGTCTTACCTTTTTTACTCATAGTTTGGTAGTAGGCATCAGGTCTACGGAAATCGACGTACGGCTTTAGCCATGGGTATATCTTTAAGACCTCTAACCAAAGTTTTAATGCAACTAGATTATCTGATATAGGTTGAAGTTGTTCATCTGCTCTAGCGCGGCAATACCCCATAAGATCTTTTAATGGGCTCCTTACCATATAAAAATGCTCAAAGCATCTAGGAAGAACTGTTCTTGCATCGAATAAATTCAATTCACCGCTGTCTAAAGAGTCTACGTACAGTTGTAGAGCATCGTTACACAGCGTCTCGTAACGCTCGCGAAGGGCGGGGTTACATAATATACCTGGCTTAGCAACGACGCGATCCCTACGCACGTCTCTATCCCCATGCAGCTGCGCGGAAAAACTAAATGCCCGATGACGTATTAGATGGGTAGTGTCTATCATATCTAAACCGCTAACAGTCCAAGCAATGCTTACCGTTTCCATGGCTGTAGGTAACAATTCACCTCTGAAACATTGATCAATACATATATCTATCTCTTGGTCTGAAAATTTCTTATGGTCAGTTATTATTGTATCTCTACAAGTGTTTAATAGAAATACCGCGAAAATCTTTCTAAACTGTTCAGGAGATGGCGCGTCTGTGATAGTGACATCAATGGCATCTAGTTGGTTAACTATAGTTACAGGTTTGAGCTCTTGATGGTACTTACGTTCTGAATGCATTGCCTCAATTTCTATTTTATCTCTCTCAACTCTCGGCATCTGTTAGTTCCTTTTCTATAAGTGTTGCATAGCCGGCTATATCATGCCAACTATCTACGTGGTTAGGCGTAATGGATAGTCTAGATAATTTTATGGCTATATGGTTTAACCACTGAACGCAAATAGGATCCATGACCTTTCCGCGCTCTTTTTTATACCTTTCCGTAAGTAACTTAATGATATCTGCTTCAATTTGTATACCTCCAGAGAAAGAACCGTAATCTTTGCCTCTCTCTTGTAAAGTATCACTTACGCCAGGCAGTTTAAGTTGCATGTTTATATTCCTTTAACTTCTCTTCTATTTCAAAAACTCTTCGTTCGCTATTTTGGAGTACTTGATCCATGTACCCCTTATTGCCTAGAGCCATTTCAGATTTGGCGTATTGTGAACATTGCATTGCGTCAGCTAAATGAACAATCATTGCTTCTACAGTAGACTTTGAATATTCTAGATAGTGTTCTTCAACAACTCTAGGCATTTTTTTAATTACTTCTTCTTCTACTTCTTTAATGGCACCAGCTAACTTTGGATGGTTTCTCTTGACTAGATGGTTAACATCAGAGATTTCTATTTCAGGTACATCATGCACAATAGCTATCTTAATTGCTTTAGCAACATCAAATTTATACGTTTCTGATAAAAGTAACACGGCCAATGCAACAAAATAACTATGAGAAGCCACACTTTCGTAATTAATTACCGGAGACATGCTGTATCTTTTCGTATATTCTAAGGTGTATGCAGCTTGGAAAAATTCTTTATTCATATATAATGCCTTCTCTCACTAAAGTTGGTATAAGATGGGTGCCGGAAATAAAGTATTCTGTAATTTGCGAAGCTAGTTCATCAAAAGACATACAAATTATACCTGATGCGCCTAACATTAAGTTAAACTTTTGACCTCTTTCGTGGTCTACCCACAAGTAAAAAATAGGCTTGTCTAGCGCGCATGCATAACCTGCCTCAAACATAGTTCCTGTATCTTTGCCGTCCGTAACACATACAAGAATATCCGCATCTTTTATTGCAGTAGTATTGGAATTTAGAACAGCTATAGGATCCGTAGGCCCGCCAGGAGTAAATAACATTTCGTCCTTTGGACTGTAGTATTTAACAGGAACACTATCTAATGTTAGTTTTGTTTCTTGCAAAATCTCATCCTGCCTGTCAGTAAACCAAGGTCCGGCTAAATATATAACTTTTTTATTCATGGTAATTCCTTTCATGTTAATCTACTACAAGTAAACCTCTAAAGTAAACCTATTTTTTTATTGCTTCTAATAGCGCGTTTTGTAAATCAGCTTTTCCATCTAATATCGTCATAATGTATTCGTCTATTGTAGATTTGGCAACAATATAATGCGACGTAACAGCAGAATCTATGCCTTGTCGCCATACCCTACTAATAGCTTGTTCATGTAATTCTTGGTCCCAAGTTATGCTAAACCAGCAAACATCATGGCAACCACCTGCCTGTAGATTTAAGCCATGGCCTGCCGATTTTGGGTGTAACAATAATATAGGTATTTCTCCAGCATTCCATTTTTGTACTATCTCAGATGCATCTTTAGGTTTAACACCGCCGCCGAGGTTAGGCGCAGAGAAGGTTTTCTTTAGTCTGTTTAGATCATGTTTAAATTCGTAAAACACTAACAGAGGCTGCCCTTCTAGGCTGTCAAGAAGCTCTTGAATTGCATCTATCTTGGCATCATGCACTATTGCAGTAGAACCATCTTCACTATAAACTGCTCCGTTGCTAATCTGTTTTAACTTGCCTGACATTACAGCGGCGTTAACTGCCGTAATAACTTCTTTATCTGCAATGGCAAGGTATTCTCTAGCCATGTCTTTATAAACTTTAGTGGCAGGAGATGGAAGCTTTACTTGTATAATATTTCTTAATAAGTCCGGCATATTAATTTCATCTCTACTTTTATGCATAACTATATCGTCAATTTTTTCATAGATTAACTTATCTGCGCCAGGCTGTAATTCATGCTCATATCCCATGTACCCAGAAGGATAAAAATACTTGTTTCTATAAGCTGTTATAAACTTTCCTAATCGATGTCCACCGTCTAAAATAAATAATTGACTCCATATATTTTCTAGCCCGTTCGGTGCAGGCGTGCCCGTTAGAATGGATCTTCTCTCAAAATAGTTCAACCATTTTTTTAATAGTTTAAATCGTTTTGATCGGGAGTTCTTAAAGTTAGAAGACTCATCTACCAGTAATGCCCATTTTCCAGTAGAAAACAGCTTTGTAACGTGGCGAGAGAACCACTTCAGGCCTTCTGGGTTGATAAGATATACATCGGCGTCTTCTAACAAGGCTTTCTCTTTATCTTTGCCATGAAGTATAGCATATTTTATGCCGTTGAATTGAGCCCATTTGGAAATTTCATTTGGCCATACGAGATAAATAGGACGTATTGGTGCAATAATAAACAACTTGTCTATTTTATTTGCTCTTTGCAAAACATCAAATGCGTATAAAGATATTGCGGTTTTCCCCAGCCCGGGCGGTAAAAACAAACCTACCTCAGGTTTAGAGCATAACCATTTTATTGCTTCTGATTGGTATTTATGAGGCTTAAAGATTGAGAAAGAATTCGTCAACGTCCGATTTTCCTGATAAGATAGCCGTTTTGCAGCATTGTTTACGCAATGTTTCGAGTACATACTGTTGTCGTTTACTAACTCTTCCTAAAGTCCTTTTGATTTCTACAAACCACACATCGCCTGAACTCAAAATAAGAATTCTATCAGGTAGACCTTTATGATAACTAGCAGGCCACTTGTAAGTTAGAGCTCCAATTTGTTTAGCAACTTTAGAAAAGTATTGTTCTACATCTCTTTCTAATTCTGTCATAGGTACCTCTTTATTTCATTAATTCGCATTTATCGGTGAAATTACACCACTTGCAACCGTCGTTTAATTTAGGGAGCCAGTGCTTTTCATTCATAAGCTTCATAGCTCTGGTATTCCATTTCTCCATTCTTTCACCTTGATCTTTTCTAGAAAATTTATACGCATCTACAACTCCTGTTTTAGAATACCAAAATTCAAAACTAAGCGTAGGAGTGTCTGTTATTTGAAAAGTTAAAGTTGCATAAAGATCCGCTTGCCCCAAATAATACTTATACTGACGACCTGTTTTCAAGTCCACGATCTTATTTCCGTTGGTTGCGTCTAACTTGGCACGTATCCATGTGTCAGATGATTTCCATGGATCCTTAGATTTTACAGGCTGCCAGTTTTTATCTAGACAAATTTCTCCTTCTGCCTCAGCGCCGTCTGCTTTAAACTTTTTTAATTGTTTTGAAAACTTATCTAATTCTCTAGGTACGCCTTGTATGTTCCCAAGCAAATAATGCTCCATAAGAGAATGTATTCTTAAACCCTCTTCTAACGCCCAACTGGTTTCTCTAGGTTCCGTAGATAGTTTTTCTAGTACATATCTCAACGCGCATTCTTCATAGGTATGCAAAGCAGAAAAGCTCCATGACTTCGGTGTATAATCATACATTATAATTTATCCCATTCAGTTAAAGTTCCATAGTTTGGCCCCCATTCTCCAGATGACCTAATCGGAACATCCCATCCAGGAATTTCGTTCATTGCCCATCTTAGCAATTCCATTTCTTGATCTCTATATTTCTCGTTTACAGAAACCACTAACTCATCATGTACCTGCATAACTAATCTACCTTTTCTATCAGGATGTTTATAGTACCGTACCATCGCCTCCTTAGTCATATCAGACGAACTTCCCTGAATGAGAACGTTAACTAATTTATAATAAAATTCTCTATATTCTCCATGAATATGCTTTGCAGGCTCTACATCATATAATCTACCGCCCCATGTTCTAAGTAAGGTGCCGGATTTAACTTGAGTCTCTAGGTCCTTAGACAATTGCTTGAATTCAGGTAAAGCCTCATCATAGGCAATAAAGAATGTCTTTGCCATATTAACGTCTATTCCTAGTTGCCCTGCCGCTGCTCTAGCTCCGCCGCCGTACATCTTTAAGAACGATATCGTTTTACTTACCCTTCTGCCTAAATCAGTTCCTGTGGTTTCCTTAATCATATCTTGCACAAATGTATGCACATCTAAATCCGGGTTTTTATTGTATTCTTCAAGTATAGGCCCTTCTGCGTAATGCGCGCCAACACGAACTTCTTGAGCAGAAAAATCTCTGACTAAAAGTGTATCTCCAGGATCTGGGTATATAAGTGTTCTTAGATCCATTAGATCGGGGTCATATACCTTAGGGATTTGCTGAAGATTAGAGCTAAATCTGCCTGTTCTTGTGCCCATATTATCGTCATTTCTGGTTGTATTAAAGTAAGGATAAAATCGACCGTATTCTCTATAAGAGTCTGCCCAGGGTCTAAGATATGTGCCTATTATCTTCGTTAGTTTACTACGCTGTACTAGTATTTCTACGAGTTTTCTATCAGTTACTATTTGCGGTATAAATTCTCTACCGTACCTAGGATTTCCTTTATCGGTATAAGTAACTTTATCTTCATTTATTAATTTAAGCTCTCTTAGACGTTTGAACATGTTAAGGCCACCGATCTTACAATCGCCGATCGCTTCGTTAATATACATATCACCTTCTAAGAATTTATGCTCCCACTTTTTAGCAACATCTTCTATATCAGGACTTAAGCATACACCTGTTAGTTCCATCTCCATCACAATAGGTAATAACATCATCTCTCGATGGTAAGCATCCTTCATTGTGCATCTATCACTCATCTATAAGTCCTTTATAGTAATTATATAACGCAAAAGTTCTATCTACATCGCCTATAGCATAAGTTCCTACTAGATCGCCAGGCGCTTGAGAGATATACGCGCCTGCGTTTTTCTCTGTAGATTTTTTTACATTCTCAACTATCCATTTAGTCAGATCGTCTTGTTCTATACTTGGCCATTCCAATTCTTTATACGCTAACGTCTTTAGTGCAACTGATTTGGCATGAGGATTTGCTAAAAAAGCCATTACCATAGTATCTTCTACAATGGCTACAGGTGATACATTCCAATGTGATTGCATAACGCTTAGATCAAACTTTGCGTTGTGAAAAATCCAGTGAGTGTCTTTAGTATTAAACTTATTAACAATTTCTTTTGCCTCTTCGGAAGAGCAGTTATTATTATCTAAATGTCCCCATGCATAATATTTCCCTGGGCCATCATTTTCTTTTATAGCCAGTCCTACAGGTTTAGGCGGTAATGCGGAACCACTAACTATTTTATGTGTTTCAAAATCAAGAGTGAGTAACATTTTTCTTCCTAACTTGAGTCGAACTCACGTGAGTCGACCTTGAGTTGAGATGTGAGTGGCCGAGAAAGTTTCTTCACTAAAATGGTCAAAGAGCAAATTAGTTTTATGAACGAGCCGACCACTCACAAAGAAAAGCATGGTTTTATTCGCTTTCCTCTTCTACTGCAGCATAGCCGTTTGCTTCATTCGCAGAATCGTAGCCGGTGAAACCAAGCCCCGCAGCGAGATTTAACTCATTTGCGAGTTGTGTTCTATTTTCCACCTTAACTCTTTCAGGTTTAGCACCGCGAATTCCGTTTGCTTTCGCATGGTTTTCCGCATAGGATTTCGTTTCAAAAAATCCTATGCTTGCCTCGCCTAGTGGGTTAGCATTATCGCTTTCTATTTTCCAAACTATCATGATGTTTTACCTTTCTTGTTACCTTTTGCGGTAAGATTATTCCCACCGCTTATTTGTGAACTTTCGAAATCACTTGTATTGTATGGCTTTAAAGCAAAAGACTCTAATTCTTCTGACCTTACCATAACAGTTTTTATATCCTCTTCATTTAAGAGTTCAACAAGATCAAATTCTAGTTGCGGATAATCATTACTATCATTAAAAGATACTTCTGTAATGACAGTTGATGTAGGCCGTTTATAACGTAGTGTTATAGACTTAGCATAGGAAGCCCACGATTTTAAACTCGTAGGCGGGCACTTAAGCATTGCCATTTGCGCTTCACCAAGGTTGGCGTTGTCATCGAAAGCTAACAGCGATAATCTTCGTGCGTTTTTACATGCCTTGCCTTTACCATTGGCACCACTGCCCCATTGAGCTAGATCGCACATGCTACATGGGCCATCTTTTTGTGGCATAGGAGAGTCAGGGTGATGCTCTATGTTTGCATCATCCATGGATAAGGCAAAGCAGGCAGGCGGAGAAACATTTTCCGGATCATACGGTCGATCATACCATGTATTTTCGTACGCGGCCACGCCTACAACAACCTTTATGCTATCACCAAGATTTTCATCACCTATCCTAAATTTTTTGCCGCGGATACTAATGTTACTTGGCCTAGTATCCACTTCTCTTGCAGCCTCATTAGAGGCTTGTTTAGCTAGCATCTCAGCCAGTTCTTCGGGTATTGTTATTTCAGTATTCATAACATTGTCCTTTTCTAACTATTTACTTTGATTAACACGTAAGTTCTGTCTTGTATATTCCAGAACTCCTGGTATCTTTTCTCCGGTCTCCAATCGGTCTCTCCATGCTGTTGAAGATATGCGACGCTGGTAGAGATCAAACGCCTCATTCTTTAAAACAAACTTATTAAATTGGTCCCAATTCTGAACGGTTGGAACAACGGTTTCAGTTAACGAAATAGTGCCTTTATCACCTTTATATGTTGCGGTACCGGCATATTCCATGTTCTCTAACATCTTACGTTTTTCTGCTTCATAATTGCCTTTAGCAATAGTAGCTTGTGTTTCCGCGTCCTTCATAGCCTTATATGAGGATATTAATTTATCATAATTCCGTTTGATTTTTGCAACACTCATTGTAATCTCCTGAATAGAAAAAGAAGCAGGGGAGGATTAACTCCCCTGCTTTAAGTTATGCAGCTATTAATTCGAAGTGTGACTCAATAACTTTAGCAGCTCTTTTACTACGGTCAAATTGTACCATAGCATCTTCACTGCCGTGAGTTGCATCATCAGTGAGAGTATTATAAGCGGCTAGAACGTTGCGTCCCATTTCTTTAGAATATCCGCCGAACTTTTCGAACATAGTATCACGCCTTGATGATACTCTATCTAAAGCTGTCCACTTATCCTCTTCCGTTTCATAAACCTTCCCAAGGTAATCAAGTACAATGTCCTGACCTTGCTCTTCATTGATCTTGGTTTTCTTATATTCCAACCAACGGGATCCAGCCTCCTCAAACATATGAATTGAGGCGCCTAAACCGTCTTTAATTCCAGCAAAGCTAGCACGTTTAGTATGAAGTGTCCTAAATGCCGAGATAAAATCTCCAACTACCTGGCCATTAGCGCAAGTAATACGAAAACCTCCAACATCTATTTGAGTTGGCCATGAACCATCATGGCTATTTCTTAGAGAAATTTGGAGATGTGTATTATCGTCTTTTCCTGTAGCAATAGAGTGTTCAGGAAAGGTGAACTTTACAATACTTCGTACTGCGTTAGGACTTTGAGAAACTTTTATATCCAAGCCGTTTGTATCTAAAGCTGAAGTGTCTATGCAATTAGCAAAAGCATTAATAACAGCTTCAGTTTGAATAAGCTCATATTTATTGCCAACAACTGCAATTGGTTTTCCCGTAGATTTTTTAACAACTGCTTGTTTAAAAGGTACGGGATCGCCGTCTTCTAAAAATAGAGGTTTTAACGCAACGGCATCAAGAATTTCATTTTTGCCGATTGTATCTTCGATTAAATTCATTGTAGTCATTTTATTTTCCTAACAGTTAACGTTTGAACGATTTAATTTATGATTATGCAATCTACCATAGTAAACTATATAAGTAAACCCTTAAAATGAAAATAATTTATTTTAATAAACGCCCCAACTTGAGCTCGACCCAAGTTGGGGCAAGGACCTATACTGCGCTCATTTTACAGGCCAAATATATTTAAGATCATCAGGTTCACTCCAACCAAATTGAGAATAATAGTCTGGGTCTTTACGCAACAAGTTGCTACGATGCGAGGCATGAATAGCCTTATCCCCAAACCAAGGTGGTAATTTCCATATGTGATTAGGCTTGGTTGTTATCTCCATGGTGTTATTGTAACCACGAGCAACCCACTCTTCGATACATAGATCTTTGTAAAATTCTAAACACGCTTCAAAACCACGCCACATTTTAGTTGCTGGGTGATTTTCCCAAGCACCTGTTTTAGAATATTCACCGCGCAAGGCTTTTAATATTTGAAAAGCTTCGACACGTTGTTTGCCTAGACGCTTCATGTCTAAGCATCTTATTGATTCACCCATGCTGGGTATTGGTAGAAATGTTTGCATTATATTCTCCTAATAAAAAATAAGGGCGGGTTATATGGCCCGCCCCATGGTTACTTATATATTACCGAATTAACGTCTGAGCCAGGACCATTAAATTTACCTGTTTCATCAGTATTAATTTTGAGACCGCGTTTTGCGATTTCGCCATCATAGTATTTAATCAGCATTTTATTAGAGGCCGCTTTATTATGGCCTAAGCAAGTCATGCCTGTCTCTGCTGCGTTTAAGCGATAAGTTTTAAGATCTTCATCTGTTATCGCCTTTAGTATTTTTTGTACTATATCGAAATGTGGCATATTAACCTCCTTTGTTTTTTCGATTATATAGGCTACCATAGTAAACCACTAAAGTAAACCCTTAATTTTAGGTTTACTTATTTATGTAACTGAATTAGATTAGAAAAACCCCTTAGCCGGGTAAGCTAAGGGGTTTCGAGAGGTTACTCTGAGATATGAAAGGAACCGCAGAATATGTATAATCTAAATCTTTTAACGGCAAAAGTAAACAACTATGGCCGTTAGAAAAGAAGTACCAGAGGCTCAAATTGTACTGGACTTTATTGCAAAGTTTTTTTCTCACGAAAATACAATTTTTTGCATACAAGAAAAACCATTGCCCGCCAAAGGCTGGCCTCCAAATAATCTTAGTTCATTTGTACAAAGATTTCAAGAGATAAAAGATTTGCATGCCAGTTATTATATTTCGACAATGATCGGAGCAGATAGCTACAGAAATAGTCAGGACAATTTTGGGGCATTGGTAGGCATAGTACTGGATGATATTGGGACAAAGGGCGTGCCATTAGATGAAGTACCACTTCCTCCTACATATATTATAGAGTCGAGTAAAGATAACTACCAATGTGGGTATATTTTCGATGAGCCACTAAAAGATATAGATCTTGCTAAGACGATTGTGCAACATATCTATGGTTTAGGCGTGGCGGATGGCGGTGGCGCATTGGTCAATAAATTTGTTAGGCTGCCATGGGGCATTAATAACAAGCAAAGAGATGGCGAAGTAGATACTCATCCTTGTAGGATAGTAGATATGTCAGGCCCAAAATATACTGTAGATGAGATCTCGCACGCCTTTGCTGTTGTAAAAACCCCAAGGTTCACTGACGCGACGGTTATCAGAGACAGTGTTACAGAAGCACTTATTGCTGAAAGGTGGATAATTTCGACAAAAGAAGACGGTGTTCTGCTCGAATGTCCATGGGGAGAAGATCATACGGTAGGTAAAAATGATCACGCAATATACTACCCAATTGGCACAGGTAACGCGCTTTCTCAACGAGGTTTTAAGTGTCATCATAATTCCTGCAGAAATAAAAGAGGCGATGATCTTGCTAATCTTCTTAGAAGCGAAGGTCATGTAATTCCTGCATCTTCTGAATTGGAATATACGCAACAAAGATATTGTCTTATCGAACAGTCAGGTCTAGTTGGAGATTTTATGGCAACTGCAGCTGATCACCACCCTACCTCAAGGCTTGGTGATTTTAAGAACGCAAGAACGTATCTTGTTAACACAGGCAGGATGACTGCAGGTCAGAATCCTAGAGCAATATGGAAAAAACTTGGGGAAGAATGGCAAGATAGTTTCGATACCGCAAGAGTTAATTCCATAGTTTATGATCCTACAAATTCTTCAGGCATTGTAGATGTAAATGGAAAAGCGCATTTTAATCTTTATAGCCGTCCTTCTCATGTGCAAAATATTAGTGCGCCTAAAAAATACCTTGAACATGTGCAACACATCCTTCCTCAAGAGAATGATAGAGAACTGTTTCATGATTGGGTTGCATATAAATTGCAAAATCCTGGAAAAAGAAGCTTCATGTACCTTATGGTGACAGACGGGATATTTGGTATTGGAAGATCTGTTACAGGTCAAATACTTACCAAAGTTTTTCAAGCAGGTGTGTTTAGTCTTAATTTTAATGTCTTCACAGGAAAGACGCACCAATGGTCTGACTGGAAAGAGCATTCACAATTGATCATCATTGAAGAAATAAAAGATGATAGTAATAACTATATAGACGCTGTACATGCTTATGAAGAAATTAAACTCAATGTGGATATGCTTTCAACAGAGGTAGAAATTAATGCCAAATACCAAACAAAACGTGTAGCTAAAGCATATTACAATGTACTTGGCTTTTCTAATCATGCAGATGCTATAAGAATACCTGACGACGATAGAAGAATATATGTTGCAAGAAATGCTGACACTTTGAGAACATCAGAAGAATACGATGTCGTGCATGGCATGATCTACGATGAACAGGCAATAGCAGATATCTATCATTGGCTAATGTCAAGAAATGTTAGTGCATTTGATCCTAGTAGACCGCCATCCACTAGAGCTAAAAAGGACATGGTATCTAAAACGAGAACAGACAATGAAAACATTATTAAAGATATTCTAGCGCATCTTGAAGGAGACCTAGTATATAGACATCAAATAAGGAACATTGCAATAGAACTTTTACTAGAAGAAGGCTATGATATTAACAGTCGTGAATGGACGTACCTCAATAAGGATATAAACAAGCTTTGGAGGAAACTCTCTCCTCTTAATCCTGAAGATGAAAAGCATGGCGGAAGATTAAAACTACCAGGAATGGAAGAAAAAGAACCTGTAAGAATACTCAGAAATGTACCCAGATGGCAAGGCAAGTCTATGCCACGAGGTGATAACAAAGCCTTTAAAGATGAATTGCTTAAAAATGTACCCAGTCAAAGTAAAGAAAAAGAACCCAAAACATCGTAATCTTCTGTAACATATGCACTGGGTACTAAATCTTATATAATTTAGTACCTTGCAAATAAAAAGTACCCTGAAACTTAGTGTTATATATCAATAAGTTACTACGTATCTGGGTACCTTTTATAAATAAACATGTATAAATAATGTATGTAATAGTAGGTATATATGTACTACGCAGTCTCCTAAAGAGTTTTTAGGCAAAAAATTTCAAAAAGTACCCAGTGCTGGCTATGTACATATGCTTTCTTTTAGTGTAGGATCTTAATAAGATGTTTAATCTAAAGTAGAAAGATTAGAATGGCCAAACTTAAAGGATCCCCAAAAACAGGTGGCAGACAAGCTGGGACGCCGAATAGAATTAACGGCAATGTTAAAGAGATGGTGCTGACTGCTCTAGATGGCGCAGGAGGCGTTGATTACCTAATAGAACAGGCGCAAGAAAACCCTGGTAACTTTTTATCATTGGTAGGCAGGGTTCTTCCTATGCAGTTAGCAGGCTCCGGAGATGATGGCGCAATTACAATTAACGTTACGTTGGAACAATGACACAAATGCAATACAAACCGCCTAAAGTCTTTAACCCTTTATGGACGGAAAATAGCGCAAGATATTTAGGTTCTACAGGAGGCAGAGGATCTGGTAAGTCATATGATATGGCTGCAAGAGCCATTGTGAGAAATTGTAAACCTGGCACTAGAGGTCTCTGCGTTCGTGAAATACAAAAATCTCTTAGAGAGAGCGCACACAGGTTATTAGCAGATACAATTGAAAGATTAGGGCTATCTTCAAAGTTCGATGTTCAATCAACTCAGATTAAAACGCCTGGCAACGGCGTTATCTCATTCGTTGGTATGCAAGATCACACCGCTGATAGCATTAAATCTTATGAAGGCTATGACTGGGCATGGGTAGAAGAAGCGCAAGTTTTGAGTGAACGATCTTTAGAGCTACTTCGTCCTACTATCAGGAAACCAGGTTCGCAGATCTGGGCGACTTGGAATCCTCGTTCTCATTCAGACCCTATAGAATTCTTAAGAAGGCCAGACGCACCTGAAAATACGATAGTAGTTAAAGCTAACTATGACAGCAATCCTTATTTTTCTAATGAACTTGAACAAGAACGTTTGCATGATAAAATAAACAACTCTGATAGATACGCGCATATCTGGCTAGGCGAATATGAGCCGCAAGCTATCGGAGCAATATGGAATAGGCAGGTTATTTATGACAATCGAAGAGACACTTATCCAGACGATTTAGAACGTATTTTAGTTTCTATAGATCCTGCTGTTAGCAACACAGAGAGAAGCGATGAGCACGGTATTGTGGTAGTTGCTTTGGACGCCGCAGGCCACGGCTATCTACTTGAAGATGCAAGTTGTTATGGATCACCGCATCAATGGGCAACAAGGTCAGTCGCTATGTACGACAAGTGGGAGGCCGACGGCGTTGTTATAGAGAAGAACCAAGGCGGCGATATGTGTAGACATACTTTAGAGACCGTCAGGAAGAGTTTGCCTATTATCGAAGTTCATGCAACAAGAGGCAAGCATATTCGAGCTGAGCCTATAAGCGCTTTGTATTCTGTTAATAGAATATCGCACGTTGGCATGTTTCCAGAACTCGAAAATCAATTATGTCTATTTACTTCAAGTGGTTGGGAAGGTGATGCTCATAAATCACCGGATAGAGCGGAAGCAATGATTTGGGGATTTACTGAGCTGTTTCCTGCTATGACTACTGAAAAAACAAAGCCGCAAGAATACCCTAATTATAGTGAAGCTGGTGGCTGGATGGGTTAATGAAGGATAGAAACATGGCTAAAAAGAACAAAGCATCAGATACATTAATTAAAGAAGCGTTAGAAGAATTTGAAGACAGCGAACAGGCCAGTTCTTTTAATCGCACACGCTACGCCGAAGATACGTCTTTTGCCCGTGGCTCAGATCAATGGCCTGCGTCGATACGCAAGCAACGTGTCCAAGAGGCCAGACCCGTATTAACGATTAACAAGTTACCAGCTTTAATTCGATCTGTTGTAAATGAAAGCAAGCAAAACAAGCCAGCCATTGAGGTGTCTCCTGTTGACAACGGGGCAGACGTTGACACGGCGGAAGTCATTAACGGCAT
>TARA_R110002110_G_scaffold3665_4_pt1 | contig 16550 bp, 15 predicted proteins | sample TARA_R110002110 | Tara Oceans TARA_R110002110 (sample SAMEA4397330) | marine metagenome | biome: Polar Biome; feature: [SRF] surface water layer (ENVO:00010504); material: water (ENVO:00002006), including particulate matter (ENVO:01000060) such as... | depth 5 m
AAATCCACCCGCCAGCCCCTCGCAAGCGGAAATGACCGGTCATTCCGCCCACGCGGTCCCTTTGCCCGGAGACCCGACAACCTACACCTGCCCGATGCACCCCGAGGTCACCTCCGACAGCCCCGGTTCCTGCCCGAAATGCGGCATGACCCTGGTGCCGCAGGCCGAGGCTGGGGATCATGCCGGTCATGCCGGGTCCGGCGCGCAGGATAAACTTGATAAACTTGCGGGCCATGATTTGCATGGCGGGCACGACGGAAATGGCAGCCAGGAGGGCCACGGGGGCCATGGCGGGCACGGCGGCCACGGCCCGGCCCCGGATATCCCCGGGATCGAGCCGCATTTCATGTCGATGGCGGCCCTGACCGAGGGCAAGCCGGTCAGCCCCGACGGGCTGATCATGGAATGGATCGACGCGCCTTTCGGGCCCTTCTTTCCCGGCCTGCCCGGGGGGCTTGGCCTGATCATCACGCTGGACGGCGACACCGTGGCGCGGGCCGTGGCGTCGGGCACGGCATCGGACCGTCCCGCGCCGGATCTCGCGGCGGCGGAGTTGCCCGACTGGCTGGCATCGCTCAGCGCGCTGGCCCCGGTGGCGCTGCGGGAACTGGCCTGCCGGGCGCTGGAGGCCGCGTCGGGCGACATTCCGGGCCCCGAGATCGCTGCCGCCCGCGCCGCGGCGGCGGAGCGCGAGCGGGTCGCAAGCCACCTCAACTGGCTCACCGGCCTGGCGCGGCAAACCGGCCTGACCTGGCTGGAACGCCGCGCAGCGGCCCTGCATCCGGGCCTGCCCATGGCCGACGCGGCCGAAATCGCCCGGCGCGCGCCGGCGATCCGCGCCCTTGCCGACCGGGTGGGCCGGGCGCCGCTTCTGCGCGACCGGCTGGCCGGGATCGGGAAATTCGGATCCGACGGATCTGTCGGACCGGTCGGACCCGTCGCCCGCGCCTCGGGGATCGCGACCGACGCTCGGGCGGACGAACCCGCCTGTGCCACGCTCGGCTTCGAGACCCTGACCCGGACCGGAGGCGATGCCTGGGCGCGCCTGGCGCAACGTCTGGCCGAAATCGGGCAGAGCCTCGATCTGATCGCGCGGGCCGGAGCCATCGCCCTGCCCGCCCCGCCTGCGACGCTGCCGACGGACGGACACGGCATGGCCACCGTTGAAACACCGCGCGGCGCGGCGAACTTGCACCTGACCCTCAAGGGCAGCGCGGTCGAAACCCTGCACCTGACGACCCCGTTCACCGGTCTTGCCAGGCTCATCGGGCCGATGACCGAACAGATGGAACTGGCCGAGGCGCTGACCGCCATCGGCTCGCTCGATCTCGATCCCTGGGGGGCGGAACCATGACCATCGTCACCGTCCTTCTCGCTCTCGCCATTGGCTGCTACGCGGTGGCCGTGCTCGAAGGTTGGGCGGTGCACGGGCGGTTCAGCCTGTCGCGGCCCGCGATCTCTGCCCTGGCGCTCCTGGGCCGCGAGCAGATCCTGCCGCGCACGCCCGACCGCCTGTTCTTCGAAGCCGGGCCGGTCCTGCTTCTGGTGGCGGGCTTGTTGTCGGCGGCGGTGATCCCGCTGGCGCCGGGGCTGATCATCACCGATCTGGCCATCGGCGCGCTGTTTCTCAACGCCGCGCTGGCCTATGTGCTGGTGGCGCTGATCATGGCCGGCTGGGGGCCGAACGGGGCCTATGGAATGATCGGCGGCTGGCGGTTTCTGGGCCAGTTCGTTGCCTATGCGATGCTGATCGTAATGCCGATCACGGCGGTGGCGATGCGGGCCGAGTCGCTGTCGTCCACCCAGATTGTCCTGTCACAGGCGGCGCTGTGGAACGCCGCCTATCAGCCGATCGGTTTCGTCCTGTTCGTGGTCGCGGCGATGGGTGTGGCCTGGTTGCCGCCGATCGACCTGCCCACCGGTGGCGGCGATCTGGCCGGCGGGGTCGAGGCAGAATACACCGGCGCGCGGCTGGCGGTGCTGCGGCTGGCGCGCCTGGTGATCATCGTGGCGCTGGCCAGCGCCACCGTCACCTTTTACCTGGGCGGCTGGCTGGGCCCGTGGCTGCCGGGCTGGGCCTGGACGGCGCTCAAGACGCTGGCGGTGATCGCGGCGATGCTGTTTGGGGGGCGCTACCTGCCGCGCCTGCGCGAGGCGCGCTATCTCGCGGTGAGCTGGAAACTCGGTATCTCGCTGGCGCTGGCCAATATCTTCCTGGTGGGCGTCATCGCGCTGGTGGTGCCGATATGAGCCTTGCCACCGCCCTGTTCCTGGCCTTTTTCGGCATCGCGGCGATCTGGTTCGGCGTCGTGGTCTTCCGCACCCATTCGATGGTGCGTTCGGCCATTGCTTTGCTGTTCAGCCAAACCGCCATCGGCGCCATGTTCCTGGTCATGCAGGCCGAATTCCTCGGCGTGTTGCAGATCATGATGATGGCCACGGAAATGAGCGTCATGGCGATTTTCATGGTGATGTTCATGATGGATCCTGGCGGCATGGGAAAGATGGAGATGACGCACCAAAAGCGCCTGTCGCTCTGGGCCGGGGGCATCGGACTGGCGGCGGCGCTGGCGGTGATCTGGATCGCCGGCTGGCAGGGCCCTGTGCCGCCCGTGCCGGGTGCCGACGAACAAGCACGGATGTTGGGGCGCGAACTTTTGGGCCGCTCGATGTTCATCTTCGAAAGCGCTGCATTGATGATCCTGACCGCGATGATCGCCGCAACCATGGTCGCCATCGCGCCGCAAGAAAAGGACAGACCATGATCCCCGAACTCATGATCGCCCTCAGCGTCGGCGCGGCGCTCTTCGGTGTCGGACTTTACGGGGCGCTCAGCCAGACCAACCTGGTGATGATCATCATGGGGGTGGAACTGGTGCTGGCCGCCGCGCTGGTCAACATGGTGGCCTTCTGGCGCTACCTGCATCCCGATGTGACGGCGGCCAAGATGTTCGTGCTGATCGTCATGGCTGTGATGGCGGTGGAAATGGCGGTGGGCTTCGGCATCGCCATCGCGCGCTTCCGGTCGCGCGGATCGGTCGAAATGGAAGAAGCGCGGGAGCTTAAAGGGTGATCTGGCTGGCACTCACGCTTCTGGCGCCGCTTGGTGCGGCGCTTGCGGTCTTTGCGCTGCGCCGCGCACCCGAGGGTTTCGCACTGGCGGGCGCGGCACTGGGCCTTGCCGGCGCGCTCGGGCTTTTTGCCGGGGCTGCGGGCGGGGCCGAGCTCTCGGCCGCCCTGCCCTTCCTGCCCGAATTGCCGATCCGGCTGGTGGCCGGCCCGCTGACCGCGACGCTGGCGCTTGTCGTCGCAACCGTGGCGGCGATGGTGCTGACCTACGCGGTTGGCTACATGGCCCATGATCCCGAGCGGGTACGCTTTTTCGGCACCATGCTGATGTTCGTCACCGCGATGCAGCTTCTGGTGCTGTCGGGCGACTGGATCACGCTTCTGGCGGCCTGGGAGATGATCGGCTTCGCCTCGTACCTCCTGATCGGGTTCTGGCATGGGCGCGAGGGCGTGCCGGGGGCCGCGATGCGGGCGTTTCTTTATACCCGCAGCGCCGATCTGGGGCTTTATGTCGCCGCCTTCCTGCTGATCGGGCTGGCCGGAACCTCCGAGATTGCGGCCACGCTTGCCACCACCGGCACCCCGGCGCTGATTGCCGGGCTTCTGCTGCTGTTCGCGGCGATGGGCAAATCGGCGCAGGTGCCGATGCAGGACTGGCTGATGCGCGCCATGGCCGGGCCGACGCCGGTTTCGGCGCTCCTGCATTCGGCGACGCTGGTGGCCGCCGGCGCGATCCTGCTGATCCGGGCCGCGCCGATGCTGCCCGGCGGGGCGCTACTGGCCGTCGGGATCGTCGGCGGGGTTACCGCAATTGTCGCCGGGCTGATGGCGCTGGCCGCGCGCGATCTCAAGCGCCTGCTCGCGGCCTCCACAGCCAGCCAGTACGGGCTGATGCTGGTGGCCTTGGGCGCCGGGGTGCCGGTGGCGGCGCTTCTGCACCTGATCGCGCACGCCGCGATCAAATCCGCGCTGTTCCTGGGTGCCGGCGTGTTTCAGCACGACCGCGACAGCACCGACCTTGATACGCTTGCCGGCGCCGGCCGCGCCCGGCCCGGCATTTTCGCGGGTTTTGCCCTGGCCGCGTTGGCGCTGGCCGGGTTGCCGCCACTGGCGGCCTTCTTTTCCAAGGATGCGATCCTGGCCGCCGCGCTCGACAGCCCGTCCGCCGCCTGGCTCTTGCCGCTGGCGCTTGTTGGGTCGGTTCTGACCGGGGCCTATATGGGCCGGGCGCTGAAGGTGCTGTGGACCGGCATTGCCGACAGGCAAACCGCGCCGGTTCCGCTGATGGCCGTCGGCATGGGCGTTCTGGTGGCACTGGCGGCGACGCTCGGCTTCGGGTTCAAACCGCTTGAGGCGATGCTGGGTGCCCACCTGCCCGAGCCGGGATGGATCATCCCGGCGATGGGGCTTGCGGTGGGCCTGGGCGGGCTGGCGCTTGGATGGGCACTGGCGCCCGCCCGGTTGCTCGGCCCGCTGCTCGGATCCGCACGGAACGGCTTTGCCGTTGCCGGGGGCATGGACGCGCTGGTGGCCCGCCCGGCGCTGGCGCTGGCCGCCGCCTGCGAGCGGGTCGAGCAGCGATTGCTGGCCGCCGTCCTCGCCACAGGCCAGATCAACCTGTCGATCGGCGACAATGCACGCCGCACCGACCGCGAAACCATCGACGGCGCGATCTTCGGCCTTGTTGACCGCACCATCGCGCTCGGTGCCCGCGCGCGGCGTCTGCAAAGCGGCTTCATCCACCGGGAAATGGCGCTGACATTTGCCGGAATCGCCCTTGTCATCGGCGTGCTGCTCGCCGCCCCGCTTTACCTCTGAGGATCCTGCCGATGCCGCTTCTGACCATCGCCACCTTCCTGCCGATCCTCGCCGGTCTGGCGCTCATGGCGCTGCCCGGCCGGTCGGCGCGCATCGCGCACGGTGTGTCCATTGCGGCGACGGGGGCGGTCTTTCTGATCACGCTGGCGATCTGGGCGCGCGGCATCACCCCCGGCGGCTTTGCCCAGATCGAAGAGATTGCCTGGATCCCGGCCATCGGCGCCGCCTACCGGCTTGGCCTGGACGGGCTGAGCCTGCCGCTGGTGCTGCTGACTTCGCTTCTGTTCCTGCTGTCGGCGATCTATTCGGCGCGGGTGAGCGAACGCGCGGCCAGCTATGTGGTGCTGATGCTGATGCTGGAAACCGCGTCGCTTGGCACCTTCATGGCGCTGGACGGGCTGCTTTTCTACGTGTTCTTCGAGGTCTCGCTGGTGGGTATGTATTTCATGATCGCCGGCTGGGGCTATGAAGACCGCCAGCGTGCCGCGCTGATGTTCTTTCTGTACACGCTGCTGGGGTCGCTGCCGTTGTTGCTGGCGATCATCGGGCTTTACCTCGGCTCGGGCACATTTGACATGCGCGCCTGGATCGACGCGCCGCCGCTTACCGGGCTGGCGGCGATGCTGGCGCTGATCGCGATGCTATTCACTTTCGCCGTCAAGATCCCGGCCTTTCCGGTGCATACCTGGCTGCCGGCGGCGCATGTGCAGGCGCCCACGGCGGGCAGTGTGATCCTGGCGGGCGTGATGCTGAAATTCGGCACCTACGGACTGGTGCGCTTCGCGCTGCAGATGACGCCCGAAGCTTTTGCGCAGGCCGGTCAGGTGATCCTGGCCTTCGGGGTGGTCAGCGCGCTTTACGGGGCCTTTGCCGCGCTGGCGCAGACCGATCTGAAAAAGATGATCGCCTATACCTCGGTCAATCACATGGGCTACGTCGTCATGGGCGTCGCGGTTGCGGCGCTGGCGACCGACCCGCGCATCCGCACAATCGGGCTAGATGGCGCGACCTTGCAGATGGTCAGCCACGGGCTGGTGACGGGGGCGCTGTTTTTCCTGGTCGGCATGTTGCAGGACCGGGCCCATAGCCGTGAACTGAGCGACTTCGGCGGGCTTCTGGGCCGCGTGCCCTGGTTGGGATGGGCCTTCATCCTGTCGGCCTTTGCCTCGCTCGGGCTACCGGGGCTGGCGCATTTCCCGGCCGAGTTCCAGGTCTTCCTTGCAACGCTCAATGCCGCGCCCTGGGCGATCGTGGCGATCCTGGCGATCGTGGTGACGGCGGCGCTCTATCTGCGCGCCATCGCGGCGGTGTTTCTGGGCGAGGCGAACCCGAAATGGGCCGAGATGCCCGATCTGGACCGGCGCGAGAATCTGGCCGTGGTGCCGCTGTTGATCCTAACGGTGCTGGTGGGGGTGGCGCCGGGCTGGCTGATCGACATCATCCACACCACCATGACGGGCCTGGCCAACTGATGCTTCGCGACCTGTCCTTTCTGATTCCCGAGCTGCTGCTGGCGGCGGCCGCGATGCTGATGATCGTGGCCGAAATGGCGCGTGCCGCGCGGCTGGTGCTGGCGATCGGGCTGGCGGCGCTTGCGGCTTCCACGGCACTGACCTTTGCGGTGCTCGGGGCGGATACCACCGTTTTCGGCGGCACCTACCGGATCGACCTGATCGCCGGATGGGCCAAGCTGATCCTGCTGCCGGGCACGGCGCTGGCGCTCTTGATGGCGCGGGCCGAGATTGCCGGGCGCGACCGCGAGGGCAGCGTCTACTGCCTGATCGTGCTGGTCACCCTGGGCGCGCTGATGCTGTCGGGGGCCGGCGACATGATGGTGCTGGTCATCGGCGTGGTGATGACCGGGCTCGGGTCCTTCGCGCTGGTGTGCTATCCGCGCGACGACGCGGCCACCGAGGCGGGGATGAAATACCTCGTCTTCGGCGCGGTGACCGGATCGGTGATGATCTACGGTCTGACGTTCTGGTTCGGCGGCGCCGGCTCGACGCTGTTTTCCGAACTCGGCCAGCTTCGCGGCCAGACGCTGGTGATTATCGCCGGGCTGATCGCGGTGATCGTGGGGCTTGGCTACAAGGCGGCGCTGGTGCCGTTTCATTTCTGGGCGCCGGACGCCTATGACGGCGCGCCCATATCCGTCGCGGCCTATCTGTCGGTGATCACCAAGGCGGCAGCCTTCTTCGCGCTGGCCCAGGTGTTGCGCGATCTCCCGCGGGAAGCCGGCTGGCCCGTCGCACTGGCGCTGATCTCGGCGGCGACGATGACCTACGGCTACTTTGCCGCGCTGGTGCAGACCAACCTGGTGCGGCTGATCGCCTATTCCTCGGTGGCGCAGTCGGGATACCTGCTGATGGGTGTGGTCGCACTGGGGGTCAGTCCGATCGCGGTTCCCGCCATCGTGGTCTTCGCAGCGGCCTATGTGGCCATGAACCTGGGCGCCTTCGCGGTGGTGATGGTCGCCGGCCGGTCACTGGACGATCTGCGAGGGTTGGGCCGGTCCAGCATCTGGCTCGGGGTTGCGATGGTGGTGTTTGTGTTGTCGCTCACCGGTATCCCGCCGCTCTTCGGCTTTGTCGGAAAGGTCTATCTGTTCATGGCCGCTCTCGAGGCGGGCTATCTGTGGCTGGCATTGATCGGGATCCTGAATTCGGTCCTGGCGCTCGGCGTCTACCTGCGCATGGTGGTGCCGATGTATCGCGACGCCGAAGCCGCGCCGACAATTGCCGCGGCACCGGTGCTTGCCCTTGTCCTGGCGGCCACCGCGGCAGCGACGCTCGGCCTCGGGGTGCTGGCGGGTCTGTTGCTGCCCTGAACCTGTCTGGAAAACTGCGGACACTGCATAATCCGGTCGCGCCGCCGGCCCGGCAAAACCATAGTTGTTCACTTAACCTTCCAGAACTACGAACGACATAGTGTGTCCGTCGTCAGATGATTTGGGACAGGGCGGCTTGATCTGTAACGGAGGCCCTGGCTCTTTGTAGTTTCAGTCTATGCCGCGGCCTGGCGATGCAGCAAGCGGCACTTTTCGATGGTCTGTCGCTTGATCTCCTTTCGTCGTCTGAGGATGGATTCCGCCCGGCCGTAGTAGACATCAGCGGGTGTCAGGTTGCCGAGGCTCTCATGGTATCGGTGGTGGTTGTAGTGATCGATGAAGTCGCCGATCGCCTGCTCGAGCGCCCCGGGCAGGTAGTAGTTCTCAAGCAGGATGCGGTTCTTCAGGGTCTGGTGCCAGCGCTCGATCTTGCCCTGGGTCTGAGGATGGTTAGGGGCCCCTCGGACATGATCCATGCCCTGTTCCTCGAGCCACCTGGCGAGATCCCCAGAGATGTAGCTGCTGCCATAGCACGTCGGGAAGAAGCGCTGTTTTGAGGTTATGGCCACGCGCGCAGCCTCCACATCGCGCAGCGGGTGGCCATAACCGGGTCTCAGGTCTCAACAGTGGTTTTGCACAAACCACACCGCTGAGGAGACCGGCTATGACCGCCATCGATACTACCGCCTCGACCTTGTTGGTCGCCATCGACATTTCCAAACACCGCCACGAGGTGTTGATCGGCATACCCGGCAAGAAGCGCCGTCGCCGAGTGACGATCACGAACACGCTGGACGACTTTCGACGCTTGGCCGCCATTCTTGCTGACTACAAAGCGCCGGTGCGGATCGGGTTCGAGGCGACCGGCAACTATCACAGGCCGCTGGCGCATCATCTTGGACAGGCCGGGTTTGACCTGAAGCTCATCTCCTCCGTCGGTCTCGCCCGGACGCGCGAGGCCCTTCACAACAGCTGGGACAAGAATGACCCCAAGGACGCCCAGGTCATCCTGCACATGCTCGAGATCGTGACCCAGCCCCCTGATCCGGGCCACGGGTCAGTAGAGTCTGTTCATGTTTCTTTCCTGTGATGTGGTTGCGGTCAAGGCCCGCTGAGCGGAGCCATTGCGGAGCTCAAGCGAAGCGGGCCGGGCGGGGCGGTTGCGATTGGCGTAGACTGTTGGAGCCAATCCGCCGAGCGATGTGTGCGGCCGGTGCAGATTGTAATCGATCCGCCAGGCTTCGATGACACGGCGCGCCTCGGCGACGATGTCCGAGACACGCGCCGCATGGTAACCGCGCGACCCGAATACATTTGCCGCGGCCTGCAACAGACGCGCATGGGCGTTTGGTTTCTTGGAGATGTTCATGAAATTTCCGACATGACTGACGCGTCAGTCATGTAGTGATGCTAAAATCTGATGTCAATGATATTTGCCGGAAAAAACCTCTTTGTGCGCCCGCTGTTAAGAAAATGGACCACGCCACCAACGATTGGCGCCAATCGCAAGTGTCGCGTAGCGACAAATTAGTTCGGCAGCCGCTCGGTGAAACAGAGAACGTCCGATCCCGATCCGCTCCCCTCCACCGGTCAAACCGCCGGGCCGATCAAGCGTGTCGATGAATTATGCCACCAGTCTTGTGGTCACCGTCCGAAGTTGACCGGTTGGCCGGGCAGTTGGCCGGTCCATGGGTACGGCCAGGCAACGAACCCACACCTGATGAACTTGCTGCATCCTGAGAACCCTGAAAACGTGGAGTTGCGTCAATTACCTGACGACAGACCACATTCGATAACGTCCGTGACCAGTCAATTCTCGTATGAGCCCGCGCGTCTCCATCCAGGCCAAGTTGCGCTGAACGGCAGCGCGACTGGCATTTGAGAGGCTTTGGGCCAGAGGGGCCGACACCATGGGCCACTGGGCGAAAATCCTTCGCAATGCAACCGGTGTGCGGCCCGACAAACGGGCCATGACATTTTCTGCCCGCCCGATCCACTCCTCAATATTGTCCAAGTGGCGCGTTGCCGTCAGAATAGCGCTGTCCATCCCATCCAGCCAGCGGGCAAGACGCTCTGGTGGCAAGCCCGAGGCGCGCAGCCCCCCTGCCCCACCCATAGCGAGCGGTGCAAAGATGGCCCCGCTTCCATCGCTGGCCGCGATCCTGGCCGCCGTGACGGCCGCTTCGATCTGGTCTCCGTGTTGCCCGAGGCCCGCTAGGCTCCAGAGATGAATGCCCATGCAAGCTCGAGTGATCGGGTGGAGACCCTTCGCCGCAGCCAATACGTCCAGCCATCCGCCGGCGCGATCTTCGAAACGCTCGGCACTGTCCTCGATGTTCTCGGGATCGCGGCGATCTAGGAAGGCGGCCAAGTCTGCCTTCGGTCCAGGACCGCCTGTCAGGCGTCGAACAGCCCATCCAACTCTTGCCAAGGCATTTGGGTTATCCTGTGCGCCTGAGAGCCGCATCGATACCCAAAGCGCCAGACGATCAGAACTCACCCGATCCCCGGTGAACCAGCTGAGGTCCGCCGCCTCGATCAAAGCGAGCCGATGCCGCCAGCCTTCCGGGCCGCGCAGCAGCCGGTCATCCAGTGCACCCAAGCGTCCAGCCACTCTTGCCAGTCGCGCAGCGTGAACCCCCTCTGCTCTCACCCAATCGTCGATGACAGCAGTGTCGGGCGGTTCTGCCCGTGGCCCGGGAGGCAAATCATCCGGTTCGTCTTCGAGTGGCCCAGGCAGGAACCAGAGATCGTCTTCGTGAGCCTCTTCAACCTCCTCGATGGCGATGAGGGGGTCGTCGTAATCATCAGTCAAAGTAGAGGCTTGTGTCTTCATATGTGCAAAATACTGTTCTTTTGCACATTACCCAAGTGATTTTGTGGCGGTTGCCTTCGCTCTTAATATAGTATGCGCGCGCGACTATCGGTGGAACCTCTTAGATCGCGCTCAGCGCAAGGAAACCAAGGGTTTTTGGACGAGCACGACGAGAGAGTACTTACTTGCATTCGTTTACAAACGGTCGTTTAGTAGCGATACCTTAAATTGCAAACAGGCCGGTTTCATGCCCCTATTAGGCTATGCGCGCGTCTCCACTGAGGATCAGACCCCCCTGCCCCAGTCTGAGGCCCTCCAATCTGCGGGTTGCGCCGAAATCTTCGAAGAGCATGCCTCCGGCGGCAATCGGGCGCGTCCGGTGCTTGCGCGGGCCCTGGAGCGCATTAGCAAGGGCGACACTCTGGTTGTCGTTCGGATTGACCGTCTTGCACGGTCTCTGTCGCACTTGCTCGAGGTAATCGAAAGACTGGAGGCCAAGGGTGCGTTTTTCCGCTCGCTGCAGGACCCGATCGACACTGCATCCCCGCAGGGCAAATTCACATTGCAGGTTCTGGGCGCCGCGGCCGAGTTTGAGCGCGCTCTGATACGTGAGCGCACAAAGGCCGGACTTGCCTCTGCGCGCGCCAAAGGGCGCATTGGTGGCAATCCTGGGCTTCGCACCAAAGACCCCGCCGCGCTGCGCAAGGTGCGGCTGGCACGACAGGACGGCTATATGGAGCGCTTACACGAGACCGCGCAGGATTGGGTGCCCCATGTGCGCCGCCTGCGCCCCGATATGGCTTGGGAAGACATCCTGCGGATTATCAATGCTCCCCTGCCCCATGATCGCCATTGGACCCAAAGCCGCCTGCTTCGCGCTGTGAAGGCATATGTGCGCGACGGGTTTCTACCCGCCAACGTCCTAGCCCGAGCTGGCCGCCGCGAAACCGACGATCGCCTGCCTGCCATCGTGGCGGCCATCAAAGGAGCTGACCCCGATATGACGCTGCAGGCGATCTGTGACCGATTGGAATCCATGCGTGAGCAGACTCCACGGGGACGTACCGGCTGGCAGCCTTCTTCCGTCAGGATGCTGTTGGAACGTGCGGAGCGACTTGGGTTGCTGGTCAGGCAAATGGATTGACGATGCGCAGCCGATCCTCGACCAGCAATCCGTCGTGCATGTCCTCAGTCCACAACGTCGTGCACCCAGCGATCAGCGCGGCAGACACGATCATCGCGTCATAGACCGATAACTGGTACTTCTCTGCCAACGCGCGACCGACTTGATGGGTTTCAACCGTTAGGCCCTCGACAGGGCATAAGGACTTAATACCCTCAAGAAACGCTCCGGTATCTTCCCAACTGAGCCCAGCTTTCCGCCGGCAATTTACTATCGCTTCGTTCAGGACCTGGACGCTGATCCGCGGTCCCTGCCCCAGAATTTCCTCTGCCCTATCCGCCTTTGGACCATTGTCGAGCAGGTAGAGCACAACATTCGTGTCTACGAATTCAGCGCTCATGCGCGGCGTCGCGGCCTAGACGCGCGTCCTTGGGCAGTTTTCCGCGAAACCGCCTTAGCCCTTGCAGGACTTCATCGGCGCGAGGTTGGCGTCTCACTAGAATGGTTCCATCGTCCTTTGCCAGGTCGACCTGGTCGCCTTCCTTCAAGCCGAGTTCCCGCACAAGATCCGCGGGTAACCGGACGGCAAGGGAGTTTCCCCATTTGGCAACTTGCATCTTGTCCTCTCAGGCATGGATAAACATCCAAGTATGTATATCCAAAACTATCAAAAGGCAAGCTTTGGTGCGTTCAAAGCACTTCTCACTTCTGCACAAAATAGGCCATCCTTGTCGTCTTCGAGCAGGTTTCTGCCTCGCTGCTCTTCGTGGGATGCGGCCCTATGGTGCGCTCGAAAGCCGTTTTGTTCATCAGTGTCGCCTTCGCTCTGTTGCGTGGTGTGCATGACATGCTGGTCGCTGGGTGCGCCTGATCACATGCAGCGATTACCAGAATTTTCCCCTGTCCCTTCGGGACGTTCTGCGCGGAACAAAATTTGCCCCCCTGCCCTTCTCCGTGTTGCTTCGCCTTCGGTGTATTCAGGTCGTTGTCACCGGCCCTCTGACCACCATTGCAACACCAGCTAAGCAGCAAAGCAATCCCCACCAAATGCATCAAATTCGAAGGCGCTCACATCATGACTGCCAAGGGTATCGGTTCGCTTTCCGCCCAGAATTCCGACATCGACATCACCGTCGGGTCGGTGGCAAGCGAAAAATCTATGGCTCCCACGCGTTGCGTCTTTAGTCGCTCGCCCGATGATCGACTGGTCGAATGCGGTGGTACTTGGAACAAGTAGAGCCATGACACCGTCGTCGGTTACTTCACCATGAGCGTTCGGGATTTCGGCTTCGATGCCAATCTCGGCAAGGCTGCAAACCAGGATGATGACACGATGCAGGCGGTGATCCCCTGGGGCCCGAAGGAAGCCTAAACGAAAACTCCAGCGGGGCTTTTGGCCTCGCTGGAGGGTTTACAGCTGTAAACTGATCTGGTTTTCTCTGTGGCGTATATAGTCTAACCCTACTGCCCTAGACACTAAATCAGCGAAAAACCTTGACTTATATGGGTGAATCACACCTGTTATCCCCAAGTGGCGCGAAAAAGGCCACATTTCCGAAATTGGGGCAACCACATGATTCCAGTGACACCACTCGCAACCGAAAGGCCTTCAGCTCTCGCAACTGAGATTTCCGAGCGATTGAATGCGGCGATTCGAGAACACCTACTTGCGGCATTCGCTCCGGACAATACCAAGTCCCTACGTAAATTCGCTGCTCCTGAAGTCGCCGAGCTTCTGGGTGTTTCCGGCCAGTTTATGCGAAAGGTGCATGCGGAGGGAACCGTCCCTGAGCCCGATGACATCCGGGGTGGCCGTCGATACTACACTGCCCAGGAAATCTGGGACGCGCGTGAGATTCTGGAGCGTTCGTCCCGAACAAAGGGACGGTATGTTCCGCGCCGATCCTCCGAAGAAAAGCTCCAGGTCTGGCAGTTGATGAACTTCAAAGGCGGTAGCAGCAAGAGCACCACCACTATTCACCTGGCCCACTATTTCGCGCTTCGCGGCTACAGGGTCCTTGTAGTTGATCTGGACCCACAAGGCTCTCTTACGTCTATGTGTGGAATCAGTCCGGAAATCGAGTTTGATGGGCTGACGATCTATGATGCTATTCGCTACGATGATCCCGTGTACATGGCGGACGTCGTGCAAGCGACGTACTTCCCAGGATTGTCTATCGCGCCCTCAAGACTGATCCTTTCAGAGTTCGAGACAGAATCCGCGGTTCATTCCAATCCTGATCAGCCGTTCTTTACGCGCATAAGAAACGCACTGGCGCAAGTTGAAGGTGACTTCGATCTCGTTCTCGTGGACAGCCCTCCACAACTTGGCTTTTTGACAATTGCTGGGATGGCTGCAGCGAGCTCGCTTATCGTGCCGCTTACACCTTCCATGCTGGACGTTTCTTCGACGGCCCAGTTTCTTGAGCTTGCGGGCGCGTACATGGGGGTGATTGAAGAGGCCGGCGCAACGCTGCAATATGATCATTTCAAATTTTTGGTCACCCGTGACGAACCGACGGATGTGCCTTCTCAGCAGCTCACATCGTTCATGCGCGCATTGTTTCAAGATCGCGTAATGTCAGCAACTGCTCTGAAAAGCACAGCAATCAGCGATGCGACGATGCTCAAGCAGTCGATCTATGAGGTTGTTCGTTCCGAAATGACGCGAGCGACATACGATCGTGCCAAGGGCTCTATGGATTCCGTGGGCGAAGAGGTCGAACGAATGATCCATCAAGCATGGGGACGTTCATAATGGCTAGGAAATCACTCCAAGATATGTCTGGCATTGCCAATACCATCGCCCGGTCTGGCGCTAAGCCGGTGGGCAAATTTGCAAAGACAAGTGCTCCGGCTCTCGGAGCGCTACAAGGATCACTTGCTGCAATCCGAGAAATTGATCCGAACCTAATCGATGACTGGGGCCCTGCGGACAGGCTCGACGAGTTTACACCTGTAAACTCAGAAGACGACGGCGAAGGTTTCGATGCGCTCAAAAACAGCATCCAGGACGGTGGACAGCAGGTGCCGATCCTTGTTCGAAAGGCGAAGTCCGAGGGGCGGTTTGAGGCTATCTATGGTAGACGCCGCCTAAGAGCCTGCCGGGAACTCGGCATCAAAGTACGCGCCAATGTACAAGACATAGATGACCAGACAGCTCTTCTCGCCAAGGGCTTGGAAAACGCCGCTCGCCGCAACCTGTCGTTTTATGAAAAAGCGCGGTTTGCGGAGGCAATCCTAGAGGCCGGTCACGCGACTCCGACGGTGCGGCAAGTTTTGAGTCTGTCTGCCTCAGGTCTCTCGCACTTGATGAAGGTGACCCAGAGTGTACCGGTCAAAGTTGGTGATCTTATCGGGGCCGCACCGAAATCTGGCCGGCCCAAGTGGACCGCTCTCGCCGAGCTTTTCATCGCCAAAAAACTCACTGAGAGGGCTGCCGTATCCGTTCTTCAAAAGTGCGGAAAGGAAGTGAGCTCTGATGATCGACTGGATGTGCTGCTGAAAGAAGCTTCCAAACGAGGCGCGCGACAAGGTCGTAGCTCCTCGGAGATGACGCCAGTTGAGGGTGTGACGATCAAGACAGGACGCGGGTCGATATCGATGTCGGCTAAGAAATCGGGAACCAATGCGAAGTTTGCGGAATGGCTCGACGAGAACCTGGCTGATATTATCAAGAGATCCTACGCCGAGTTTACAGCTGTAAACCGGACGGATGAAAATTGAGGATGAGCAGAAAGGAGGAAGGCGAGCAAAGAAAAAACCCCCGAAACCGGAGCTTCGAGGGCTGCTGCGCAAAGCGCAATTCTTAGATTAGACACCTAGAATCTAGCAGTCCGCGAATCACCACACAAGAGAAAACGCTCCTGAGCGAACGGGAAATCTTTGCCGGCTGGCAAACTAATGACAAAATTCAATGATGCTCCGTATGGAGCGCCTGGGACAGTCATGCCTCAGAATGGTGGAGGTTTGTCCAATATCAACCAACCCTCGGGGTGGCGCAAAGCGACGGCCGGACTCGCGGTCGCTGAACAACACGCACAAGCTGGTGAAAGAGCAGCCGTGCCCAAGACACAGGCCTTTGTCGCCGTGAAACGCGTTGGTGCGCATATAGGCCTCAAGGCTGGCGACATGCTGCTTCTCGACACGCTTGGGGCCTTCACACAGGCCCAGGACTGGGAGGAGGGACAGCGTCCGATCGTCTGGGCGTCCAACTCTTATCTGATGGAGCAAACAGGCTTCTCGCTCTCGGCGCTCAAGCGCCATGCCCGGCGTCTGGCCGAGATCGGCGTGATTGCCTTCAAGGACAGCCCCAATGGCAAGCGGTGGGGCCACAGGGACGCTGACGGTCGTATCATCGAGGCCTACGGCTTTGATTTATCGCCGCTGTCGGCTCGCGCCGAAGAGTTTGAGCGTCTGCATGCTGAACTGCGGGCTGAACGTGAACTCTGCCAGCGCCTGAAGCGCCAGATCACAGTTGCGCGCCGAATGATCCGCGCGAGGATCGAAGCGGCCCAAGGCGGCGCTCTGAGAGGCCCCTGGACACAGCTCTCAAGCCTCTTTGAGGATCTTCTGGACCGCCTGCCACGCCGGAACATGGCCTCTGAGGCGCTTGCGCGGCTTCTAGAATGGTTCAGAGAACTTCAGGAGCGTGTCGAGCCCTATCAGGGCGTGAACAATTTCCTGCTGACCATGCGCACCGTGATGGCGGGCCACAGCTCGCCCTTCTGGATGACGCTGCCGCAGGCCAATGCCTTGGATGCAAAGGTCCGCAAGGGCGAAAAATCCTCTGTCGTTGTCTATTACGGTCAAAGCCGGAAAGACGCCGGCGATGAGGATGACCGCAGCGACAGGGATGATCGCTCCGAGGAGGCCCGCATCTTCCGCTTCCAGAAATC
>TARA_R110002110_G_scaffold287407_18_pt1 | contig 16549 bp, 18 predicted proteins | sample TARA_R110002110 | Tara Oceans TARA_R110002110 (sample SAMEA4397330) | marine metagenome | biome: Polar Biome; feature: [SRF] surface water layer (ENVO:00010504); material: water (ENVO:00002006), including particulate matter (ENVO:01000060) such as... | depth 5 m
CGCGTGACGCGGGCCCTGCGCGTCTTCGGCGAGCGGGGCGACAGACCGGCTAGGTCTGAAACCATCGCGCGCGCCACGCCTGAAACCCGCAATGAGCCGCCAATTCAGACCTCGGGCATCACAGCCCCTTGGCCCAGTCGACAATCCAGGAGACGAATTTCGCCGTCTGGTTCGGGCTGCGGATGTCGCCGGTGATGACATGTGCGTTGGGGTCATCCTGCGGCGTCAATACCGGATATTGCACTTCCTTGGCGCCGCCCCAGGCCGCAACGACCCGTTCTGTCGCGTCGGGGTCAACCACCTGGTCTTTCGGCGAGAACAGGAACAGCGCCGGCATTTTTGCAGTGCTGTAGTCAAGCCGGACGGCGTAGCGCACCAGCGCGGCCATCGGCACGGCCGCAACCGTCGGATAGCTGGTGTTCCAGTAGAGCGCGGTCTTCTCGTTCACGGGTTCAAAGTTGCGGTTTTGCCCGACAACGAGCGGGCCCCATTGCCGCACCCAGGGCAGACCCAAAAAGAAGGTGGCCGTCGGATCGATACCGAAGTTTGGCGAAATCAACGCCATCCCGGCGACATCTTGCGACAACGCAGGGTCGGTCGCGGCAATCGCCGCCAAGGTGCCGCCGGTCGAGGTGGCGATCACCAGCACGCGCTCTCCGATCCGCCGCCCGATCGCCATCGCCTCGGCAGTGTCGTTGATCCAATCGCCCGCCGTCGGTTCGGCCATCGCGTCATTGCTGCGGCCATGTCCGGCAAGGCGTGTCATGAACAGGTTGGCCCCCAGCGCGCTGGCAACGTCTTCGGCCACCGGGCTGATCTCCTGGCGGCTGGCGGAAAATCCATGCAGGTACACCACCGACAGCGGCGTTTTCTGCCCGGCCTCACCCTTCCAGAAAATGCGTTTCTCGGTGTCGGGCCGGATATCGGCAAACTTTGCTTCTTCCTCGGCGAGGTAGGCGTCGAGGTCCGGTGGCAGGCTGGCCGCGTCAAAGCGGATGTTGCGGTCGACCGGCTCTACCGGCCCCAAAACATATACACCGGCGAGGGCGATGATGCCCCAAAGCAGCACCCGCCCCAGAATTCTGCCAAATTTGCGCATCTTATCCCCCCGGGGTTATCTCATTGATCGCCGTCGTGATCATGGCGAGGCAGGCCGCGCTTGAAAAGCGGTGATCGGCGCCTTTCACCAAAGTCAGGCGAATATCTTCGGCATTTGCATGGTCCAGCAGCCGCAGCGCCACCTCTGGCGGCACATCGCTGTCGGCAGTACCCTGAAGCAGGCGCACCGGGAACGGCAGGGTCAGCGGACTGCGCAACACCAGGCGGGTGCGGCCTTCCTCGATCAGGCGACGGGTGATGATATAGGGCTCGTCGGCATAGTCAGAGGGCAGCGCCACCTGGCCTTGTTGCGCCAGTTCGGCGCGCTGCGCGGCGTCAAAGCCTTGCCACATGCTGTCTTCGGTGAAATCGGGGGCGGCGGCGATGCCGACAAGCCCTGCGATACGGTCGGGGATGGCGCGGGCCAACAGCAGCGCGATCCAGCCGCCCATGGACGAGCCGACCAAGATCTGCGGCCCCTTGGTCAACGCGGTGATGGCGGCCAGCGCATCTTCGAACCAATCGCCGATTGCCCCGTCGAGGAAGTCCCCCGAGGATTGCCCGTGACCGGAATAGTCAAAGCGCAGAAAGGCCCGGCCCTGCGCCTGGGCCCATTCCTGGAGATACAGCGCCTTGGTGCCTGCCATGTCCGACTTGAAGCCGCCGAGGAACACCACGCCCGGCCCCTGCCCCGGCGTCCGGTGCCAGGCAATGCGTCGCCCGCTAGCGGTTTCGAGATGGCGTAATGCCATGTTGCCCCCTGTCTGCGCCAAATCCTGTCTGCGCCAACCCTGTCTGCGACTTTTACGATACCTGGCAAAAAACCACCGCCAATGCAAAGCCCATCGCACCGCCGCCCCGCTTTCCGGATGCGTTGACAAGCGGCCCGCGCCGTATCATATCAACCGCACATAACCCGCAACCGGGCGTTCAGTGGGCGCCAAACCGACGAGGAGCCCATGATGGCCCAAATCTCCCTCACCTTTCCCGATGGCAATATCCGCCAGTATGACGCCGGTGTCACCCCGGCCGAAGTTGCCGCCTCGATCGCCGTCAGCCTCGCGAAAAAGTCAATCAGCGCCACGGTGAACAGCGCGCATTTCGATATGCAATGGCCGATCAATGCCGATGCCGAAATCGCGCTCAACACCCTTGCCGACGATGCCCCGGCGCTTGAGTTGATCCGCCACGATTTTGCCCATGTCATGGCCCGCGCCGTGCAGGAGCTGTGGCCGGATGTGAAGGTGACAATCGGCCCGGTCATCAAGGACGGCTGGTACTACGATTTCGACCGCGCCGAGCCGTTCACGCCCGAAGACCTCGGCGAGATCGAAGCCCGGATGAAGAAAATCATCAACCTGCGCGACCCGGTCCGCACCGAAGTGTGGCAGCGTGCCCGCGCCATCGCCCATTACGAACAGCGTGGCGAGCCCTACAAGGTCGAACTGATCAACAGCATTCCGGGCACCGAAGACCTGCGCATGTACTGGCATGGCGACTGGCAGGACCTGTGCCGTGGCCCGCATCTGCAACACACCGGTCAATTGCCCGCCGACGCCTTCAAGCTGATGTCGGTGGCCGGGGCCTATTGGCGCGGCGACAGCAAGCGGGCGATGCTGCAACGCATCTATGGCACCGCCTTCAAGAACCGCGATGACCTGCGCGCCCATCTGACCATGCTGGAAGAGGCCGCCAAGCGCGACCACCGCAAGCTGGGCCGCGAGATGGACCTGTTCCACATGCAAGAAGAGGCCCCCGGTCAGATCTTCTGGCACCCCAACGGCTGGAAAATCTATACCACGTTACAAGACTACATGCGCCGGATGCAGACCGCCAACGGCTATGTCGAGGTCAACACGCCCCAGGTCGTCGACCGCAAGCTGTGGGAGGCCTCTGGTCACTGGGAAAAATATCAGGAACACATGTTCATTGTCGAAGTCGACGAGGAACACGCCCGCGAAAAGACCGTCAACGCCCTGAAACCGATGAACTGCCCCTGCCATGTGCAGATTTTCAATCAGGGCCTGAAATCCTACCGCGACCTGCCGTTGCGCATGGCTGAATTCGGCTCGTGCAACCGCTATGAACCCTCGGGCGCGCTGCATGGCATCATGCGGGTGCGCGGCTTTACCCAGGACGACGCCCATATCTTCTGCACCGAAGATCAGATCGAGTCCGAAACCCGCACCTACATCGACTTTCTGTCAAACGTTTACCGCGACCTGGGGTTTGAAAAGTTCCGGGTAAAATTCTCGGACCGTCCCGAGATGCGGGCGGGAACCGATGCCGTCTGGGACAAGGCCGAAACGGCGCTGCTGTCGGCAACCCGCGCCGCCGGGATCGAACCGGAACTGAACCCCGGCGAAGGTGCCTTCTATGGCCCCAAGCTGGAATTCGTGCTGACAGACGCCATCGGGCGCGACTGGCAATGCGGCACGCATCAGGTGGATTTCGTACTGCCCGAGCGGCTGGACGCAAATTATATCGGTGTGGACGGTGCCAAACACCGCCCCGTCATGCTGCACCGCGCGACACTGGGCAGCTTCGAGCGGTTTATCGGCATCCTGATCGAAAGCCACGCCGGCAAGTTTCCCTTCTGGCTGGCCCCGCGCCAGGTGGTCGTGGCGGCAATTGTATCCGACGCCGACGGCTACGCCCGCGAGGTCGCCGCGGCACTTTGTGCGGCGGGGATCCGTGCCGAAGTCGACCTGCGCAATGAGAAGATCAACTACAAGGTACGCGATCACTCGGTCGGAAAAGTTCCGGTGATCCTGGCGGTCGGAATGCGCGAAGTCGAGGAAAGAACTGTTTCAGTGCGCCGCCTCGGTAACACAAAAACCGAAGTGAAAGCCTTTGACGCGATCATTGGGGATTTGCGCGCCGAGGCGCTGCCACCGGACCTGCGTTAAGTCAACAAACTGAATTTTAACAAAAAGCGCTGGTCTCTCCGGCGCTTTTTTCATTTTTCGGCCAATTTCCCCGCTGCGACATTTTGTTACATTGGATAACAGGGCCGTGGGACACGCCGCTGTGACTGGAAGTTGATGACGTCCGCGACCTAAGGTTGGAACATCGCAACAAAGCGATCCGAAACAAACTTAGTTCAAGGGGAACATGATGTCTTTCAACACCAAAACCTTCGCCGTTGCCGGTGCCCTCGCCGCCGCTCTTGCCGCCCAGACTTTTCCGGCTTCTGCCGCAAGCGATGCCAAGGAAAAGTGCTATGGTGTGGCGCTGGCAGGCCAAAATGATTGCAAAGCCGGTGCCGGCACCACCTGCGCTGGGACATCGAAAGTCGACTACCAGGGAAACTCTTTCAAGCTGGTTCCCGCTGGCACCTGTACCACGATGGAACTGCCCGGCGGGCGCATGGGCGCGCTGAAAGAACTTGACCGCGACATCCCAAGCTAAGCCTGCCGGATCCGCCAGGGCCGCAATCGCCCGGGCCAGACCTGCGCCGGTCTATCCTGCTCCGGTCAACCCTGCGCCGGTCTATCCTGCCCGTCCCTCCGGCACATCGCCGACGGTCCCCCAGGACCCAAGGGCGGGCAGGTTGCCCCCGCACCCGAAACCAACAAGGTTCTGAAATGCTTGATAGTCATTGTGCGTCCGCGCTGCCTGCCTGCCCCGGTGTCGGGTACAAGCCCCAGCATTTCGAAGCCATCCTGGCCGATGCCTCGCCGGTGGAATGGCTTGAAATCCACGCCGAAAACTACATGGGAGACGGCGGCCGGCCCCTCGCCCAACTGCGTCACCTGAAAGAGCGCTTTGCCTTCTCGGTCCACGGTGTCGGCCTGTCGATCGGCGGAGAGGCCGCGCTGGATGAGGGCCATCTCGCCCGCCTGAAACATCTTTGCGACTGGCTTCAACCGGCCAGCTTTTCCGAGCATCTCGCCTGGTCGAGCCATGAGGAAACCTTTCTCAACGACCTGCTGCCTCTGCCCTATTGCGCCGCCACCGTCGCCCGCGTGTCGGAGCATGTCGACCGCGTGCAAGAGGTGCTGGGCCGTCGGATGCTGCTGGAAAACCCGTCTTCATACCTCGCGTTCGAAGGGGCAGAGATGGACGAAATCACCTTCCTGCACGAGGTGTCACGCCGCACCGGCTGTGGCTTGCTGCTCGATGTGAACAACGTCCACGTCTCGGCCACCAACCTGAATTTCAGCGCCACTGACTACATCGCAACCTTTCCCGTCGATCTGGTGGGCGAGGTGCATCTTGGCGGCCATCATGCCGACACCGACGACCACGGCGCGCCTTTGCTCATTGACAGCCACAGCGCGGCAGTGACCGATCCGGTCTGGCAACTCTACGCTGCACTGATCGCCCGTAGCGGCCCGCTGCCGACGCTGATCGAATGGGACGATGACGTGCCCGACTGGCCCGTCCTGGCCGCCGAAGCCCGCCGCGCCGCCCGCATCCTGGAACCTGTCGCATGAACCAGGCGACGTTTTACCGCGCCCTGCTGAACCCCGATCTGCCGGTGCCCGCCGGCCTGATCGATGCCGGAGGCCGCCCCGCCGGCAGCCGCTTTTCGGTCTACCGCAACAATGTGACGTCGGGGCTGACCGAGGTGCTGCAAATGGGCTTTCCGGTCCTGCAAAAGCTACTGGGAGAGGCGTATTTCAAGGCACTCGCGGTTTCGTTCCTGCGTGAAAACCCGCCGACCAGCCGCATCATGATGCTTTATGGCGCGGCAATGCCCGGCTTTCTGGAAAATTTCCCGCCGCTTGCCCATCTGCCCTACCTGGCCGATGTCGCCCGGTTGGAGCAGGCTTTGCGCTGCTCATATCACGCCGCCGATGCCCCCCCGATCGATGCCGCGCGCCTTTCAGCCCTGTCGCCAGAGGCCTTCATGGCCGCACGCCTCGAACTGGCCCCCGCGCTACAGCTGATTTGGTCTGATTGGCCGGTATACTCGATCTGGGCTTTCAACTGCCGCGAGGGGGCAGCGCCGCCCGGGATGCGGCCTGAGGCCACCCTCGTCACCCGCCCCGAGTTCGACCCGCAACCGCATCTGCTGCCAGACGGCGGCGGCAACTTTGTTGCGGCCCTGGCGGCAGGTCAAACCGTCGGCCAGGCCCTGGAAACAGCCCCCGGGGCCTTTGACCTCGGGGCCGTCCTGACCCTGATGATCCAGGGCGGCGCCATCATTGACCTGATCGAGGAAACGCCATGAACACATTGATATCCCTTTATAGACGTCTTTCGTATGGTCTTGATGCCATGACACCTGCCGTGCTGCCCACGCTGGCCCGACTGGTCTTTGTGGCGGTTCTGGCGGGTTACTACTGGGCCTCTGCGTCAACCAAACTCGGGCCCGGCATGCTGGGGTTCCTGATGCCCTCGGACGGCGCCTACCTTCAGATTTTCCCGCGCACGGTCGAGGCGCTCGGGTATGAATTCAGCAAACTCACCGCCTTTCACCGGGCGGTGGTGACGGCCGGCACCTGGGCCGAATTTTTGCTGCCCCTGTTGATAACCCTCGGGTTGATGACGCGTCTGTCAGCGCTCGGGATGATCGGGTTCATCACCCTGCAATCGGTGGTCGACATTTTCGGCCACGGCGTCGGGGCCGAGACCATCGGTGCGTGGTTTGACCGCTCCCCGGACGGGCCGATCCTTGATCAGCGCAGTTTCTGGGTCCTGACCCTGCTTATCCTGGTGTTGCGGGGGGCGGGGCCGCTGTCGCTTGATGCCATTCTGCGCCGCCGGTTTGCAGGATGACACAAGGTTCTTGATTTTTCTTCACGATTCGGCATGATTCCAACTGTGAAGACAGCCTTTCTAACCTGATCCTGCCCAGCAGCCGATCGAAGTGGAAGACCTGGCAGCACAGACCTGCGGCATGTCGCCGGGGGGAAGGACAGATGAAGGAGAGACGGCATGCCTACCGGCACCGTAAAATGGTTCAACACCACCAAAGGCTACGGCTTTATCGCCCCCGATGACGGCGGAAAGGACGTATTCGTTCACATTTCTGCGGTCGAGCGCGCCGGGTTGACGGGCCTGAGCGACAACCAGAAAGTCGGCTACGAAATGCAGTCGGGACGGGACGGAAAAATGTCGGCGGGCGATTTACGACTGCTTTGACCACTGAATGTCAGGCTGCGGCCCGGCATTTCAGGCTGCGGCCCGCACCGCGCGGGCCGTTTGCTTCTTACAGGTATTTCGACTGGACGGCCTCATCCCAGCCCAGGGTCAGCCCCTGCTCGGACCGGATCACGGGGCGCTTCATCAAGGTGGGTTGCTGGGCCAACTGCTGCTCCGGCTCGGAGGCTTTCAGCCAATCGGACGCGCCGCGCCAGGTCGTTGACTGTCTGTTGATGATTGCATCGCCGAATTCCCGGGTGAATTCAGCAATCTCCACCTCTGACAGCGGTGCGGCCCGCACATCGCGAAACTGCGGGTCATGGCCCGCGGCCGCGAGCGCCTTCAGCGCCTTCTTGCAGGTATCGCAGGTTGAAATGCCATAAAGGATCATGCCGGAACTCCGTTGGATCGGGGGTGTCTCGCGTGGTTGGGCAAATAGTACAGTCGTGGGGAGCGGCTGTAAATTGCCCGCATGGTCAGAGCGCGACGCCGATTTCCCGACAACGACACCATGCCCGACAGCACGGATTTTGCACGATAGGTCCTGGCCTTCTTCTGGCGTGGCATCCGGCGCGTTTCTTTTGCGGCCATGCCGATCCGCGAACCGGTCCCGGACCGCGGCTGATCGCACAAGGAGTGTTTTCAGAAATCGACTTCGACGGCGACACCCCTTGCGATTGCCAGATCGACGATGGCGGACGCGACCGCAAGATCCTGCAAACCGACACCGGTACCATCGAACAGGGTCACCTCGGCATCGTGGCTACGGCCCGGATGGGAGCCGTTGACAACTGCGCCCAGCGCCACGATAGCCGACCGCTCCAACGTGCCATTGGCAACCGCGTGCTGACATTCACCGATTGTCACCGCCTGGGCAACCTCGTCGGTGAAAATGCTGGCGCGGGCGACCAGCGCCGCCTCGACCTCCTGCTTGCCCCTGGTGTCGGTTCCCATGCAGGCGATATGGGTGCCGGGTTTGACATGGGCGTCTTTCAGTACCGCCGCCTGGCTTGAAACGATGGTCACGACAACATCCGATCGCGCGCCGAGGTCTGCCAGAGACATGCTCTCGAACGGCAGGCCAAGCTCCTCCGCGACCGCCTTCAACGCGGCCAGCTTTTCGGGCGTCCGGTTCCAGGCGACGATGCGTTCGAACCGGCGTTGCTCTGCCACGGCGCGCAGTTGGAAGCAGGCCTGATGACCGGCACCGACAATGCCCAGCACCTTGGCGTCCTTGCGCGCGAGATGGGCCACCGAGACCGCCGCCGCCGCCGCGGTGCGCAGGGCGGTCAGCAGGTTACCACCGACGATGGCGCGGCATTTGCCGGTATCCGCATCAAACAGGAACACCGTCGACTGATGGTTGGTCAGCCCCCTCTCCGCATTTCCGGGCCAATAACCGCCCGACTTCAAACCAAGATTCAGCGCCCGACCGTCAAATCCGGATTTGAAACCATAGAGCGCATCTGCGTGACCGATCGCCTCGCGGATAACCGGAAAGTTGCGGGCACTCCCTGCGGCCATCGAGGCAAACACCTTTTCAACCGCATCGAAACTGTCTTGCCGGGTGATCAGGGCTGCGATTTCGGATTCGGGGACGATGTACATGCAAACTTCCATTTCTTGAGAAAAAAGCGGAGGGGTGTCGACGTGATGCCCCTCCGGTCGATGCCGGAAAGCCTGCCTCAGAAGGCTTTGCCACGGGCCGATACCGGCCAGACCGCCTCGACCTTGCCGCCGCGCACGCCGACGTACCAATCATGCACGTTGCAGGTCGGATCGCAGTGGCCGGGCACCAGGCGTAGCTTGTCATTGACCTTCAGCGCGCAGTTCGGGTCGCCGACAACGCCGTGCTCATCGGAACATTTCAGGTAGGTCACGTCATCGCGGCCAAAAACCACCGGCAAGCCGCTGTCCACCGATTGCGCCTTGAGGCCCGCATCGACAATCGCCTTGTCGGCCTTTGAGTGGCTCATCACCGTTGTCAGGATGAACAGCGCGTTCTCCCATTCACCCTGGTCGATCCGCTTGCCATCCTTGTCCAGGATACGGCCATAATCGGCGTCCATGAAGGCGTAGGATCCGCATTGCAACTCGTTGTAAACCTTGGACGCACTCTCGAAGTAGTAAGACCCGGTGCCGCCACCGCCGACGATATCGCATTCGAGACCGTTGCTTTTCAATCCCTGCACCGCATCCGCGACCTGGGCAATTGCCGCGTCCAGCTTCGCCTTGCGATCAGCATAGAGGTCGAGGTGCTGCATCGCGCCCTGATAGGCCTGGATGCCGGCGAATTTCAGGCTAGGGGCCGCGTCGATCATCTTCGCGATGTTCACCACATCCTGCGTTGTGTTGACACCGCAGCGACCCGCGCCGCAGTCGATCTCGACCAAAGCCTCCAGTCGGGTGCCGTGCTTTACGGCAGCGGCGGAAAGTGCCTTGACGTTTTCGGGGTCATCCACACAGACCAACACGCGGCATCCCAGCTTTGGCATGCGGGCCAGGCGGTCGATCTTGGCGGGTTCGGTCACCTGGTTGGAAACCATGACATCCTTGATACCGGCGCGCGCGAACACCTCGGCCTCGGATACTTTCTGGCAGCACACGCCAACGGCGGCCCCCATGTCCTGCTGCAACCGCAGCACATCGACCGATTTGTGCATCTTGCCATGGGCGCGGTGGCGCATGCCGTGGGCTTTTGCATAATCGCCCATCTTCCGGATGTTGCGCTCCAGCGCGTCAAGATCGAGGATCAGGCACGGGGTCTGGATGTCGGCCTCGTCCATGCCGGGTTTGGCGGGGATGTCATAGCCGACTTCATAGTTGTCAAAGTCCGTTGCCGCGTTCATTTCAAGCCTCCGAATTCAGGGCGCTGCCAGGGCAGCAGATCAAGATCGACATTGCCGCCGGTGATCACCACGCCGACACGCTTGCCGGCGAAGATGTCTTTGTTTTTCAGGATTGTCGCCAGCGGCACCGCGCTTGACGGCTCCATGACGATCTTCATCCGCTTCCAGATCAGTTTCATCGCATCGACGATTTCATCTTCAGTGGCGGTCAGGATGTCGGTGACATTGTTGGACACGAAATGCCAGGTCAGGTCCTTCAGCGGCACCTTCAGACCGTCGGCGATCGTTTCAGGCGCGTCATCGGCAATGATGTGCCCGGCCTTGAAGCTGCGGCAGGCGTCATCGGCCTGTTCCGGCTCGGCGGCATAGATTTTCACCGCAGGGGCCAGGTTTGACAGGGTCAGGCAGGTGCCCGAGATCATGCCGCCACCGCCAATCGGGGCAATCACCGCGTCCAACCCGGCAACCTGCTCTATCATTTCCTTTGAACAGGTGCCCTGCCCCGCAATGACGCGCGGATCGTTGTAGGGATGCACGAATTCGGCCCCGGTTTTTGCCACGACTTCGGCAAACACCGCCTCGCGCGAGGTGGTCGAGGGCTCGCACTCTACCACCACGCCGCCATAGCCGCGCACCGCGTCTTTCTTGGCTTGCGGCGCGCTGTGCGGCATCACCACGGTGCAGGGAATACCCCGCCGCCCCGCCGCATAGGACAGGCAGGTGCCGTGGTTGCCGCTGGAATGGGTAGCCACGCCGCGCCGGGCCTGTTCATCCGTCAGCCCGAACACGGCATTCGAGGCCCCGCGCGCCTTGAACGCCCCGGCTTTTTGCAGGTTCTCACATTTGAAAAACAACTCGGCCCCGGTCAGCGTGTTGATGAACGCTGACGTCAGAACCGGGGTGCGGTGGATATGGGGCTTGATCCGCTCATGCGCGGTCAGCATATCCGCAAGGGTCGGAATATACATAGTGTGGTCCTTCATCACGCGGCCAGACGGCTGCTTTTGCCAGAGCCGAGGCGATAGTAGTCCTGCGCCGCCGCGACACCCGAGCCCAGCTTGATATCGAGCCCCAGATCGACCATCACCATTTCGGCGGTGGCCAGACCCGAAAGCATCATCGCGTCGGTCAGGCTGCCGAGATGGCCGATGCGGAACACCTTGCCCGCAACCTCCCCCAGCCCCACGCCAAAGGCCATGCCGTAATCGCGGGCCGCGACGGTCACGATGTCGGTTGCATTGAACCCTTCGGGCGTGCGGATGGCTGACACAGAGTCAGAATAGACCTCGGGCGAAGCCGCACAAAGCTTCAACCCCCAGGCAGCAACCGCGCGGCGCACGCCTTCGGCAATGCGGTGGTGGCGGGCAAAGACGTTTTCCAGACCTTCGGCCTCGATCATCTCCAGCGACAGTTTCAGACCATTCATCAACCCGACCGGCGGCGTGTAGGGGAAGGCGTTGTTGGCATAGCCCTTGGCCATATCACGCACATCAAAGAAGGTGCGCGGCAGTTTCGCGGTCTCGATGGCTTTCATCGCCTTGTCGCTGAAGCCGACAATCGCCAGACCCGCCGGCAGCATGAAGCCCTTCTGCGAGCCGGTAACCGCAATATCGACACCCCATTCGTCAAAGCGAAAATCCATCGACCCGATTGAGCTGACCCCATCGACAAACAGCATCGCCGGATGGCCCGCCGCGTCCAGCGCCTTGCGCACCGCAGCGATGTCAGACTTCACGCCCGTCGCGGTTTCGTTGTGCGTCGCGAGCACCACCTTGATCCTGTGGCCGGTATCGCCTTTCAGAACCGCCTCGTATTGCGCGGCGGACACCCCCTGCCCCCAGGGCATCTCAACGATTGTCACGTCCAGACCGTGGCGCTGGCACATGTCGATCCAGCGGTGACTGAACATACCGTTGCGCGCCGCGAGGACACCATCGCCCGGCGAAAGCGTGTTGCTGAGCGCGGTTTCCCAACCACCGGTCCCTGTCGACGGGAAAATGAAGATATGCGCCGTCCCGGATTTCATCACCTTGCGCACTCCGTCAAGACAGGGGTGCAGGATCTTGCCGAACACCGGCGAGCGGTGATCGATCGTCGGCATGTAGCAGGCCTGGCGGATCGCTTCCGGCATGTTGGTCGGACCGGGAATAAAGACAGGGTTCTGGAAGCTCATGACAATCTCCTCATTTGGGTTGCCCTGAGGTTATGTCGCTAAATCTTTTTTCACAATTTTTTTGAAATCAAAATTTTTCTGGTAAACTTTTGTATTTTACTTTTATTTTACAGTTTGTTACATTTTTTCATGAATTTTATCCGTCTTCAAAATTCAATTGGCCCTTTTGAACGACAGGCAGGAAGATACGAAAATGGAGACCGATGGCCGCAACCGGGGGCGCCCGAAGAAGTTTCAGGAGACCGGCACCCAGAACACGATCCAGGCGGTCGATCGGGCGATTGACGTGTTGGAAGTCCTGGCCACGGGCGGTGCCATGACCCTCACCGATATCGCCCGGGTGATGGCGCAATCCCCGGCGACACTGTACCGTGTCTTGTCGACATTCCAGGCGCGCGGCTTGACCGAAAACGATCCGTTGACCCAGGAATGGTCGGTCGGTGCCGGTGCCTTCCGGATCGGAGCGACCTTCCTTCGGCGCAGCAATGTGACCGCAAGGGCCCTGCCCGCGATGCGTCATCTGATGGAAACCACGGGCGAGACCTCCAACCTCGGGATCGAAAAATCCGACATGGTGGTCTTCATCAGTCAGGTCGAAACGCACGAATCCATTCGCGCCTTCTTTCCGCCGGGCACCCAGGCACCAATGCACGCCTCCGGCATCGGCAAGGCCCTGCTGAGCACCTTCCCGGATGGCCGTTTGCACCGGTTTTTGCAGAAATGTCCGTTTGAAAGATTCACGCCGCAAACGATTGTGACGCATGAGGGGCTGCTGGCCGAGATGCAACGCATCCGCGCCAGTGGGTTTGCCTTTGACAACGAGGAGAAAAGCCTGGGCATGCGCTGTATCGCAGCCCCCGTCGTGAATTTCCAGGGACAGGCCGTGGCCGGGATTTCCATTTCCGGCCCGTCACACCGGGTCACGCCTGACAAGGTCGCGCGAATCGGTGCGCTGGTCAAAGCCGCCGGTGACGCGATTTCGCGCAGCCTTGGCGCCGGGCTTTGACAGGCATCTGCCCGGACATGTTCCGGACCCCGGGGCCACCTCGACCGACCCTCGCATCGACAGGGGCAAGCCGCCGATGTTGCGTCCGCGGCCATTTTTCAGCACGAGGCAATGGGCGTGCGCTGCGTGTTGCACCGCCATATCCGCCAGCGCAGCGGTGCGATCTTGCGATAGGGGCATTCGGACAACACACCGTATTTTGCAGTCAGCAAGGATGGCAACGTGTTAGGATGACCTGAAAACAGGGAGAGCAAACCATGATTGCAGGTGCACATGCCGTCTTGTGGGTGCGGCAGGACGGGCCGGGAAACGACGCTTGCCGTTTCGCCGACGCCGAGGGCGGGTATCTGATTGACGGCTCATCAACCGACGCGGACTGGAACATCCTGCGCTACCGGATACGTGCCCGGGGCGATGGCACGACGCGGCGCGTCCGCATCGGTACGAAGTCCCGTATCTTCGCAAGTCGCGCACCGGATGACACATGGAAGCTGAACGGCACGCCGGTTCCGGCAGTCACCGGTGCCAGCGATATCTATTTCGACTTCACACCCGCGAGCCTGACCTTGCCGATCCGCCGACTCAAGCTGGGCCTTGGCGACGAAGCCGAAATCCTGGTCGCCTGGCTGGATCTGGAGAGCCAGAAATTGCTGCCGCGCCACCTTGTTCTCCGGCACATCGCAAAGGGCAAATACGACTGTCTGAACTCCGAAGCGGGCACCGCATCGCACCTTTCGGTGGATGCAAATTGTATCGTCCGCACCGATGCGGGGCATTGGATTGCGCAGGCTTGATGCGCCCCGGACGGCCGGGAGTTGCCGAGGCAGTCCTTGAGGGCGCCTTTGTCCGGCGTGGTTTCAGATTTCCGATGCGACACGCGCCAGGACACGCCCTGCAGGTGAATAACGGGGCGGCGTCTCGTTCGGCCTGACATCGCGCAATCTGTCAAATGACGTTGCGGCCCGATGAGGCCCCGGTGCGAAAAGACACCACAGCGAAAGAAGGCGCCACACCGCAGCTCTCGCCTTCCTGCCATTGGTGGCGGGAGCAGCTTTTCAGGACAAGGCGACCGATGGCGACGTTGAAATCGAATTGTTCCCGGCGTCAGCGCATGGCGACTACACCGCCGGACAGAAATGAATTCACAGTCAGCGGCTTTTTACCGCTCCAATGCGGTGGCGAAGCTTTTCGGCGATGGCGCGGCTGGCGTCGTCTGCCTGTCAGCCACCAGGCCTGGCCTCCCCCCCGCGCCGCCCCGCATGCTTGCAAGATGTTCTTGATGCTTTACACAGGACTTCTGACCTTCTGCCCCAGGCCTGATACCGGAGTGCACTCATGGATTTTCTGACCAACAGGTTTCTCATTCCGGCTGACCGCTTTGACGGGCCCGTGCTGGTCACCGGTGCCGGTGGCTGCATCGGGGCTTGGGCACTTGCGATTCTCAGCCGCTCGGGCGTTCCCTGCGTCGCCGCCGATCTGCAAGACAACCGGGCACGACCCGCACTTGTCATGGGGCCGGATGCGGCGGCGCGTCTGACCTGGGAGATCTGTGACGTCACCGACGCTGGCCGCCTTGGCGACATCGTCCGAAAGCACAACATCCGGGCGATCATCCACCTTGCCGGTTTGCAGGTGCCGTTCTGTGCCGCGAACCCCGCCCTTGGCGCGAGGGTCAATGTGGAAGGCACCATCAACGTTTTGCAGACCGCGCGCGAGGCCGGAATCAGGCGCACCGTCTATGCCTCCTCGGTCGCGGCCCTCGCCATGCCGCCCGGCGGGAAATACAAGGAAACGCTTTACGGCGCGTACAAACTCGTAAACGAGCACAGCGCCTTCGTCTACTGGGCCGATTGGCAGGTGCCCTCTGTCGGCCTTCGCCCCAACGTCGTCTATGGCATCGCCCGCGATCAGGGCATGAGTTCGCGCAACACGCTGGCCATCCAGGCCGCCGCGATGGGCCTGCCCTTCGACATTCCCTATACCGGCAAATATAGCTGGCTTTATGCCGGCGAGGCGGCCGCAGCCTTCATCGCAGCTGCAAGCGAGGAAGGCCGCGGCGCACCGGTGTTTGACCTGAACGGCACCTGCGACACCATCGAAAACGGGCTGGCGATCGTGAACGGGCTGGAGAATGGCGCGCAGGTCAGCGCCTCGGGCGGCGCGTTTCCCTTTCCGCCCGATCTTGACGACGCGCCGTTGCGGGCGCATGTGCCCGACTACCCCTCGGTGAGCCTGCAACAGGGCATCGAAGACACCCACCGGGCGTTCAAGCGTCTTGTCGAAAGCGGGCAGCTGACCCGGATGCCGGGATAACGGAGTGACATAAGGTCCGATACAGGAACGCCCGGTTCCCCGACGCCGGTTTCCCTTCTGCCCCCTGTGTTGCATAAGCCAGCAAGGAGGACGTGATGTTCAGTGCCTGGAAACAAGAAAAAGAAACGGCAGCCCTTGTTGACGCGGCGCAGGCCCTTTGTGACAAGTTGGCAGAAGCGAAACCGCATGTTGTGGACAGCCATGCCGCCGCCGCGCGATTCTGGGCCGGTTCTTACCGTGCCGATGGCCAGAACCTCAATGACCTGACCGGCTGGACGCCCAGGGAAATCGCCCGTTTTGTCAAGGCTACGCAGGCAAAGATTGCCGTTCTGCGTAAAAAGCGTGAATACGACAGCAGCGACGGCCTGGCGATCTGGCTTCACACCGCACGCGCCGTGACAGAGCCCCGGATTGCACCCGCTGTTCGCGAGATCTGGCAACATATCATCAACGCGGGGCCAAATGCGGATGATATGGCCCTGGATCTGTTGCACGACGCGGGCCTGTCCGCAGACCAGGGCCGCCGTATTCCCAAGGGCTTCAATTCCGACAACCATGGCCCCGGTTCTGCCTAACACCCGTCCATGCGCCACCAAAAGGCAGGCGACCTGTACCACGCCGCGCGCCCCGGCAGCGCCCGGAACAGGCCAATCTGCTGCTCTGCCATCGCCAGGCGCTCCTCAGTGGCGTATTCGTCCCGGTGCGCTACGTCCCAGCGGTCGCGCACCTCGCCCACCTGCCAATGACGATAGCGCCCACCAACAGCCGCGCCGCGCAGCATCCAAAAAAATGTCACCTATCTTGCCCGGATCCTGCAAAGCGACAGAAGGCATCCGAACGTCCCGACCGACCGCCCACTTTCCCCATGGACGACCGCAGGGTTCCCGCAGTTTGCACCTTGGGCGGTTTTCCGACGCGCGCCAGTGCACAACGTTCCGCGGCGACCCACATCGGCAAATCTTTACCGGATCAGACTGTTTCCAGATAAACTTCACTTGTCCGAAAATTTCACGGCAT
>TARA_R110002110_G_scaffold293607_1_pt1 | contig 16537 bp, 11 predicted proteins | sample TARA_R110002110 | Tara Oceans TARA_R110002110 (sample SAMEA4397330) | marine metagenome | biome: Polar Biome; feature: [SRF] surface water layer (ENVO:00010504); material: water (ENVO:00002006), including particulate matter (ENVO:01000060) such as... | depth 5 m
TGCCATGAAAATGGCTTTGCAAAAACAGGCCGCATGAGGTCAAAATCGAACCGACAGATTCTCCAATTACCCGGAGGAAACATGGGACGCAGGTCAAACAGACTAACCTCTAAATGCGGACATTTTCGGGGAGCACGTCAGGCCCAACCAAACCTGCCAATGCTATAATTACGCCGCAAATTATTTGAATTTGAATGGGTTATCGGTGGAACAGGACAAACAATCCTCGTGACACACTCCACTTCCAGTCACCAGTTTGATTGTTCAGCGTAGGATATCAACCAACCGATGTTGTCATCCTCTTTTTTCGCCACCTCGCCCGGTCGATAGGCTCAACTGTGCCTCCGCTGCCAACGCCCTGAACTCAGGCAAGTGGCAGAACTGGGCAGACACCCCGGCCACGGATACGGTCGTGTCAAAATCAAACTCTACACCACCCAGAAACTCATTTAAGTACAAATCAACGCTTGGCAGCAAATTGCGACGCCAATGATCAACTTCTGTTGCGTTTGCCCCCATGACTTCGGCGAGTTCGAATGCTTCTGGAAGCCGCTCTAAAATCCATACGGCGGCGTATCTTTTCCAAGACACATTCATATTCACTACCAACTGGGAGCCCCCAAGCCAACACCCATTCTCCTCCATCATATGGTTCAGAACATAGTGCGTTGTGGGAATACATGTCGGCAAAGAAGAGAAGGGAATACCATCCGTAATGGTGGAGTAAGCTCTTATTGCGTGATCTCGGCGTAAGACCAGAGAGTAAATACCGGTAAAAAAGTTTTCCGATTTCGTTGCCAAACACCTAACCTTCGCAACCTCATCAGGGGTTTCGCAGGTTAGCGGAACTGCGGAATGCACATAGCGCGCGATGTCATCTTGAATTTTTGGGCTGTCTTCTCTGGAGTAACTATAATTCAGGTAGATTAGCGAGAGATCAGATTGATCTTGGATCACTGCCAAAATTCTTTCTATTGTCCCTGAGCGGATGATATCATCATCTCCCAAAACCCAAACATACTTCCCACGTGAATTGAACACGGTCTCTTCAAGGTTGCCAAGCATTCCCACATTCTGGTCATTTCTGCGGTACCGAAAATCTTGCCTCGCCTGATAAGGCTTCACAATTTCACCTGTGTTGTCGGTGGAGGCATTGTCTGTAACGACAACTTCAATTTCATCAGATACGTTGGGCAGTATCGTAAAAAGATTCTTCAAACTAACCGCCAACCAATCTGAACGGTTGTACGTGGAAATGCAGATTGAAAGAATTGGACGAGATACCCCTTCTTGATATGCAAAATGCCGTTTGATTACATTCGATGGGAGACCGTTATCAGTTGCGATTGTGTCATTCGCTCCCGCCATCGCCATCTGAGCAGCAATTTCCTCGCCATATTCATGCCAAGTTTTGAACTCTCTTCCGATTGCTTCGCTTGCCAATCGACGGCGAAGCTCCTGATCTGTGGCAAGTCTCATTATGCCGTTGGCTATGTCGCTAACATCGACTACATCCACGGCCAAGCATCCTCCAGCTCTTGCTAGGTCGCCAATGGCACCTTCGTTACTGCAGATGCAAGGTTTGGCATTCCAAAGGCTTTCCACGATTGGCAAGCCGTACCCCTCGTCGATTGAAGGGAAAATTGTGAAGTCACAATCGTCATACAGGCACTGTAATTCTTCATCATCGACATTGTGCCTCCATTCCACATTGGACACTTTTTCAATTTGGTCTTTGACTTTGGCAGACAGATCAAAGTAAGGATTTCCGCCAACTACAATCAGTTCAATTTTTTGGGTCACCTGTTTCGTGACTATAGAAAAAGCCTCTAGCAAGCGAAGATGATTTTTCCTTGGTTCTACAGTTCCTACACATAGTACCTTGACCTTCTTTGCAGAAAGTAACTTGTGGGTCGTCCGTCGATTGACTTTCTGAAACTCGCCAGGCAATTCACAAACCCTAAATTTTTGTGCACGGCCCGCAAGACGGATGCCTCGCTTCATAAAAAATTTGATCAGGTCATTCGAACTGAAAGCGGAATTCGGAAAAACGAGGTCATAGTCTAACAAACTCTCCATATAGGATTCATGGGCTGTTGATGCACCCTTTGGATAAATATCCTGATGCTTAAATGGAATTGCGTCATGGAAAATGGATGCTGTCCGAACACCCAATTCCGCCATTTTCCCTTTGACAATTGAAAGCGTGTCTATAGGCAAATAGCTAGTTAGTTCGGGTATCAACAGCCAATCGCTTTTATTTCCTAAATCAATATCCAGGTTCTTTGACCAAATTTGGGGGTCGGGGCCACCCCACTTGTTCAAAAACTTCAGTTCAAGTTCGGTCGGCACACGCAAACATGAGTTCTTCCGATCCCACTTTACGGGCACTAATTCATAACCAAGGTCCAAAAGAGCGCTCGCCAGCCCACGGACGATTCGCTGAATTCCAGTGTTAGCTGGAAATTCAATGGTTTTGTCCACCCAATAGAAAATTTTTCCAATTTCTTCCTCGCGCACATCAATTGGAAAGGCGCCCTGTCTGACATCAACAACGCCATCATCTTTCAACGGAGTTTTTTCAGGAAGTTGTGCAATCCAGGTGTTTTCTAGAAAAGGTAGTGCCTCACTAACCCGCTTTCGAGCGTCTTCTGACTCAAAACTGATGCAGTTGACGACCAAAGAGAGGTCCAATACGGATTCTACGTACCGCCGCTTTTTCTCTTCTGTATCACCGATTGAACTTTCCTCGACACCACCAAATGTAATCGCCGTCTTCAATCCCAATCGCCGCGCCTCCCCTACAAAGCGACGGCACTGCGGCAAGGGAGCAGCTTCCCTCATCATCAGCTCTGGAATGCACAACCAATCTCCAGCACAAACTGTATCTTCTTCTAATGCGAGTTTATGGTCGCTTGCCAAGGAATATGCCAGAAACGGTTCTTTCAGAGGTTCAAATCCGAATTGCACTAGTTCTCCTTGTCCGGCTACGACAAATTTCTTGTCACTAGCACTCCAAGCGACAAGCGATACTTTTTCGCCAAGCAGGAGGAGCCTCGACAATAAACCTGACGTAAGTTCTCGACGACCCTCAACACATACAGCGTCGCTCAGAAGAAAGTAGATCGTTCGTTCTCCAACTCCATTGAACTGGCGTGCTCTTGCGACTTGAAACAGCTTCTTACAATCCTCGACGGCAATATTGTCGACAAAAATATCAAAAATATCATTGCCAGAGTCGCCAGGAGTGATGCTCTTTGGCATTGACGAAAGCTCAGTTGCTAGCAACCTATGAATGAACCAAAAAAAATCAGGACTGGTCTGCAACAAGAGAGATTTGACGCCATTTACAAACCTACGATCGGAAGGGAGGGCGTGAAATATAGACCGGACACACCACCGGGCAATCACGCGGACTATCGAACTCATCCTCAGGCGTATCAAAGGAACACTTTTCATGAAGAACAAGCGCAGTGCGCCCCTTTCGCAGACCAACTTCAATTCCGCGTTGTCAAAAATGCTTAACTTTTCCGATCAACGCCTTTCATTCGCTTAAGAGGATTTATGGAGGTTCATGCGATCGAATCCGTCTGCGATGCTTCTAATACTTTGAATGGCTCGACGAATTGTCGCTGCCCGTATTGATACTCTTCGTTCCGAATATTCAGGCCAACACCAGCCTCGGTTGCTACACCAACTGCCTCTTCAAACAAACCGTAGTGCACCTGCAGCCACGGTTTCAAAATGGACTCATCCACTCCTGCTTCCCGAGCCAACTCAAATGTGATGGGCATTATCACCGCATGCCACCTCGGCCTATGCCTCGACCAACTATTGTGTGCATTTCCTACAATCCCAGGTTCTGAAAACCAATAGGATTCACAATCGGAATAACTCTCCAAGAATATTTTTGTGGTCGGAATACACTCAACAAGATCAGAAAATGGTTCGCCATCGAAAGGATAGTTGAAACAAGCTGACAGGAGATCGGACCTAAAGATGATTGGGTAAATAGCCGTAAACATATTGTCATGCTCTTCCGCCACTCTTTTCACAGGCATTTTTCCGCTAGGGGTCGGATTTGGAGCGAGCACGTTTCGTTCAGCAATTAGGTTTTCAGCCCCATCTCCCGGACTCAATTCAAACCGGTGGTAAACCCCAAAATTAACGAACAAAAAAGGCAGTCTCGGATTGTCTTGCAAAACATCTAGAATTTTTTCGAAGTTCTCAGCCACGATATAGTCATCGTCGCCAGTCACCCATGTGAATTGCGATCTCATCAAAGTGGAACAAACTCTCAAATTCCCTAACATGCCAACATTTGCATTGTTGCGAATTATTTTTAGTTTGGGATGCCCAATGTGTGGAGCCAAAAGCGTCTGCGTATCGTCAGTGGACGTATTGTCGACAACAATCAGTTCCACGTCAGCCTTTTTAGAGTCAATTACACTCAACAACCACCTTACGTTTTCCGCAACGAACTTCCCACGATTGAACGTTGAAATAACAATCGACAAAAGAGGCTGTTCGATTCTAGAGCGGCTCGAAGCTTGTTTCTTTGCCAAAAGCCCAAAAAGTTTTTCGCTGGCGGCTATCGATTGGCGCCTCTTACATCGAAGGTAAGTTCCGTACGCCACTTCAAACTGTCTTTGAACAAGTATCTCTCGGGTTGGAGAACAAACTTGATGTTCCGGTACCAAACCAGACCAGTTCGATTGTTCTGCACATTGGTTAAGCACCTCCAAGTGCTTCTTGTCCAACGCAAACCATCCAACAGCTGAAAAAGTGACCTCAGGGTTCTCATCAACAAACTTCACTATGTCAACATTGGTGACATTCTCGCCATCTATGACGATCAAAGATCTATCGCAGTCCATAAATGATGGGAACGGAGAGAATTCACACTGCCCCCCGCCTGTGACCCGATAAACTCCGACCGAGTGTGATAGCGATCCGCTCTTTTTGGAAGATGGCTTGGAACCCCAATCGAACCACTTCTTCCAAGCAGTAGCCTCTTTTGCTTGCGTTGAGAGCATTCCTTGGAATTGCCCAACAATTTCAAGGCAATAGTCGTCCCACGTACGAAATGAAGTGTTTTCTATCTCCATGCGGAGCGCTTCGACAGCATCGTCATCGGTTGCAAGGTGGTAGATAGCGTCCGTCAGAGCAGCCCGATCATTGACGTCTACGTGCAAACAGCCACCATCTTTTCCAATTTCGGCCATTGCACCAAAATTGGCCGCAATGCATGGCACATTGCGCTCCAACGCTTCTACGATAGGCAATCCATAGCCTTCATCTCGTGATGCAAATACCGCAAATCGAGATCGTTGCCACAATTGATCGATATCTTCATCACTTACAAAGCCAAGATAATGCACTCTTGGATTTGCATTCTTCAACTTTCGAAATTCTGCAGCGACTTTTGGATGTAAAGAGCCAACAACATAAAGGTCCAAATCAATCGCTTTGTTTTTGCACAAGGCGTTGAAAGAGCGCAGCACTTCAACCTGCTGCTTTCGCGGTTCAACCGTTCCCAAAAGGAGAATCCGATCTCGCTCGCTTGCCTCGATGGGAATGTCTGCGGCAGACAATTTTCCATTTCCAGCAATTGGAAGACTATGAATTCTTCTTTCCAGCGAAGCCAATTCGGTGCAATCGTCACCTAACAGATCACGGTAGTACTTTATAAGAACATCTGCAGAGTACTTCGAAATTGAAAGGACCAAGTCACTTCGAGACAAATGCTCAACATAAGAAAGGACCGCATCTTTCGCTTCACGATAATCAGGATTGGTGATTGGAATAATATCATATAACAGAGAAGCTACGGTTACATTATACTCCCTACACTGACTGACGATCCTACCAAATATTTCCGACCCGTCAGGTGTGAGGAATGGTACTTCTGGGTACAATAAAAATGAAGTTCCTCCGTCGGCCAAAGTGTCGCCAAACCGATACCACATTTTGTGTGCACAAGGATGTACGGTAACGAATTCAGGAATATCCCCTTTGCCAAACAACGCTTGTATATCCAACTCATCAATATAGCGTAACTGACTTTCCTCGGCATCCCACTTTACAAAATCCACCTTGACGTGCCGAGGAAGATGTTTGGCAATTTGCAATACAACTCTTTGCACGCCAGAACGGGTAGATGTGCTCATCGTATGTCCGACAAAAACCAAAACGCTGGCTATCTTTTCATATTCCACCGGTCCTGACACTTACACTACTCCCCTAAATTCATTCTTGCCCGCGAGCACGACATTGTCGACTTCTCCCCAGGTCAGCAAAAAACCGATCTCTTGCACATTGGGTTTCAACTTTGGCGAAACACCTGAGCAGGATTATCGTTGCCCTTAGGTTGCTCTTCTACTATAAAACGACTAGATAAAACAGATCATTTAGACGATCACGTATTAGATTTCCCGTGATTTCGAAATCATATGATTACTTGGTCTTTCCGCCGATTTCAGGCTAGTGAGTTAGAAATATGTCAATTTTGGTGACTGGCGGCGCGGGCTTTATCGGCTCGAATTTCATACATAAGTGGCTGGAATGCACAAATGAAAAAGTCATCAATCTCGACAAACTCACCTATGCAGGAAATCTTGAAAACCTGTCGTCGCAGGCCTCCAACCCACACTATCAATTCCAAGAAGGTGATATCACCAACTCTGCGTTGGTCGGTTCGTTGTTGGCGCAATTCCGTCCTCGTGCGGTTTTAAATTTTGCAGCGGAATCCCATGTAGATCGCTCTATAAGCGCACCTGGCCAATTCATTGAAACCAATATAGTCGGGACTTACCGATTGATTGAGGCTACACGGCAGTATTGGGACCCGTTATCTGCAGAAGAAAAAGATTCTTTTCGGTTTTTACACGTATCTACCGATGAAGTTTATGGTTCCCTTTTGCCTGACGACGCCGCATTTACCGAAAACCACCGTTACGAACCGAACAGCCCCTATTCAGCCAGCAAAGCTAGCAGCGATCACCTAGTTCGCGCCTATCACGCCACCTATGGATTGCCTGTACTAACTACGAATTGTTCAAACAATTACGGCCCCTACCAGTTTCCGGAAAAACTCATCCCACTTTGTATCCACAATGCGCTTACAGCCAAGCCGCTGCCGATTTACGGAGACGGAAGCCAAGTTCGCGATTGGTTATTTGTCCGCGATCATTGCAGTGCAATTGAAAAGGTGTTGCATGAGGGGTCACCTGGCGAGGTGTATAATGTGGGCGGATTCAATGAGATCAAAAACATAGACGTCGTAAAAAACCTATGCACAATTCTCGACGAAGAGGTCCCTCGACAAGACGGCAAGTCTTATCATTCACAGATTATTTTCATCGAGGATCGCCCTGGCCATGATCGCAGATATGCCGTCGATGCTTCAAAAATCGGAAATGAACTGAACTGGAAACCTGAAGAGACTTTCGAAACTGGCATTCGGCAGACCGTACGCTGGTACCTCGAAAACCAGAAATGGGTGGAAAATGTCGTCAGTGGTGAATATCGAAATTGGGTCGAAAATCAGTACGATAAATAGACTTGATAATCTGGAGATGAACAATGTCGCGTAAAGGGATTATTTTGGCGGGCGGGTCAGGGACTCGACTTCATCCTGTAACGCAAGTTGTGTCCAAACAACTTCTTCCTATCTACGACAAGCCCATGATCTATTATCCACTTTCCACGCTCATGTTAGCGGGAATTAGGGAAATTCTGATCATCTCTACGCCTGAGGATACACCTCGTTTTGAAAGCCTACTTGGCGATGGGTCAAATTGGGGCCTACAACTCCAATATGCAGTTCAACCATCCCCAGATGGATTAGCACAAGCATTTATCATCGGTCGCGATTTTGTCGGAGATGACAATTGCGCCCTCATTTTAGGTGACAATATTTTTTACGGGCATGACCTCTCTTCCGTCCTGTCCACCGCAAATGAGCGCGAGTCTGGTGCAACTGTTTTTGCCTACCATGTTCAAGATCCCGACCGCTATGGTGTCGTTGAATTCGATCAGAACAACACTGCGTTGTCACTGGAGGAAAAACCTCCATCTCCGAAAAGCAATTTCGCAGTAACAGGCCTATATTTTTATGACAATTCGGTTTTGGATTTAGCGGCAACTCTCCAACCTTCGCCCAGAGGCGAACTAGAAATCACCGATCTGAACAAGCTCTATTTGGAGCAAGGAACGCTCTTTGTAGAACGCCTTGACCGAGGCTTCGCGTGGCTCGACACTGGAACACACGAAAGCCTCATTGACGCTGGAAATTTCGTCAGAACGATAGAACAGAGACAAGGGTTAAAAATTGCCTGTCCAGAAGAAATTGCCTTTCGGCAAGGATACATAGACGCACAACAATTGCGCAATCTCGCCGAACCGCTTCTAAAAAGCAATTATGGCCGATACTTGATGCAGACTTTGCAGGCCTAAACGGCCCAACTCAGTGCACCTTACTTTCCTAGAAAGAACCTGACCGTAACAGTCGCACCAAAACTCGAAATGGTCGAGTTATTCGCCAAGAATTGCTGTTCAATAACGAATTGATAAATTCACCTTTTTCAAGATTTTCATTTTTTGCATCATTCAATTCTTTGTTGAGCGCATCCATCAATTTCTGGTTGGCCGCCATCTCCTCGGTAGCATTGCTCAGAGCTTCTTCTGTTTCCTGTAGGGCACCTAGCGCAGTCTGAGCAGCGGCGTTTGCAGACGTACTTTCCTCATGTGCCTTTTCAATCTGGCTTTCGAAATGGGGCAATACTTCTTTCAGCGTTGAGAACCTTCTCTCGTAACCATCAAAGAAGGTATCCGCCGGGCGGTATTTGACATCATCCAGTTCGATGGCAAAAGCTTTCCAAGCTGCCGTCGACAACGCCTTGTCACCACCCATTGTGAATAATTTTTGCGGAGTCGGGAATTTCTCAAATACGAATGACGCAAAACTATAGTGACTACCCTCAAATTCGAAATCTTCGCCGCCATCTGCCCAAGTATGCGATCCCAACAGTCGACAGTCCGGTATTGCTGGAAGCAAACGAGATTCAAAATCTGCGATCGTATATAGCCGGTGGTCTACGTTTGGTTTGTCATCCCCCACACGATAGCTGTCCCTAAAATCAACTGTAAAAACACCAACCCCACCTGGCGCAATAAGCGTAGCTATCTGTTTTACAAATGCTTCATCATCGTCCACGTGTTCAAGTACAGAAGTACATAAAACAATGTCAAAACTATCGGGAACGCCATCTTCTGAGATGAAAAAATCCTGCAGATCCACATTGATGCCGGGGTCAATTTCCGTCAATTGGTACCCCTTTGCCCTCAAGACTTCACAAGCAGTGTCCTCATAAGAACCAACAGCCAGAATCTTTGCTTGGCCTCGTTGTTCGGCGAAACGCTCCACCGTATCTACAATAAATGCCTGCTGAATGTTTGCTTCTGGAATTTTCCGCTTTATAGTTTCTGGAGCAAGAACTGATAATTCATCTATTTGCGCTTTGTATGCCTCGCGAGACCGGTCATCCAACAGCTTGTTCAATCCCCGTTTATCGGGAATACCGTTGAAGAGTTCTTTCATTTCCATACAAGCACCGAATGCAGACTCCCACTTTTGCAACGCTGCTTTTGGGAAATACTCTCGTTTCAGCCCACTCAGAGGTGCTGTTCCATTCTCTATAATACGTGATAGAGAGATTTTATCTACGCAGATGGAGGGATTACAACGCAGCACATTGCGGAACATGCTGCTGCTGCTCACTGCGATCGGTCTATCAACAGCCAGCGCATAATCTACAGCGCTAGATACACCTCGAAACCCCGTATCGTCATACAGGAAAACATTGATCGAATTTCCCGCCAAAAATTCGAGAATTCCCTCTCGATCGCGAAAATCGTGACTAAACTCTAATTCAATACCAGGTTTTGTTACCTCATTGCGGCACCGCTCCTTGAGTAATTCCAAGGCAGTATCATCAGGATCAAGAAAGTCATGCTTAGTGATATGTAGTCTCACTTTTGCTTCATCAAAATTGGCGTTTGCCAACGCAACAACACCTTCAAAATTCTTGGACGGTGTGTTAAAGCCGAAAGACCCAACTGTAATTTTCTCCAGCGTAGGCAATGCGCCAGCGTAAGGCGCGACAATACGTGGAACATTTATCGTACTGGGATTGTAGGCAACGAGTGTTGGATCTGGCGCAAGAACAAAATCAAACAAGCCTAGATATAAATGCTCTTGCTCCTGACAAATCTCATGAGCAATACCAACATGAAGCGCACCAGACACTCTGGGCAATCCATCGCGCGCCCAAGGCATCGTATCTGGATGAAAATTGTATACGACTATCGCTGGATCAAGTTTCTTAATATGGTCTTCCAGTTCAGTGACACCGTCGGGCTCAATCCTAACTAAATTGAAGTCTTCTGAACCGGCTAAAAAATCTGAAACTATCTGACCGTAATCATGTACGCCGCACATTTTTCCCTTGTGCGATACAAACAAAAGAGTTGGCTTCACATGAGTGTCTAAAGTGTTGCCAGAAACGACACTCACGATACATCCCCAATGCTACTGGCAAGTGTTTTCATTGATTCATCATCAATCGATTGATTGGAGTTATGATACGGGTCCCTGTGCAAATGTTCGCCCCATTTGTTCTTAAACCGCTCGTATTGCGCACCTCTTGATTCCATCACTTTTGAATCCGTCAATATTGTCTTCACAGATATGGATTCCATATGGATAAGAATTGACCTTGGGTTCAAGACCACTCTCTTCCCTGAATAATGCACCCGCAAACACAAATCGACGTCTTGAATATAGGTTACAAATTGGACGTCAAAACCGTTTAGGTCATCAAATACAGTGCGCGGAACTGCCATAACAGCTCCGGTGACGGCTATTGTCTCACGCGGGGATGAGGCTAAAAACATATACTCATCTTGTGGCAGTTGAGCAAAACGTAACTCGTGTCCGGCGACACCATTGTATCCAAGGAACATTCCGCAATGCTGCACCCGTTGATCAGGGTACAAAAGCAAAGGTGCAACAATCCCCACCTCCTCATTGTCGAACGGTTCCATGATCTCGTCCAACCATGCGCTATTCACCGGAACGATATCATCGTTCATGAAAATCAAAATATCGCCTGTTGCTGACTTTGCCCCAACATTACACTGTGCTGAAAAGTTGAACGGTTGGTCGTAATCCACAATGGTGACCGCGGGATGAGATGCCAGTTGCTTGAGAATTCTCACTGCATAAAGGTTAGACGTTTGGTTTGAGACAATGATAATTTCTCTGACTTTTTTTGGGTAATCTTTCAACAACGCTTCAACTAACTGATTGACTAGAAACCCATTATCTTTCGTACAGATAATGATCGACGCGCTCCTTTGATCAATCTCATTTTGTGAGCTGCCACCATACTGAGCAACCTTTCTCCTTTCGCTCAACGCCTCACGTTCGTCCTTCAAGGCACCAATTGGTTCTGCGATTTTCAACAAAGGGATCGCAACATGTTGAACCCTCTGATGCATCTCTAACCGGCGCGCATCGCGTAATATCGAAACAGCAATATCTCGAGGCGAAAAGGCTTTTCCTACCCTCAATTTTTCCAAGACAGGTTCCAATTTTGCGAAAAACCTTGAGCGAAAATAGTCGCAATTCAATGCGTGGATAAAATTGACACCCGGCAAAAAGAGAGGATGAGTCTGCCCCTCCTCACTGATCGACATATCGATCACAGCCAGATCACAATCCACGGCTCCCGTCGCTTGCATTATTTTGAACAATTGTGGATGAACGACATCTCCAGGGCGCAAGAACATGACCACATCATCCAATTCAGCCTCCCCAATTTCCTTCTTCAGCTCTTCTATTCCGCAAACCTGAGTTGGCTTCAAAACTCTGGTGGTTGCCTGCACATTTGTATGTGACAAACCAAAAAAGATTGGAGTCACATCCACTTCAGAATTCTCGGCGGCTACGCATAAGGAATCCAGTGTCTTAGTCAGGCCTATGTCGCTTGATGAGTCAGTGGACACATCAGTCACAGTACGAGCTGCAGAAATAACCACCAGTACGTGCTTTTTCTTCGCCCGCAAGGGAACGCCTTCCGATAGAACCACATCGCATCTATTCGCCAACCACTCGTCAAACTTCGAAGTCTCGATTGAATAATTCGAATCCAACACCAAACCGCCACTTTGTGGATTTACATTGTCCACTTGTGTCGGTTCTTCAAGGGCTGTTTTGGAATACGAATGCTGGTCTTGTGAACCGAAGGCCAACTTGGAGCGATACGCCTTGTCGACGTTCTTCAGCTTGTTTTTGTGATATCCACGCGTATGACCAACAACTCCTCTTATGCCTGAGGTTCGCAGCGTCGATAGAACTAACCTGACCGATCCTTTTACACCGACGTCCAGATACAAAAGTGTTACGGAATACAACCCCCGCCGGACCTTTTCGGAAATGGGCCATCGCAACTTAGGTATGTTAAGCGGCACATATCTAACCATCTTCCGAGATGCTTCAATATCATAAGCATTCACTTGCTCAACAACTTTACGTACGCCCCCTTGGCGCAAACCACGAAGCAACACCCGCAGACCTTCGACCGCCCCATTCTCAAAATAAAAGCAGCTAACCATGTAGGCCAAACGCCTAAAACGTTTCATTCAAACTATCCTACTCGCATTGTAACGCGTGAGAACGCGAATACCGCATTCGTCTAATCGGCATTTATTCGTCTGTGTGGTTACGTCCACCTGAAGTATCATGAAACAGGTATGCGTAGACATCTTTCAACGCAATCCGCCACACCTTTCTGCCAATCAGGTAATTTTAAGCCAAATTCCTCATTTAGCTTGTCACAGGCTAGTGTGGAATTCTTCGGACGTACTGCCGTTGTTGGGAATTCGTCAGTCGTTATAGACCGGACATCAGCAAAAGGACCGCCGAGTTTCTTCGAACAAGAGAACACCTCCCCGGCCAACCCCGTCCAGGTGGTCGATCCCGAGCCTGCAGCATGGAATATTCCCCATGGTACTTTTTCGCTGCTGGTTTTGTCTATTGTTCGCGTCAGCTGAAGCAGAAGGTCCGCCAATTCCATGGCAAAAGTTGGAGATCCTTTTTGATCCCCGACCACTCCGATAACATCTCTGTCATTGGCCAAGCGCAACATCGTACGGACAAAATTGCTTCCAAAAGGGCTATGAACCCACGCTGTCCGCAGAATGATATGCATATCGCTATGCGCCTGAACTAAAGCCTCTCCTTGAAGTTTCGATTTGCCATATACAGTCACTGGGTTGGCACTGTCCGTTTCACGGTAGGCTGTAGCCTGGCATCCGTCAAAAACATAGTCAGTTGAAACATGCAAGAATGGCAGCTTGTTTTCAGCACATCGTCCTGCCATTTGTCCAACCGCATCCGCGTTAATTGCAAATGCAAGATCAGGTTCAGTTTCAGCCTTATCGACTAATGTGTAGGCGGCTGCGTTGATGACGAAATCAGGCTCAACCTGATCCATCGCGCGGGAAAAAGTCGCGATGTTCAACAAATCAATTTCCGGGCGCCCAATTGCAACAACCTCTTCTTTCCGGTCGATACTCCGATCAACTAGAGATTGAGCAAGCTGCCCCTTTCCCCCAACCACCAAGATTTTCATCAGGCAAACCTTCACGCATTAAAGGATATCGAAGTTTCGAAACCTCAGGATCTGTCGTAACAACACATGCGCTTCGTTCAATATACGTCCAAGCTTCCAAACACAGCATACCAGACGGTCAATCTGACAAGAACATTGCATTGTCGATGAAAAAACTACCAAATTTAGTGAGCAGAATCTAGAAATAGTCAGGTAGTTGTGAGAAAAATGGATGTCGGCAATCCTTATCAGATAGGATTGCTTCTGAGGCGGAGACTGGCCAATCAATCGCCAATTCGACATCGTTCCACATCACTCCGGCATCACATTCAGGCGCGTACTCATCTGTTACCTTGTACATTACTTCGGTATTAGCCTGCAGCGTGCAGAAGCCATGCGCGAACCCAACTGGCACCCACAGTTGATTCCAGTTTTCGGCACTCAATTCTACTGAAACGTGTTTCCCATATGTCGGAGACGATTTCCGAATGTCTACTGCAACGTCAAAAATCGAACCACGCGTTACCCTCACCAACTTGCCTTGGGCATGCGGATGAATTTGAAAATGCAATCCACGCACGACTCCCTTTTCAAGAGACAAAGAGTGATTGTCTTGCACAAACTCGTCGCAAATTCCGACTTTTTTTAGCTCGGTTTTTTTGTATGACTCTGAAAAAAAACCTCTGTCATCCGCAAATTTTTTTGGCGAAATCAAGAGCGGCCCTTCAATATCGAACTTCATTTTGTGACCCTAACAAAATCAATACTTCAAATTGGTTTTACAAAATGGGCAACAACGTCACTCAATAATCCCATCCTGATAGGCTTCCATCACAGGTTCAAGCTCTCCATAGGCACCAACAGCACCGTTAATAAGCCAAAGCCCCTTGTTGCAGTATTTACGTAATACATCCGCTGAATGAGACGCAAGGACCAAAATCCCATCTTCCCCGATCCGGCTCTGCAACCTGTCTTGAGATTTCTCAACGAAAGCCGCATCGCCTACACCAATGATCTCATCAACCAACAAGATGTCAGCATCGAAAGCTGTACTAACTGAAAATGCTAATCGCAGTTGCATTCCACTGGAATAGGTTCGTAACGGCAAGTTCAAAAACTCTCCAAGTTCCGAAAATTCAGCTATCTCGTCGACCTTACTTTCAACAACTTTTCGAGATAGTCCTGAATACATACCGCGGAGCAAAATATTATCGATTCCACTTAACTCTGGGTCAATGCCAAGCGACAAGTCAAACAATGGTGCGACTGTCCCATCTACGGAAACTGTCCCCCTGATGGGTTCATAAATTCCCGCCAAACATTTCAATAAAGTTGATTTTCCTGAACCATTGTGGCCCATGAGTGCAAGTCGATCACCTTTTTCGAGCTTGAACGAGACCTCATTCAACGCTGTAACTGTGACGACATCACTCGAGCTTTTTTTCACGACCGCGCCGACAGATGCATTTAGCAAACTGTTGCGCAGTGACCGCGCCTGGACGTCATAGATAGGGAAGTCAATTCCCACTTGATCAACAAGTATGCTGCTCATTTAGCCAATCAACCTAATGTTAAATACAAACTACGCCCAGTACATGATGCGTTTACGGAATAAAACCTGGATCAAGAAGGACAGGCCCCACAAAACCACACCAGTTGCGAGCGAAATAACAATCATTGAATAAGGAATAGGATGCCCCAACATTGGCTCCCTAACCAAACCAACCATCGCTGCAAATGGGTTCCAAGCGGCGATCCACGCTTTGTCGCCTAGTTGATCTGGTGACCACATAATTGGCGTAACAAAAAAGAGCGGCGTCAATACCGCAACGACAAGCGGCGGGACATCTCGCAACCGCATAGACATATATGCGACAATTAGACAAAGAGGCTGCAGCAACAAAATCAGAGCCGGAACCGTCACCAAGATCCACGCCGTATGGATGGTGATAGGAATTTTGTAATAAATCATCACCGCAATAAAGATTGGCATCTGATGAAAGAAGACAATCGTCCATTTCAAAATTGACGACAGTATCAAACCATTATGTGAGATTTGGCGCTGAAGCAATAGCTGCTTTTTCATCAGCAATACGTTGCCTGAGTCACTCAGACACGCCGAAATCAAATTCCAGCTTATCACTCCTATTGTAACCCAAGGAGCATACTCTTGAAGATGAACACGAAACAGCGATCCGAAAACGACAATCAGCGCAAGAACATAACCTGCAGTCGTTAGCGTGATCCAAAATGGTCCTAGCGTCGAACGCCTGTACTGTTGCCTAACATCAAGCCAAGCAAGGAACAGCCAGAACCGAAAACTGGAAAGCAATTGACGCAAATCCCACATCACTCGCAAAATTGGGTGGCGAGTACTTGGAATAATCATTTTGCGCCCCATTAATCATCTTCGTCTACAAACAGTTCGTTGCCATGATTAATCAAAGACTATGATCAATCATAGTCTTATTCGGAAAGCTCATAGCGACACTCTCCATTGATAGTCTAACGCTTTACATCAGACCATCCGATCAAACTAGCCCATTTCGCGATTACGTGTAGGGCACACAAAATAGCCTGTCAATGAAATCCCAATATCGCGATAGTGTCATGTTTGTACAATAAAATTAGCGACGATGTTTGGCACAAGCCTAAGATCCAAACGTCCTTTCGCTGCAAACATTCTGCTTCAATGCTGGGTTCTGCCTGAGGCCTTTTCTTGAATAACGCTCTTGCGATTGGTGACATGCAAATGAAATGCTTTTGTCAGTCATCTCGCATGTCACACCGAGGACGACACGATCACGAAGCAACAACTGATGTGCCCCTAGATTTGTAGACGCCTTGCTTGGTAAATTTGG